>Ga0208825_1001425_pt1 | contig 18250 bp, 12 predicted proteins | sample AD_UKC113_MetaG_FD_184450 | JGI IMG/M metagenome (GOLD analysis project Ga0208825, IMG submission 184450) | Active sludge microbial communities of municipal wastewater-treating anaerobic digesters from Hong Kong - AD_UKC113_MetaG (SPAdes)... | ecosystem: Engineered > Bioreactor > Anaerobic >...
CACGCGGAGTTCCCTACTACCCTGCGGGCTAGGCTTTGGGTAGGTGGGCTTTGCACCCACTGGCTAACCTCAATGAATTTCCAGGAAGCCTCCTTTCCCATCATTACGGGCTTCTTGACGCGATCATTTTTGGATAGTGTGCGCCAGCACATGGCGCCTCCTTCGAAAATAAACACGTACCCACGTTCGCACGTTATTTGCGCGCTTGCCGGGAGCGCACCGCCTTATCGAAGACCTGCCAGGCCTCAGAAATGTTTCACGTGAAACATGCGCCTGGCGTCGCCCTGCAATCAGTGCACCCCCAAAACCCGCATCTGGAGCGCCAACAGCGTGCGCGTGAGTTTCTGCATGGGAGTTGGGTTCTCAATCAGCCGCAACCCGGCCTGATATGCCGCAAAGCCCGCTTCGCGTTGCCTGGTCCTGAACAGCGCGAGGCCCAGGGCCAGCAGAGTCTCCCCCTCGCGCTGATTGTCCTCCAGCTCCGCGAACGTCGCAATGGCCGTCTGCCAGACCGGGATGGCGTCTTCGCGCCGGCCCATGGAGGCATACACGCTCCCCAGATTCCCCAGCGCCTGCGCCTCGCGGGATTTGTCGCCCAGGCGCACAAAGACGCGCCGCGCCTCTTCCAATGACGCGATGGCCTCATCCCAACGGCTTTGCTTGCGTCGGATGAGCGCGATGTTGTTCAGCATCTCGCCGGCTTCGATCTCGCGGCCTTCTTCGGCAAAATGCTCCAACGCCTCGCTGAAGCGCTGCGCGGCCTCGTCGTAAAGCCCTTCCTGAAACAGCCGCAACCCTTCTTTTTGCAATTCATCCGCGTTCATGTCGCTCACCCCCTAGAAAGTGATTTCCAACAGCGCTTCCGCGATCTGCCGCAAGGAACCGGCAGGCATCTGAGCCAGCTTCATCGCCAGCTCCAAATAGCTCAGGTTGATGGGGCGTGAGACAAACTCCCGCACGGGATCTGGAAGTTCGGCGAAGCGCTCAAAATCCGCTTGCAGCGTGTGCCAACGGCCAATCTGGCTGTCACGATCCACAAAAAAATCGAAGGGCAGGCCCAATGCCCGCACGGCCAGTTCGAGTTCGGCGAACGGCATAGGCGCCTCGCCAAATTCATAGGCCTCCACCTGAGCCGCGGGCTGCTCCAAAACCGCCGCCAGATCCTCCAAACTGCGTCCCGATTCCATCCGCGCCTGCTGGAGACGAACACCGATGATGCGATGCCGTAGCGGTAAGAAAAACTCGGGGCGGGGAAGCTGTACCCGCGGATCCTCAACTTCGGCCTGCTCTGAGCGAAACGTGTGCAGGGGAATATCCAGGAACCGCCCCAGCAATTCCAACTCTGGCAGGGAAATCGCGGTCTCGCCAACTTCGTAAGCCTCCAGCTGCTCAGAGGTCACCCCCAAGACTTCAGCGCATTCCTCTTGCGTCACACGCGCTCGCTCACGCGCCTCACGCACCAGCACGCCGATGATACGGTTACGCAGTTCGACAATCTGTTTGTTAGGCATATTTGCACTCCAGATGAAAACAGCAACTGATAAAGCGTCTCGCCGCACACTTCCGTCCTCATTATAGCATAACCCATTTCACGAGCAATGTTTGCCAACAGGTCAAAAACTCATAACCCAAAGCGCCCGCTAGCGTGGAAAACGCCCTCGAGTTTTCCACAAACGTGTCCGAATCAATTTGTAAGGACGCTGCTCAGGCAGGCCCCTATATCTAGGGGACGACGCGAGAATGCGGCGTTGAAACGAGACCCTCCGCAGCGGAAGGCTGTGGAAAACCAGGGCTTTTTGGTGGAAAACCAGGGGCATCTGGGGAAAAGTGCCTTGTTTGCGCAGCTCTTCCATGTCATTTTTGAGGAATGCAGGAAGCGCCAAACTTTTCAAGGCGCGAGATTCCCGGCCAGGCCGCTCGCCCCCCTTTTCCCAAGGATGCCAGTTTTCCCCAGGTTTTCCCCCACATGAGGACGCACAGGCTCCTGCATATAGGCGGCTCTCACGCGCCGTCCCCCTACCCACGGGGGAAAAAGGGAGTTTTCCTCACCATCCACCGCTCTACTATGACGACTATTTATCCTCAATTAAAAAGCTATGAAGACATTCAATGTATGGCAATGACACACGGCGAAGGCGACTTCTACACAAGCAACATCGAACTGGACAAAATTCGAAAATCAAGTATACTGCTTCCCCGTGATGGGATAGATTCATTGAGTTTTTGGAGGAGCAAGTGGCAAACACTCAATCAGCAAAGAAGGCAATTCGCAGTTCTTACCGCAAATGGCTGCGGAATCGCCATGTCAAGGGAGAGATGCGCGGCGCTGTCAAGTCGGTGCGAAATGCGATTGCCGCGGGTGATGTTGAGCAGGCGCAGGCGCTCATGCCGCGCGCGGCGCGGGAGTTGGACAAGGCCGCCAAGAAAAAGATCATTCATAAGAACAAAGCGGCGCGGCTTAAGTCCCGGCTGATGAAGCAGATTAACGCGCTGCAATAGTGCTAGCGCGCGGTGTGACTGCCCCTTTGGGCTAATGTCCAGGCGTTGTTAGCATAGACATACCCGAACACATCAAAAGGCGGGTTTCCCCGTAAGGAAACCCGCCTTCTTTGCGTTACTGCCTGGCCTCATTGGAGCTGTTGGCTGAGGTCGAACATCATTTCGAGGAAGCTGCGGCGCTCTTCCATGGTCATAGGGCGGGGACGGCCGTATTCCTCCAGCAAGGCCGTGCGCAAGTCAATGCTGTGCAGGCTCCCGGCGTAGAACGTGTACCGCACGATGAACATCTGTCGCGTCCCCAGGCTCCACATCTGATCGAAGAAGAAATTCCCCGGCCCGTAATGGACGAAACTGTCACCGTCGAATTCGAAGGTCTGCGCCTGATGCGCTTGACTGCCCTGGACGATGATGGCGCCGGCCTCAGCAAAACGCCGAAATTCATACATTTGATTGAGTGTCGGGAAGTATTCGTAAGTTTCCTGATATTGGAAGGTGACGATAGGCAGATAGCCTTCCGCACGGAGGGCGCGCACTTCTTCCAACATGCGTTCATCATCGCAGGGCGCGGCGCCGGGGCGGTCTTCCGTGGCCAGATCATAGTCGGGACCAATGGGATTGCATCCCAAAAAGGCCAACCGGTTAGGCCCCGCCTCGATTTTAAGGGGTCGGGTGGCATCGGCCAGGTTTTCGCCACCGCCGAACCATTGCCAGCCACGCTCACGGAAGAGTTCCAGCGTGTGCAGGATCCAGTCGGAGCCTTTGTCGGCGAGGTGATTGCCGGTGAGCTCTACGATGTTCGTGTTGATCTCTTCCAGCAGCGCGATGTAGCGGTCGTCGGAACAGAAGGACATGCTGCCGCTGCCCTCGACGGGACAATCGGGTTTGAAGGAGACTTCATTGCTGACGTGAACGAAGTCCGCGTCCACAAACCACGGTTTGATGTCCAGCGCCGGATAGGTGATCCCCTTGCTTTCCATCAGCTGCGCGGTCGCCCGGGTGATGGCCGTGACGCCGGTCATGGCCAGGATAGTCAGCGCTTCCTCGTCACGATTGAGGAGGAAGCTGGGCGGCAGGTCCAACAACGGCAGCGTCTCCGGGCGAGAGGGGCTGTCCAGCGCCAGCGGCATGGTCAGGGGGTAATCGGCGATGGCGGGCGTCTTTTCGAGGAGCGAGATGCCGTCCACGCGCAGGACTTTCCAGTGCGGCGTGAGTTCATCGAAGGGCAGGATCGTCCATCCGCGACGCGCTTCGGCTTCGGCGAGGAGTTGCTCCGCCGCGACGAGCGTGTAGGCATTGGCGGCCGGCTCGCCCAACAGCCCCCGCAGCGCACGCGCCGTGTCTTCTGTGAGCAGCAGGGGACGTGTCACCCACGTCTCAGCCGGCGTCCCACTCCACGTGGCGCGCAGATCGGCGAGGGTGATGTCATCGTCCACGGTGAAGAAGGGGACGGCGACGGCAAAAGTCCACAGCCCTTGCAAATACGCGGTGGGGTCGGCGCCGACGCGGAGCTGCACCTGAGCTGCTTCGGGCGTCTCGCTCCAGGCGAAATAAGCGGCGGTGGCTTCTACCCGCGCTTTGAGGCGGGCGCAGGCCGGCGCGGGGACGTCGGGCCTACAGCCCACGAGGACGGGGTAAACCGGCGTCGGTGTTGGGGAGGGCGTGGGTGTCGGCGCGGGCGTGGGGGTGGCGGTGGGACGTGGCGTGCGTGTCGGTGTGGGCGTTGATCCCGGCGTCGGCAGCGGTGTGCAGGCAGCGAGGAGGGTGAGCAGTAAAAGCGCGCTCCAGCAGCGTTGGAGGCGAGTCCGTAGTTTCATGTGTCATCTTGCTCCTGAAACAGATGGGCAGAGACCCATCCTTTGTGGGGCGGCGGGGCCACCCTGCAGAGGGGCATTGTGAATCTTTGTGCGGCTTTGTCAAGTCAGGGGACGCAAAACCGGGCCGCTGCTGCGACCCGGTCTGTGGGCGATAGAGGACTTGAACCTCTGACCTCCGCGATGTCAACGCGGCGCTCTAACCAACTGAGCTAACCGCCCGTAAGAGAAATTATACCACCTTCCGAATTTTCGGCAACTGCTCGCGCTTGAGGGTCAAGGTCACTCCGCGGCGCTCGTCAGCACTACGCGGATGTTGCCGGGGCCAACCAGGCCTTCGAGCTGCTGTCGCAACGTCGGCGTGATGCGGGTGCGATTATTGGGGAAGGTCAACTGCACGCGCTTGGGCCCTCGCGCTTCGCCGTTCTGCAGGTAGATGATGAAATGATCTTCGCCCTCTTGCGCCTGCATGACCTGATAGAGGCGTCGTAGCCGCTCGTAATCCGCCTCGGGATTGGCGGTGCGTTGCAGGGTAACGCAGAGCGTCGCCGGCGCTGCCGGCGGTTCTTCGGGGGGCGGCTCGGCGGTCACGGCGTTGACCCGCGCCGGGCTCTCCGCCGGGGCGGCGCGAGTGAGCGGGGACGCCGGTGCATATACTGGCGGCGCCTCCCTCACGAAGGGATCTTCTTCTTCTGGCGGCGGCGTTGATTCCGCCGGCCGCAGCAACTCCTGCGGCGCTTTGAACCAATCGGCCAACAGGGGATGGTCTTCCCGCTCCGACCGCGCGTCGAGTTTGCCGCTGACGACGAGCACGCGCCCCTCGGTGAGCAATTCGCGGCAGCGCTCGTAGGTGCGCGGGAAGACGACGACCTCGGCAGCGCCGCCGGGCCCTTCGAGGGTGACAAAAGCCATCATGTCGCCCTTCTTGGTGGTGATGCGCCGAATCCGCTGCACCATGCCCAGGGCGGTGAGCTGTTGCCCGGTGGGTTCGGAGTTCAGACGCTCCAGCGTGGTGTTCGTGAGGCTCAGCGCGAGCAACTCGCGCTCCTGCTGCGCCAGAGGATGTTCGGAAAGGTACACGCCGAGCAGTTCCTTTTCCCATTCCAGGATCTGGCGCGAGGAGATGGGAGGGTACTGTGTGGGAAGGGCGATGGTGTGGCCCATCTCGCTGAAATTATCGAACAAGGAGAACTGCCCCACGTCTTGCGCCGCGTGGGTGCGGGTGCTGACAGTGAGCAAAGTGTCGAGAAGGGCGAGCAGGGCGGGACGCGGACCGAATTCGTCCAGCGCGCCGGCTTGCATGAGGCATTCGAGGGCGCGGCGATTGACCTTGCGCAGGTCTACGCGATGGGCGAAGTCGTCCAGCGACGTGAAGGGGCCCTGGCTCTTGCGGTTCTCCACGATCAGACGCACGGCTTCCTCGCCGACATTCTTGATGGCGCTCAGGCCGATGCGGATGGCGCGCTGCCCATCGGGCAGATGCGCGATGGTGAATTCCACGTCCGAATGGTTGAGGCTCGGCCCCAACACGGGCAATCCCGTGCGGCGGGCGTCGGCGATGAGGAAGCCGAGCTTCTCCACGTTGTTGCGCTCGGTCGTCATCAGCGCCGTCATGAATTCTAGCGGATAATGCGCCTTGAGGTAGGCCGTCTGCGCGGTGATGACGGCGTAATCGGTGGCGTGCGCGCGGTTGAAGCCGTAGCGCGCGAAGAATTCGATGTCGCCCCACACCGCATCGGCGATCTCCGCCGGAATGCCGCGCGCTTGCGCGCCTTCGCGGAACATCCGCTGATGTTTTTCCATCAGGTCTTTTTTCTTCTTCGCGACGGCTTTACGGATTTCGTCGGCCTGTCCTGGCTGGTATCCTGCCATTTCCACCGCGATCTGCATGATCTGTTCCTGGTAAATCAGCACGGAGAAGGTATCGTCGAGGATGTTTTCCAGGATGGGATGGCGGTAGGTGATCGGTTCCTCGCCGTGCAGGCGCTTGATGTAGGTGGGGATATTTTCCATCGGTCCGGGACGATAGAGCGCGATGGCGGCGATGATGTGCTGGAACTGGAACGGACGCATTTCCTGCAGCGTGCGGCGCATTCCGGCGCCTTCTACCTGGAAGACGCCGGTGGTTTCCCCGCTGGCGAGCAGATCGTAGAGCGCTTTGACGTCGGCGTCTTTGGCGGGGTCGTCGGGAACGCGCTCGTAGGGGATGGTGTTCAGGTCGAGTTTGCGGCCATGCTCTTGCTCGATGAGTTCGCAGGTCTTGCGCATGTGCGTGAGCGTTCGCAAGCCGAGGAAATCCACTTTGAGCATTCCCAGGGCCTCCACGACGTCCATCGCCCATTGGGAGACCCGGTCGAGGGCGTAGGTTTCGCCGTCGCTCTTGGTGGGGCGGTTCAGCGGCAGGTAGTCGGTGAGCGGACGATCCGAGACGATGACGCCGGCGGCGTGTGTGCTGGCATGGCGGGCGACGCCTTCCAGTTGCTGCGCGGTGTCGAGCAGCTTGCGCAGGTAGGGCGTCGTGTCGTAGATCTCTTTCAATTCGGGGAGCGTCTCCAACGCTTCGGCGATCGAGACGGGTTTGCCAGGGATGTTGGGCACAAGTCGCGCGACCCGGTCCACCTCATTGAGGGGGATGCCCTGAGCGCGCCCCACGTCGCGGATGGCGGCCCGCGCTCCCAATGTCCCAAAAGTGATGATCCCGCAGACCTTATCGGCGCCGTAGCGTTCCGCCGCATAGGTGATCAGTTCGTCGCGGCGGTCGTCGGGAAAGTCGAGGTCAATATCGGGCATGGAGATGCGGTCGGGGTTGAGAAAGCGCTCGAAGAAGAGCCGGTTCTTGAACGGCTCGACGTTGGTGATCTCCAGGGTGTAGGCGACGACGGACCCCGCGCCCGACCCGCGCACGTTCCACCAGATGTCGCGGCGCTCGGCGGCCCGGCACAGGTCCCAGACGATGAGGAAGTAATCGTCGAACCCCATGCGGTGGATGATGTCCAGCTCATATTCCAGCCGTTGCCGGTATTCTGGGCGGGTGGCGTCCTGGCCGTAGCGGCGCTTCATGCCTTGATCGCACAGGTGACGCAGATAGGCCGCCGGGTCGGCGTAGGTTTCGGGGACCGGGAATTGCGGCAGGTGATAGGGCGGGGCGAAGGCGATCTCGACGTTGCATTGCTCCGCGATGCGCACCGTGTTTTCCAGGGCCTCGGGGACGTGCGCGTAGAGCTGCGCCATCTCCTGCGGCGAGCGCATGAAATAGGAATTGTCACTCATGCGCATCCGGTTGGCCTCGGCGACCAGCTTGCCGGTGCCGATGCAGAGCAACACATCGTGCGCCTCGTATTGATCCTCGCGCGCATAGTGGATGTCGTTGGTGGCCACGAGGGGCAGTCCCCGTTCTCGGGCCAGGGCGATGAGTTGAGCATTGGCGCGTTCTTGCTCGGGGATGGCGTGACTCTGGAGTTCCAGGTAGAAGCGTCCGGGGAAATGCTCTTGATACCAGCGCGCCGCCTCGCGGGCCTGTTCTTCCTGGCCTTCGAGCAGCAACCGTGGAATCTCGCCCTGCAGGCAGGCGCTCAGCGCGATCAGCCCCTCACTGTATTGCGCCAGCGTTTCTCTATCCACGCGCGGCTTGTAATAGAAGCCTTCCAGCTGCGCCAGACTGGCCAGCGCGAGCAAGTTGCGATATCCCTGTTGATTCTGCGCCAGGAGGATGAGGTGATAGGCCTTCCCGTCAGCGCGGTCGTGACTGAAACGGGACTCCGGCGCGACGTAGGCTTCCATGCCGATGAGGGGTTTGATGCCGACGGCTTTGCACGCCTTGTAGAAATCCACCACCCCATACATCACGCCGTGATCGGTGATGGCCAGCGCGTTCATACCCAGCCCAGCAGCGCGTTCGGCCAGGGCCTTGGGGCTGCTCAATCCGTCGAGCAGGGAGTATTCTGTGTGTGTGTGCAGGTGTACAAACTCTGGCATGGTCTGGCTCCAACCCTCAGCGGAGATGCCCTCATTATAGCCTAACTGACGTGAGAGTCCAGGGCCGCGCGCGTGGACGCGCAATCGGCTGTTATTTTCAGTTGCTCCCAAGTCGGAATTGAGGTTATAATAGAAGTGTTTCGGCAACATATTCTCAGGAAAGGAGCCAGACTTATGTTTCAGCGCATTCTTGGTGTTTTCAAACTGGACAAGCAGGTGTTTAAGGAAATCGAGCAGGATGCGAGCGCTACCTCCCAGGCTGCGATCATTGTGGCGCTGGTAGCCGGGCTCAGTGCTATTGGCGGGCTCATCACCTACCTCATAAGCGGCGAGGGTGGCGGCAATCTTCTCGGGAATGTTTTCTTTCCCCTGGTTTGGGCCTTCGTCGGCTGGGTGGTGTGGTCTGCGGCGACCTTCTTGATCGGCACCAAACTCTTCGGGGGTGAGGCGACCTTGCAGGAGATGCTGCGGGTGATCGGCTTTGCCTACGCGCCGCAACTGCTGAGCATCATCCCGTGTGTGGGCAGCATCATTGGCGCCATCTGGTCGCTGATCGCCAGCTTCTTCGCTATCCGTGAAGGGCTGGATCTGGATACCGGCAAGACCTTGTTGACGGTAGGACTGGGCTGGCTGCTGATTTTCATCCTCAACTGGGTGCTCAGCTCAGTTCTGGGCATTGGCGCGCTGGCTACTGGGGCGCTGCCCGGTCTGCTGGGAGGCTAAACGTCCCGGCGCTCTTGCGTCTAACGGATCTCAAACTGGCGGCGGAGTGTTTCCCGCCGCCAGTTTGCGTAATAAAAAAGAAGATTCTTGACAAAAAGGGGCCTTCGGCTATACTGATTTCGTCCGTGAGGCAGTGACGACGACGGAGGTGTGGATGGAGCAGGCGTTGGCAAAGACGTTAGAAATTCGGGATTTGCGCGTGCGCGTCGAAGGCAAGGAAATCCTCAAGGGGGTGACGTTGACGGTCGGCCCTGGCGAGACGCACGCCTTGATGGGGCCAAATGGGTCTGGCAAAAGCACGCTGTCGTACACGTTGATGGGGCATCCCAAATACGAGGTCATCGGCGGCGACATTCTGCTCGACGGCGAGAGCCTGCTGCCGTTATCCCCTGACGCGCGGGCCCGACGCGGCTTGTTCCTGGCGCTGCAGTATCCCGTGTCCGTGCCTGGCGTCACTCTCTACACCTTTCTGCGTGCGGCGACCAGCGCGATGCGGGGGTACGGCGACGCCGCGCGGCGCAGCGGGGATCAACGCTTCCAGGCGCATTTGATTCCGGCGCGCGAGTTCCGGCAGGAAGTGACCGCCGAGCTCGCCCGGCTCAAGATGGATCCGGCGTTCCTCAACCGCTATCTCAACGAGGGCTTCTCCGGCGGCGAGAAGAAGCGTGCGGAGATCCTGCAGATGGCGTTGCTCAAGCCTCGCATCGCCGTTCTGGATGAGACGGATTCTGGCCTGGACATTGACGCGCTGCGCATCGTCTCCGAAGGCGTCAATCGTCTGCAAGCAGAGCTGGGGATGGGCTTGCTGGTCATCACGCATTATCAGCGCCTCCTCAATTACATTCATCCGCAGTTCGTCCACATTTTCTACGACGGGCGGGTCGTGCACTCGGCCGGTCCCGAGCTGGTGGAGAAGCTGGAAGCCGAGGGCTACGATTGGGTTCAGGCTGAATTTGGGGTTTGAGCGATGGCGAACGAGTACGACGATCTGCGGCAGCTCAAGGATCAAGCTCAGGGGGATTTTACCACTGAGATTGATTACGCCTATCAGACCCGGCGCGGGCTAGGCGAGGACATCGTGCGCGAAATCTCGGCGGTCAAGGGCGAGCCTCAATGGATGTTGGATTTTCGCCTCAAAGCGCTGGACACTTTCATGAAGCTGCCCATGCCGACGTGGGGGGCAGACCTGGGGCTCCTGAATTTCGAGGAATTCTATTATTTCATGCGGTCCACCGAGCGCAAAGCGCGCACCTGGGAGGAAGTCCCCGGCGCCATCAAGGACACCTTCGAGCGGTTGGGCATTCCCGAGGCGGAGCGCCGTTACCTGGCCGGCGTGGAGACGCAGATGGATTCGGAGGCCGTGTATAGCTCGCTCAAGGCGGAGTGGGAGCAGCACGGCATTATCTTTGTGGACATGGACACCGCCGTCCGTGAGTATCCGGACCTGGTGCGCGAGCACATCAGCACCGTCGTGCCCATCGGCGATAACAAGTTTGCGGCGTTGAACAGCGCTTTCTGGTCGGGAGGGAGCTTTGTCTATGTGCCGCAGGGGGTGAATGTGGAAATCCCTTTGCAGGCATATTTTCGCATCAACGCGCAGAACCTGGGGCAATTCGAGCGCACAATCATAATTGCTGATGAGGGCAGCAATGTACATTATATTGAGGGGTGCTTCCTGGCTGGCGCCCGTGTACGAACGTCGCAGGGCGAGAAAAACATCGAAGAAATTGTGCCCGCCGATCAGGTTTTGACCCACGAGGGCCGGTGGCGGAGTGTTTATCACACCATGCGACGCCCCTATGGCGGTAAGATTTATACGCTGCGTTATTATGGCGACAGCAGTCAAGCGCTGCGGGTGACGGAAGAACATCCCCTCCTGGTTGTAAAGCGCCGCCGCCGCCATGAACGCAACAAGGTCTTTGAGCCGCAATGGCTGCCGGCCGCTGAGGTAGCTGTAGGCGATTACCTGGTAATCCCCGTGCGCAAGCCGGTACAGCGCCAGGCTGCGCCGGCCGTTATGGTCACCGTGCGACCACAGGGCGCGCGTGATCCGATCCCACGCCAGGTGATTTTCCCGCAAGAGCCAGATTTCTATCGTTTACTGGGCTATTATTTCGCTGAAGGGCATATCAGCAACGAACACTACCTGACGCTATCCTTCAGCGCGCAAGAAACCGAATATTTGGCGGACGCGGAAGCCTTGCTTGCGCGGTATGGGCGAAAATCACCACTTACTAACGCCGAGTACCAGGGGGGGCGCACGTTGGTCCTGTGTTCCACAGAGCTAGCGCGTGCTTTTGCCTACGAATTTGGCTCGACCATTGCGGATAAACATGTGCCGGATTGGGTCCTGGATGCTGAACCCGAATTGTTGAAAGCCTTTGTCTGTGGTCTGTGGCGCGGCGACGGCAGCTACGATGCGCACAAGAACATGTTCCGTTTCAGCTCGATATCTCGAAATATCGCGTATGCTTTTCGGGATGCCTTGCTGCGACTAGGAATAGCTGCTTCAGTGAATTTTTCCCAACGCCATCCTCCCCGGCAGCCGATGTATACGATTGTGATAGCGTCCCCTTACAATGCGGTGTTTGGGGCATTCGTGGGCCAGGCAGCTCCCGCAGGACAATGGGGCGGCTCACCCTTTCATATAGACGAGAATTATCTTTATGTCCCTATCCGCAGCGTCAGTGTTGAAGAAATGGAGACGGAAGTCTACAATTTTTCAGTAGAGCAAGACGAATCTTATGTCTGTGAAGGTGTCGTCTCGCACAACTGCACAGCACCTCAATACAGTACCTGGGCCTTGCACACCGGCGTGATCGAGATCTTTGTGAAGAAAGGCGCGCACGCGCGGTACACCACCATTCAAAACTGGTCGCGCAACGTCTACAACCTCGTTACCCAACGCGCCGTGGTAGAAGAAGATGGCTCGATGACCTGGGTGGACGGGAATTTGGGCAGTGGCATCACGATGAAGTACCCGGCCGTGGTGTTGCGCGGGCCGCGCGCGCGGGGCGAGGTGCTCTCCATCGCTTTCGCCGGCGACGGGCAGCACTACGACGCCGGCGCGAAGGCGATTCACCTGGCGCCGCACACCACGTCCCTCATCACCTCCAAGTCCATCAGCAAGGGCCAGGGACGCTCCGGCTTTCGGGGATTAGTGCGCGTGGTCCCCGGCGCGATCGGCGCGCAGTCGAAGGTCACCTGTGATGCGCTGCTGCTCGATCCCGAATCCCGCTCCGACACCTACCCCTACATTGACGTGAGCGAGGACGAGGCGCAGATTGAGCACGAGGCGACGGTGAGCAAGATCAGCGAGGACCAGCTCTTCTACCTGATGAGCCGGGGCCTGAGCGAGAAGGAAGCCTCGGCGATGATCGTCAACGGTTTTCTGGAGCCCTTTGTCAAGGAATTGCCGATGGAATACGCGGTGGAATTGAACCGGCTGATTGCGCTGCAGATGGAAGGCACGGTGGGATGAGCATGGGCGAGTCGGTAGATCAGCGGGGCAAGGGGGCCGGTGGAAACGGCAATGGCGGCGCGGCGCGCGGGGAAATGTTGACGCTCGACGTCAACGCCGCGGCGGTGGAGGCGGTCAGCGATTACTACGACGAGCCGGAATGGATGCGCGCGGCGCGGCGGGAAGCCTGGGCGCTGTATGAGCGGCTGGATTGGCCTCATGCCAGAGAGGAAGCCTGGCGACGGCTGCCGCTGACGCGCTATCCCCTCGCGGAACGGCATCTGGCGATCGCGCCGAACCCGGTGCAGGCGTTGCGCGCTCTGCCGGCGTGTTGGCTTTCCCCGCTGGCGCCGCAGACCCAGGCGTCGGGAATTGTGGTGCATCAGAACGGCGCGATGGCGTATCAGGACCTCGAGGCTCACGCCGCCAAACAGGGCGTCGTGTTGACCGACCTGCACGCGGCGTTGCACACACACGGGGACCTCATCCGGCGGTATTGGATGCAGGGAATGACGGCGCGTCCCGACTTCAACAAATTCACCGCGTTGAACGCGGCGCTTTGGCACGGCGGCACTTTTGTCTACGTGCCGGCAGGAGCGCGCCCGCTCCGCCCCCTCCAGGCGATGGTGGGCTATGACGATCAGGGCAGCACCGGCATCCATCACACCCTGATTGTGGTCGAGAAGGGGGCGCGGCTCACGTTGATTCAAGATCGTCGCTCGCGGGAATTCCTGCCGGAGCTCAACGCCGAGGTCGTCGAAATCTACGCCGAAGAAGGGGCGTGGGTGCGCTATGTGAGCCTCCAACACTGGGGCGAGCAGCGTTACAGCGTCAGCGTGCAGAACGCGCGCGTGGCGCGGGACGCCAATCTGCTGTGGGTGAACATCGCCCTGGGCGGCTCGATGACGAAGGATTTCCTGCGCACCGATTTGCTGGCTCCGGGCGCGCGCGGCTTGATGCAGGGCTTCACCTTCGCCATGGGCGAGCAGTTGGTTGATCAGAGCACGTATCAGCTGCACGGCGCGCCTCACACCTTCAGCGATTTGCTGTTCCGCAATGTGTTGCGCGATCAGGCGAAGACGGTCTTCTACGGCATGATCCGGGTGGAGCCGGGCGCGCAGGGGACGCAGGGGTATCAGGCCAACCACAACCTGCTCTTGGGGGAAGGGCGGGCGCACGCCATCCCGGGGCTGGAGATCGCGGCCAACGACGTGCAGTGCAGTCACGGGGCCACGGTCTCGCGGCTGGACGAGGAACAGCTCTTCTATTTACAAGCGCGCGGCATTGCCCGCCCCGACGCGGAGCAATTGCTGGTGCAGGGCTTTCTGCGCCCCATCATCGAACGGGTGCCGCTGGCGTGTATGCGGGAGGGGCTCGACGAGGAGATCGCGCAGCGCTTCCGCACCCTCCCGCAGTGAAAAGCCGGGGGCCTCACGAGGGCTCAGCGGTGCGCTCTGACGTGCGCCGCGCGGATGCCACGGTAAGCGCTCGCCGCGTGCATTTTGCGTTTGCCGTCCCACGTGTCAATGATGTGCAGCGTGTCGTCCTCGACGCGCTCCAGATAGACGAAATGTCCCCCATCCGCCCGCCGCAGGATGATCTCCCAACCGTCTTCCAGCAGGCGCTGCAACTCGCGCGCTGAACGGCCGAGGGCGTCTTTCAACTGCCCATCGAAGGCCGGGAAGAGCGGCACGGCGGTCTCCCACGCCATGAAGTTGTCGTTCACGTAGCCTGTCCCCGCCGCGACGAGCAGCTTGTCGAGCAGCGGCGGCGTCACCTCCCGCCCGTAAATCTTGCGCAGGATGATGGCAAAGCCGGTGAGGAAGCAGCCGTAGCGTCCGATGGTTTCCTGGCTGGAGGGCGGGTCCGGCTCTGCGCCGAAATCATACGCAGCCCAGCGGGGATCCTTTTGCGCCAGGGCGATGTCGCCCTCCAGGGACGGCATGAGGTGCACTGCCATCTCCCAGGGGCTGTCGGTCTCGATCGCGCGATACTGTGCGTTGGGGTAATGCTGATCGTACCAGGCCTGCAGATCGCTGCCCCACGTTTCCGGATTGACGGCGAGGATCTCCCGCTCCTGCGGGCCGACTCCTGCGTCATCCGCGGAATGTCCCACCGTGTAACGCCGGTCGGTGGCGCCGATGGCGGCGGCGATGCGCCAGGCGACCTGCTCCACGGGATTCTGCGCCTGCGGGAGCAGCACGTAGGTGCGGTGATAGGGGCTGCGGGGCGGCACGCTGCTGAGGTCCGCCCGCTCCGGGAAGGTCAGTTGGGGCGGCGGCCCCTGGCGCAGGCGGGCGGCTCGAAGGCCCCGGAAATCTGCGGCGGTCTTCTTCTTGCGGCGACCGTCCCAGGTGTCAATGATGTGCAGGGTCTCGCCCTCCACTTTTTCCAGATAAACGAAGTGCGCGCCATCAGCCCGCCGCAGGATGATCTCCCAGCCTTCCCGGAGCAAATCTGCGAGCTGGCTCGCCGTGCGTTGGACATCGTCTTTGATACTCTGGTCGAAGCAGGGGAACAGCGGGATCGTTTGCTGCCACATCAGGAGATTGTCCTGAACGTAGGCGGCGCGGGCGGCGACGAGGAGCCTGTCGAGCAGGGGCGGGGTGACGTCTCGCTGCAGGTGCTTGCGGAGGATGATCGCCAGGCCGGTGAGGAAGCAGCCGTATTGCCCGATGGTCTCAGAATCCAGCGGCGATTCGCCGAAGTTGTAATCGGCCCAGCGCGGATCGGTCTGCGCCAGGGCGATGTCGTCTTCGAGGGGCGGCATGAGCCTCACGCCCATTTCCCACGGGCTGGACGTCTCGATGGCGCGAAAGGTGACGCCGGGATAGTGCTGCTCATACCACGCTTCCAGATCGTCGCTCCAGGCCTGGGGGTTCACGGCGAGGATTTCCCGTTCTTCGGGGCCGACGCCGGCGTCATCGGCGGAATGCCCCACGGTGCGCAGGTTCATCGTCGCGCCGATCGCGGCCGCCATCCGCCACTCAGCGCACGCGACGGTGTCGGCGAGCTGTGGCAGCAGGACGTAGGTGCGGCGGTAGGGAATCCGCGGCGGCACGTAGTCGGGCTGAGGCTCTGCCTCCGCGTCGGCATGGGGCTCAACGCGCGGCGACGAGGGGGCGTCCGCCGGCGTGTCGCTCGTGAGCTCCTTGCCTGCGGGGTGCGCGCGGGAGCGTCTCCTGCCCGAGAACACCATCCCGACGACGTAGGCGTCGGCGTTCAATTCGGTCTCATACCAGGCCAGTTGCCGGGCGAAAAAAGCCGTGGGATCGTATTCCCCGGTCGGCAGGTCTTCCGTGAGCAGGAGGGGCAAGACGGCGTCGTTCCCCGGCTCGAGGCTGGAGGCGGTGATGACGAGGGGCAGCTGCAGGCCGTTGGGGAGCAGGTATTGCTGATAGGCCTGCCGATAGCGCAGCGTACTCCAGCCCTCGGTTCCCTCAGCGTCCGGCGCCATCTGATATTTGCCGGTCAGTTGCCAGCTCTGAGGCCAGCAATACTCGCGCACGCCGAGCAGCGCCGCCTGGCGCATGCCGGCTGCGATGGCGGGCAGGAAAGCGCCCCACAAGGGCAGCGCCGGCGTCCCCGCCGCGAAGTTGCCGATGACGCACTTGAATCCCAACGTCTGCATCAGGGCCATGCGGGCGATCTCGAATTCCGCATACCAGCGCATGGCGTCGGCGGCGCTCCAGACTGTCTCGGCGGGGCCTTCCCAATAGGGGATGTAGGGATGCGCCTGATAGAGCGGGCGCTGCGCCGCGACAAATTGCATGGCGGCCTGCTCGGGACTGAGTCCCTGGCGGCGTTGCGACTGCGGATCGGGCCCCAGGTGGGGGGCCAGGCCGATCACCAGTGTCCCGACGGGGACATTTCTGGCGGCCTCCCAGGCGGCGGAGAATTTGAGGAGCGTGGGGCGGGCGGCGAGGAGCTTCGGCAGATCGGAAGTGGCCTCCAGCACCTCCAGACCCAGTTTGGGGGGAATGACCGGGATTTGGGCCGCCGCGCCGGCCGGTCGTGCGACCGGACCGACTGCGTGGTAAGTCCGTTGCAAATGAGGCGCGGCAATCTGCGTCATGGTTTTGCTCCTCAGCGAGTTGGCGAAAAAGCGAAAAAGCGAAAAAGCGAAAAGGCGAAAAGGCGAAAAGGCGAGTCAGCGAATCACCTGCGTTCACACGTTCACACGTTCGCACGTGGACACGTGGACACGTGGACACCTTCGCACGTCGGCACGTGGACACGTTCACACGGGTTCTATTTCCTGCGGTGCTTTCTCACCTGGATGAGGTGATTTTGACGATCTCCCCCTCCGGGGTGACGGTCGCACGGACCAGGCGTCTGAGGGTCCCACCTCCGGGCAACGGCAGCTGTCGTTGAAACGTCAGGATGAGGAGCTCTCCCGCAGCTCCCGGCGCCGACCGCGAGGCGACCTCCGGTTCTGCGCCCTGCAGCTCGGGAAACTGCGCCCAGACCTGCCGTTTGACCGCCGCGAGGTGACGGGGATCGAGCTCAGCCAACGCGCAGCGCCTCCGATCGAAGCGACGCTGGCGCTGCGACGGGCTCCGCGAAATGGAAGTCCCCCAGCAGCTCCGCCAGCGTGTGTCGCCGGGCGGACGTCACTGCGGCGTGACGGGAGACCGGGGAAGCGCTCGGCTCCCTCAACCCCGTGGCGATGAGCGTGATCTGTACGCGCCCTCGCAGTTCGGGGTCAAGGGTCACCCCGAAAAAGATGGGAGCGTCGGGTTTTGCCGTCTGCGCGAGGATGTCCATCGCCTCGCTCACCTCAGCCAGCGTGAGATCCTCGCCGCCGCTGAAGTTCACCAGCAGCCCCTCGGCCTCCTGCACTGTCTCGATGTCCATGAGCGGGTTTTCGAGGACGATGCGGGCCGCCTCGAGCGCCTTGTCTTTGCCCTCGGCGTGCCCGATGGACATCAACGTCCGCCCGGCATTGCTGATCACGGATTTGACATCGGCGAAGTCGAGGTTGATCAGGCCGGGATGGGTGACCAGCTCGGTGACGCCTTGCACCCCCTGCCGCAAAACCTCATCCGCCACGCGAAAGGCAATCTCCAGCGGGAGGCGATGGTTCACCACTTCCAGAAGCCGGTCGTTGGCGACGACGATCAGCGCGTCCACTTCTTCTTGAAGCTGTGCGATCCCTTCCTGCGCGGCGGCGAGGCGGCGCGGCCCTTCGAACAGGAAGGGCTTGGTGACGATGCCGATGACCAGCGCATGGGCTTCCCGCGCCAGATGGGCGATCACGGGGGCCGCGCCGGTGCCGGTCCCCCCACCCATCCCCCCGGTGATGAAGATCATCTCGGCGTCCTGGACGATCTCGCTGAGCAGCCGCTGGCTTTCCTGCGCCGCGCGCCGTCCGATTTCGGGATCGCCGCCGGCGCCCAGGCCATGGGTCAATCCCGGACCCAGGCGAATTTTGCAAGGCGCCTCGGATTGCAGCAACGCCTGCGCGTCGGTATTGACGGCGATGAAGGAAACGCCGGGGATGCCGATCTGGATCATGCGATCCACCGCGTTGCAGCCAGCGCCCCCTACGCCGATTACTTTGATACGGGCTTTATCTAACCGTTCTGTTTCCATCCTGGATCACCCCCTGAAACGCTTGCATGGACACGTGTGAACGTGTGTACACGTGCCTATGTTCATATGTCCTGGTAATAACCGACAATCATCGTTGGTGGGAATGATGTGTTTGATGACGATCTCGTCTTCTCCCACCACAATGTGATCCACTAACAATCGAATGACTTCCTGTTGCACTGCGGGC
>Ga0208825_1001430_pt1 | contig 18212 bp, 40 predicted proteins | sample AD_UKC113_MetaG_FD_184450 | JGI IMG/M metagenome (GOLD analysis project Ga0208825, IMG submission 184450) | Active sludge microbial communities of municipal wastewater-treating anaerobic digesters from Hong Kong - AD_UKC113_MetaG (SPAdes)... | ecosystem: Engineered > Bioreactor > Anaerobic >...
GGCTGGTCAGGGCTAGGCAGGGCCTGGTGAGGCTGGGCAGGCGCGGAGAGGCTGGTCAAGGTCGGGCATGGCGCGTCAAGGCAGCGCACGGCAAGGCTGGCACGGCTAGGCAAGTCAGGGTCGGGTGTGGTTGGGCGAGGCTGGCATGGGCAAGGTACGGCGGGGTCAGGTTGGGCGTGGCCCGGCGGGATTGGCAAGGCATGGCGTCTCAAGGCAAGGCTTGGCCGGGCAGGAACGGCGGGGTAAGGCACGGCAGGGCCTGGCGAGGCAGGAAGATTGACAGGGCAATGAGCCCATCGGTAAGTTCTGCGGTCTCGGCGCGACGGGATGCCGCCCATTGCTCCGAGAACTGTTCTCCAGCGTCCGGCCTACAGGTCGCACTGCGGGAGCCAGGGCCGTCGAATCGAGGGACCTCCTGCACCTCAGGTTCGACGGCCCTGATGTTTGCGCTACCGAACTCGTGAATGTTCGGATACGATCCCTGGGTGCCCCTCCTGTTGCCACGTCTAACTCCTTCGGCCATCAACTACGCCGTTCAACCGGGAGTAAGCAGGAACGTGCTTGAGACTGTTTACAAATGGGAGCAAGACAACGACAAGCCGTGGCACTGGGAGATGCTTCCTGCCCCATACGGCGATTCCCGTTACGCGTGCTTGAACTGCTTCGAGCACATATCTGGCTGGGACGGATGGTGGGGAGGACACGGGAACGTCCAAGGCTTCATCCTGTGTACCGCGTGCTTGAACAGGGTCCTTGCCGCCCTCGACAAAAAGACGCCTTCCCCTGACTACCTGTGGGTCTCGCTGTGAGAGCGACACGTAAGGGGCTCAGCCGCCAAGAGCAGATCGTCTGGGAGAAGATCTACTGGTACGGGCACATCCGAAGCATCGTCTTGAAGCGCCGCTGGTTCGAAATCGCTTCTCCATCTGGACCGTGCAAGTTCTGCCGGACGATCGGCACCACGTTCGCCGCCGGGAACTCGATCGATGGATACGTGAACGCCTGCACGGCCTGTTTCCAGGCCATCCCCGCTGTGATGTTTGGATGGCCGTCTGATCTTCTTTGGGTGGGATGACATGGTCACCGTTAGCCATGAGGGCGCCATCAACAAGATGAACGGCGACGTGATCGACGTCGAGCGCTGGCAACTCACATACGGAACCATCAAGGTCGCCAGGATCGCCAACAGCAAGAAAGGCACGAAGAAGACGCGAGTGACCGTCATGAAGAAACGTGCTGTGACGGACGGATTCGCGTGCGTGAACTGCAATGGGAACTTCCGCACGTGGGAGAAGTGGCGCAGCGAAGAAGGGGAGCCGATCGAGATGTGCGGCAAGTGCGCCACGCAATTGGGATTCACTAATCCGCTTGCCTTGCGATGCGACCTCTTGTGGCTATCGTGAAGTCCTACGTTGTCAGGAGTCGGTCATGACATCTACGAATGGCACATCGTGGTGGGGCCCTGGAACGACGTCCGGTACCAGTGCTCGATACGTAAGCGCTACGCCCGTCAGGGCGACCTCAGTAACCACGACGAACCGCATCCGCATCTACAGCAGTGCGTCAAATGTAGTGGTGTGCATGAATTGTGGATTGCCCCTAGATTTCCCGTTCTTCGATCGGGTCCTAGGCCGGTACATCCAATACTGCTCTCCCTGCGCTCATCGGCTAGGAATGAACTACAAGATAACCGCAGATCTACTTTGGGGGCGGCTGTGAGTAAGGAACGAACCGTGTACCTGATCGGCGGACCATGCGCGGGCAAGGTCCAGGACGTTCAAGAGAACATCAACCGCATCCATATCAGATACCCGTCCAAAGATGGATCCCCTGGGGAACTCGTTGCGGTGTATGCGCCAGTGACTGAGTCGGACAAGGAGTTCGGCGAGTGGCATTGGAACGGCGAGCGTAAATGAATCGTTGGGTCGGATGTCGCTGGTGGTGCAAGATGCCGGGCTGTCACATGTGGGGGCTCGGAGGTATCGCTGGCTGGATTCAGCACCACACGGACAAGCATCAGACGTGGGACGCCACAGCGCGGTTAGAGGCTTACATTGAGCGGCCTTTCGGATTCGGGCCAACGGATGAAGCAAGGAAACGGCAGGCAAGGCTCGGCTAGGTTTCGCAGGGCTTGGCAAGGCGCGGCAGGCGAGGTCAGGCGAGTCATGGCTAGGCGAGGAAGGGCGTGGCGCGGCTTAGCAGGAGTGGCAGGGCGCGGTTGGCGGGGCAAGTCGAGGTAAGGCGGGGCGGGTACGGCAGGCGAGGCGGGTAAGTCAAGGCATGGCGAGGCGGTTCTTCGCAAGGCCGGGCGTGGCAGGCGGGGCGCGGTTGGCCTGGCTCGGCGTGTCTGGGCAAGGCTAGGAGTGGCAGGAAAGGTGAGGTGATGATGAACGTGAGCGCAACATGCGTGGCTTCATTTCGGTCCGTCTGCTCTGATTGTGGAGAAGCGATCAACCCAGGCGACCGGCTGGTTAAGCGAGGCGATTGGGTGCACGCCGAATGCCCGGACGTTGCCGAGCCAGCCAAGCGCGAGTTTTGCGACACCTGTTGGCAAGAGAAATCAGCGACTGGCGCGTGTGGGTGCCCTGACTAGGAGAAGAAATGACGTTGGCTGACAGTCTTCGGAAGAAGAACCAGGAACTGGAACTAGAAGTGCTCACCCTGAGGGCCCAACTGCGAGCCGCTGAGCGCCGCACTTTCTCCCAGGACCGCTTTGGGTGGAGTAGCAAGCCCGGCGATGCGGCGTACCTTTCTCTTCGTGAGGTTGAGGTCGTCAATCGGACCGCTTCAGCGGAAGTGAATGTTGATCTTGACGTCGATGGGTCGATCCTCGGCATCGAGTTCCTGTCGTGGCCGATCTGATTCCGTAAACAGTGGCGCGAATCTGAAACGTTCGGCTATAGTCCGATCCGCCGGAGGATGGGTGAAGGCACCCGTCATGTCCTTCGAACCGGAAACGACAGGAACAGGAACAGAACATGGCACCCAAGCAGCAGGAAGACGTCATTGCCCTTCAGCGCATCCAGCGCGAGGTCGCTCACATCGAGATCAAGGGAACCGCGCCTCTGATCGTCCACGCCTGGTCCGATAAGGCCAAGCAGATGATCCTCGACAAGCAGCAGGGCAAGAAGGCTCCCAAGGAGCGCAAGGATCCCAAGGCGATGTTCGAATCATCGATGTACCGCTTCGAGGATGGAGGCCACGGCTTCCCCGTCCTCGCTTTCAAGGCCGCGACCGTGGGCGGGGCCCGGTACTTCGCGAATGTCACCATGACGCAGATGCGCCAGGCGATGTTCTTCATCGGCGACCCAGCCGACACCTCGCTTGTCCGGCTCAACGCCGCCGAGCCAGTGATGCGCGAGGACATGGTCCGCATCGGCATGGGCACCGCTGACATCCGGTACCGCGCGGAGTACAAGGACTGGGGAGCGACTCTCGCGATCCAGTACGTCCCCAGCGTCATCGACCTGTCCGCGATCGTTGCGCTGGTCGATGCTGGCGGCATGGGCGGCGTCGGCGAGTGGCGTCCCGAGCGTGACGGAGCCTTCGGCACCTACGAGGTCGTCGGCTCCTAACTGGCTGGGTGGGGGCGGTTGGAAGGGGAAGCGCCGCCCCCACCCTCACACTGGTGAAGAGGAATCATGAGCGTCCGAAGCGTTTTGCGCGAGATCCTTACCGAGCACGGTGAACTAACCCCACACCTCCTCGTAGAATTGGCGAGCGACGAGAACCACCCACTGCACAACAAGTTCCAGTGGGATGACACCGCAGCCGCTCATAAGTGGAGGCTGACCCAGGCTGGTCAACTGATTCGATCCGTCAAGGTCACCGTTGATCGTGGCGAAGCGGCTCCCCCGCTGAAGGTCCGCGCCTTCGTCTCGGGAGCGGATCTGGACGGGCGTTCTTCTTACGTAACCGTCGAGGAAGTCATCGAGTCCGACATCATGCGGAGCCAGTGGTTCCGATCCCTCAAGCGGGAGTGGGAGGCGTTGAAGCGCCGCGCTGGGGATTCGCAGGAGTTCGCTGACATGGTCCTCGCTGACCTTCGGCGGGATTCTGCGTGATCCGGGTCACCATCGAGATGGTGCCTAGAGGAATCGGCAAGCCTCGTCATATGGCGACCATCGAAATCGCCAACGACGCCATTACCAGCATCGAAACGCAGGGAGTTAGAGGCGCGTACTGGGCCAAGTTCTCAAGGATCTCCCAGCGAGGAGAACGCCTTGGCTGGTATGACCGAATCGGTCGGGTCGACAACATCAATCGTCGTCAGAGCGGCGCTGTGTACCGGATCCTGCACGGCGTGCTCGAATCATTCCTAGAAGGAAGCAGAACGTAATGGGATACCCGCACTACTCAGGCGATTGCGACGAGTACCACTGCCTCGTCCGATGCTTCAACGGCCCCGAGAACACCTACGTCGGGAAGGACGTTCACGGAAACCCGATCGTCGGGCTGCACCGGCACGGAGGGCCGCGAATCGTGTGCCTCTGCGGCTCGACACGGTTCAAGGAAGAGATCCTCGCCGCCGCTGGCGAGCGAACCCGCGCCGGGGAGATCGTGGTCATGCCAGGGATGTTCGGTCACGTTGACATGCCAGACGTTGACTGGTCCACGGGCGGAAGCGCCCTCAAGATCATGCTGGACGAACTTCACAAGAGGAAGATCGACCTGGCTGACTACGTGTACGTCATCGACGTCGATGGGTACATCGGCGAGTCCACCCGCTCGGAGATCGAGTACGCCGAATCCATCGGTCGCCCGGTGATCTACCTGTCAGGGAAAACAGAGGAGTCGATCAGTGAGTAGCGCAATGCCTGAGGAAGATCGGGAACGGGGCCTGTACCAGAAGTACGAGGTCACTCGTCTCAACGACCCCGAGGGGAAGCACGACGAATGTCGGTATCTCGTGCTCGATCCACAGCACGATCTGCTGGCCTACTACGCCCTGGGCGCGTACGCCTATCAGGCGTCACTCCACGGCTATCCAGCCCTTTCTGAAGACATTCAGAAGTGGCTGGATTCAGTGAAGATGCCGTCGCTTCCTCCAGGTCCCTGCCCGGCTTGCGACGGGAAGGGAACGTTCGAGATGGCTGACGCGAAGGGGAAGACGACGACCTACACGTGCGGCGCATGTGCAGGGAGGGGGCAGCGGTGAAGTGGCTGTCGACTCCGCTGTTTTGGGCAGCGATTGTCGCGGCGCTTCTCGTCGGATGCTGGTTGTGGATCTCGCTGTAGGGAGAAATTGCTGTGGGCCTGAAGTGGACGACTCGACCAATCAGCGATTGGACAGGTCTTCGGGATAACGACCCGAAGCATTCGCTGTTCACGGTGACGTGGCGTCAGACCGTGACGCTGCTAGAACGTGAAGTCGAACAACTCGGGGGAGGCTCAGTCATCCTCGAACTCGATTGCACGGAGTCAGACATCCGTTTGGATGGTCAGATCCGCGCTGACGCCCGGATCAAGAACCCCGCCGCACGGATCCTGTTCGAGTCTCGCTTCGGGCCTATCTCCATGGGGACCGCCGCGTTCGTCGCTGGCGCGGCGTACCGCCGGAAGATGGACCATGCTTGGCAGCACAACGTGTACGCCATCGCGAAAGCATTGGAAGCGCTTCGCATGGTTGATCGGTACGGGGTGACGAAGCGTGGTGAGCAGTACACCGGGTGGAAGGCCATTGGTTCTACGCCAGTAGCGCTTACTCCTGAGCAGGCCGTCGCCGCACTTGCCTCTGTACTAGACCTGTCCGTTGCTGAAGTACGCAATGACCTCCCGAAGTCAATCCGCCGTGCGAAGGCGCGTGCTCACCCTGACCGGAACCACGGCGCACGCGCCCAGTGGGATCAGGTCGAGGAAGCCGCTCGGGCCCTTGGGATCACCACATGAAGGCTTTGGGCTTCACCCCCGAGAATGGGTTGGAAGTTGAAGTCGCTGTGCGTGGCACAGCCCTCGTCTTTGGCGCAGGGACTTTCCTGCAACTCACAGGCGGGGGCCTTCTGATGTTGGGCCATCGCGAGGAGATTGTTTACCTGAATACAGAGGATGGCGTCGTGCAGTTGATCGACGGCACCAAAGTGGAGAGGTTCGTGATGCGTGGGATCCTTCTCCAGACGCCGTCAGGGTGGTATGTGCGGGGAGACTCGGGATCATCATGTCAACTGACGTGGCCGGATCAAGAGACACTCACCGAGGCCATTGTCACCGTGAAGACCCTCTAACCGTCACAAGGACTGGAGCATGGAACAGATTACGAAGCGGTTCATGTCGTGGGCGTCGATCCTGGAAGACGCGACACGTGAGCAAGTCCAGATGACCAGCGAGATGCCGTTCATCTATCCGCATATCGCGCTCATGCCAGACGCGCACCTTGGCAAGGGATGCGCTGTTGGCGCGGTCCTTCCCACCGTCGGCGCGATCATGCCCGCTGCGGTTGGGGTGGACATTGGATGCGGGATGATCGCCGTCCAAACCAACATCAACCGTGCCCAACTCCCGATCGACAGACAGGATCTGCGGTCTCTGCGCTTGGCGATTGAAGCGTCGATTCCGTTGTCGGCAGGGAACGCGAATCTGTACCTGTCCGAGACCGCCGAGGAGCGGGTGTTGCGACTTGCGTCTCGCGCCGAGAAGGCGGAGGTCAACCCAGGCCGCTTCTTGGAGGACTGGCAGTTGCAACTCGGCACGCTAGGGTCCGGCAATCACTTCATCGAAGTGTCGCTGGATGAGAACGACGACGTGTGGCTGTTCCTCCACTCGGGAAGCCGTGGGGTGGGGAACAAGATCGCCCAGCACTTCATCAGGGTCGCTCAGGCGCAATGCGCGAAGCGGTTCATTTCCCTCCCGCATCCAGATCTCGCGTACCTCGTCGAGGGTGATCGCGAGTTCTGGGACTACATGTCCCATTTGAGGTGGGCGCAGGAGTACGCCTTCGCGAACCGTGAAGAGATGATGGATCGAGTGTTCGCTCGCTTCACGGAGTGGATGGGGGACACGCCCGTAGTGGAAGTCTCCCGCATCAACTGTCACCACAACTACACGACGAAGGAACGCCACTTCGGGAAGGACGTGTGGCTTTCCCGAAAGGGAGCGATCGACGCGAGCGCCGGAACTCCGGGGCTCATCCCAGGGAGCATGGGCACGCGTTCATATGTGGTTGAGGGCAAGGGAAACTACTTGTCGCTGAACTCGTCCCCGCATGGCGCTGGACGCGAATACGGTCGTAAGCAGGCTGAGCGAACGTTCACGGTTGAGGAACTGAACCACTCCATGGAAGGTATCGAGTGGTCCGGATCTGACGCTTTCCTGGATGAGATCCCGACCGCGTACAAGGACGTGGAAACTGTCATGCGAGACGCGGCCGACCTAGTGGAGGTGAAGCATGTTCTTCGACAAATCGTCAACGTCAAAGGAACGTGATCTTGCCTACCTCGCGGGGTTCTTTGACGGAGAAGGAAATGTGGGCGTTCATGGAGTTCGAGAAGGAGATGACCGAATGAGTGACATGACGCTGCCGGATCGGGCTCTTGACCGGGCAAAGCCATGAGCACTGACAACAAGACCCAGGCAACGTACGACGACGTGATCCAGGTCCTGGACCGGCTGCCAGTCATTCTTCAGGAGGCGCGTCGAGCACGCAGATTGTCGTTGCGAGAGGCATCAGATCAGATAGGTGTTTCTTTCTCCACGGTGACACGAATCGAGAGCGGTAAGGGGTGCACGTTGGTAGCGGCAGTCAAGGCATTGAACTGGGTCGCCCGTGGGTGATGAATACGACGCCCTTCTCGCCATGCTTCGGCAGCAGGAGCGGGAAGCGAACATGAAGAACGCTGAGGAGGCGTTAGTCGCCCGTAAGAAGTTGCAGCAAACACGAGGGGAGATCGCTTCCTTGACGACTCAGTTCAATCAAGCCTTGAAGTCCTTGAAAGACTTGCAGGACATGAGTGCTCAGGTCACCTTCGCCCTGAAGATGAAGGTACCTCCGCCGCCTAGGGCGACTAGGGCGGAGATCAACCCTCAACTGCGACTGGGAGACCATCTAACGATGGTCTATCGCGAGGACTGCAACGGGGAGCCACGAGTCGGTGACACGATTGACGTGTTCGACTTCCTTGGGCGGGAGACTACAGCCATTGTCGACATGGTCGACCTTCAAGCGGATTACGTGTACCTCAGGATCGACTGGGACACCCTGGAGTAGCGATGGCTGACTGTCAGATGTGCGGCGAACCTATGACGTCGATGGAAGAGAAGGAATCGATCGCGAAGCATCGATACCTGATAGTCCACCGCGAGTGCGGCCTTAGAAGCGCTCTCGGAGGGATCGGTCATCACGTGGACCACTACAAGTGGTGCGTCCAGGCAGGCGACCCAGACATGGGGCTCTCTTACCGGGAAAGCGCACGCAGAGTGGATGCCTTGGTCGCTGGGTGGGGGATCGACGCGGTGGTGGCTAGTTCGGCCAACACCCCGGGCCTGGGTGATCCCCTCGACGCGGAGTAGGCGTGTAGCGACGCCTCGTTCTTAGACCGCCAGCCAGATCAGTCCTCAGGGAAGGGTGATCCCGCGCTTGTGGGCTACGGGGCCCTTTCCCATCACCTGCCTTACTGGTCGGCAGCACGTTTAGGGAACATGCCCTTGTACCCGCCGACGGTCTCCGCGTCGAGGAGAGCGCGACGATACCCCGTTCAAGTGGTTTGGGGCAATCGCAACTCTGTCATTTTCCCCAAAGGGGTCTCAAAGCCGCGCTACCAAGCCCAGGCTTCGACGGAGCCAATCATCGCTTCAGCGAGTTCCAGCGACTCCATGCCGTAATCGGCTGCCACCTGGTCGAAGGCAGCCTGCTCGGCGCTGTCCAGGAAGAACCCGACAACGGAGTCGTCTGCATCGCTCAAGGGAGCCATGTTTGAACTTTAGGACACGCGTCTGATTCATACAAGAGTTCTAGGCCTCGACCGCTACAACCAGCGCCCGTGGGAAGCGCGGGAGCGGTCGAGGCAAGAACAGGTTACTCGTCGTCTTGGCCTCGTCGGCGGCGCATGACTGCAAGAGCCAGGTACGTGACAGCCAAGATGGCGATGCCAGTAGACCACTGCATTGATGATCCCTTCCCCACGTTAGGAAAGGATCGGCAGTTACTTCTTCCAGAGTGCTAAACGGCGCAGTGGATCAAGCAGGATGACTAGGCACCCGAACAGGAACAGCCCGAAGTCGGTCCAGGTCAACAGTGCCACCTCCCTCCAGCCCAGTGGCCCTTGCCGGACCATTTGTGCTCGTAGTTCAGGATTGTGTAGAAGGCGCGGTCCTGCCAATACCTGGACCACTTGTTGCCGGGGATCCCGTGAAGCCGTCTAGCCTCCCGATAGAGACCGTCGTGGGTCTTCTTGGATTCGGCGGCCATCATCCAGGACGCTCCTCGTACGAGGGCTGCGCTCATCTGGTAGGTGCCGTAGTAGTTGTCACCGTCTCCACCACGCACCATGTACGTGAATGAGCCTTCGCGGCCCGCAACGCACTTGCGGAAGACTTCCTGGTCGGGGTGGTAGTAGATGCCGTGGTAGAGGGAGGGAAGTTCTCCGCGCAGGTCGTGTGCTTGCGGGGACTTGGAAGCCGTTTCCTCGCGGCTCATTTCGATGGTGTGCGGCGCTGTCGCTACGGCGACTACCCGCATTGGGGCTGGATCTTGTGGGATGGGAACGAATAGGGCGGTGGTGAGTAGGAGTGCGTCGAGCATTCATTCTCCTTCGTCGGGACGCCCCGTGCTGCCAGGCGTCCGATGGCGAAGCGGTGTCGCGTGTCGATCAAGTCGATCGGCGCCGGAGTCCCACCGGCTACCTCACGGACGGTCCGTTTCGTGATGCTTACAGTGAGTCGGCTGTTAACTGGATACGTTGAAGGCAGTGTTGATGCTGTCAGCCCACTTCACGAGTGATCAGGCTCTTCGCGTAGGTGTCTTTGAAGATCTCCTTCATGACGTCGTCTTCGGAGAGGCCTCCTTGGAGGTCAAAGGGTCCACTTCGCTTCACGTTCTTTGGACGGACGTTGATGAGGTCCCGCAGTTTCACTGGCTTGCCAAGAAGAATCTGGCCGTCTGGGGTGTCGGAGACGATCTGGATGGAGTACCCGTTGAGCATCTCTTCTACGTTTTCGAAGCCAAGCAGGGTTGCCGCATCTTCGAGTCGAAGGTAGGTAGTTCCGTTCATTACCAACGTTTCTTCATCACCCACGGTGACCCCTCTCGCCAATGTTCGAAAATGAGTGTAGCGTCGACTTGGTCGGAGGCGTTAGTGCTGCGTTAATGGCGCGCAGCCAAGTGCGTTCATGATGGTTTTCTTTCGGACCTAGACGCAACTGCGCCTCCGACCACTAATCTCTGCGCCATGGACACAGACTTCGCGGGGCGATTCAACGATGACTGGCTGTTCGAGAACGCGATGGATACGTCTGTCGCGGCAGCCGCTGGGCGTGTCATTGCGCGCTACTCCCTGAATCGCGCTGATGAGATGGAACTACGCGAAGCGTGTGGGCTGACCACTGACCGTATTTTGGGCTGAACCTTCGCCGCTTAAGGGCGTTTAAGGCAGAAAAGAGTCCTCGATGTACGCGACGGGGGAGACACGCACACCGAGGACTTATCTGAACGGTAGTACGCCACGGAATGCGTGTCAAGGGCGAATAGCGTTGCATTGAGCAAGCGATTCGCTACTATCGCTTGCTATGACAGAAGAGCGAAGGTCTCCTGGCGTCCGGACGGGTCTTCTGCGCGTTGCAGACGCAGCGACGTACCTCGGGATCTCGAAGGATCGGGTGCGGACACTGGTCAAGACAAACGAGGTCGCGCACTACACGCTGGGTCCTCGTGACGTCAGATTCGCCAAGGAGGATTTGGACTCATGGCTGAACTCCTGCCGGTCATCGCTTCCTACGTCGGCTTCGACCGAAGCAAGTCAGCCTTCGTCTTGATCCCCGACGGCATGACTCCGCCGAGAGTGCTCACCTTCGCTGAGGGCGAGTGGGAAGGGAAGTTCCGAGGCGTTTCCACGGGGGTAGATCCTGATTACTACCTCACGGCGGACTTCGACCGTCACGAAGTTGCGGCGAGACGAGCAGCGGCGTGGTGGGCTGGCTTTCTCCCCTGCGACAGGGTGGCGGCTACGCAGATCGTTGAAGACTGCGAGACGCCTGAGGCTCTTGCTGCTCGCATCGAATACGCGCTAGAAGGACAGGTACTCGTGATCCCATGTGGATAGCCGTTGCGCTGCTCATCGCTGCCGCGATCAGCGGCATGGTCGCTCTGCGACGACGATCAGCCCCAAACGACATGACCCGATACGAGAACATGAAGAGGGCATTGGCACATGAAGCGCACCAAGAAGACTAAGTCCGTCCCCACTGAAGTGATCGGGCAGCGTTGGCCTATTGGCCTGAAGCATCGGGTCGAGTACGCGGCTGGAACCAGGGGCATGACGAAGTTCACCGTGAAGGCCCTGACGGATCTTCTTGACTCCATGGGGGTGCCGCAGGACGTTGGCCCCTACTTGCGCCCTGAGGAGGTGCGCGCACCGGAGGAAGCAGCCGCTTCAAATGCGATCGAGGATGCCGCCTGGGCTGCGGCCGGTGATCCAACCCTCAACTGCAAGACTTGCGGAAATCCGTTGGTAGACGGTGAATGCTGGGAGTGTGGCTGATGCTACATAGTGGCCGGGAGACGCTCGCTGAATGTCAGCCGGATGATGTAGTTCGAGCAACGTTTGAGAACGATGATGACTCCCTCTACATCGTCATTGGCACAGTTGTCCGCGTCGGTGACGACGGTTTAATGCTGAACAGCGGCGACATGATCGCGGACATCGAGGAGGATGGCACTCGTACCGCTGATTACCGTCTAGTCGGTATCGTTCCCGCGCCAGAGTTCAAGCAAGTCCTTTCGCCCATGTAGCCCAACTGGCAGAGGCGCCGGATTCAAGTCCCGGTCAGTGCGGGTTCGAATCCCGCCATGGGTACGAAGCGTGTCGGGTGCATCAACCGTCCCTAGAACGCACAATGAGGACTCATGCGGCTTACTCAGGATGAACTGACGGACTGCTGGACCTCCTACAAGGAGAACGGGGATCCCAGGTCGCGGGACCTCCTCATCGAGCATTACTACGTCCATCTCGTCAAGTACGTGGCGAACAGGATGGGGCAGCAACTCTCATCCGCTGTAGACCGAAACGACCTGGCGTCCTACGGCACGTTCGGCTTGATTGATGCCATCGAGAAGTACGACACCGAGAAGGGCGTCAAGTTCGAGACGTACGCCGTGTCCAGGATCCGGGGCGCCATCCTTGACGAACTCCGTGATCAAGACTGGGTGCCGCGCGGAATACGCGCGAAAATCCGAGAGATGGATCGTGCATCGGGGGAACTAGAAGGCGAACTTGGACGCGTGCCTGAATCCAATGAGATCGCTGCCCGCCTAGGGGTGACGAAGAAGGCGCTTCGTCAGATGAATGTGACCGGGATAACCACCCTGGAGGTATCCGATTCGGAGGGCACATCCATGGATCTCGGGGTCCAGGATTACAAGGTTGACCCAGAAGAAGCGGCAATCGTCACTGACATCACTGATCGAATGGCGACAGCGGTTCAGTCATTGAACGAACGATCGCGAGTCATCATCGCCTTGTACTACGTGGAGCAGTTGACGTTGGGCGAGATTGGGGACATTCTCGGCGTCACAGAAAGCAGGATCTGCCAGTTGCACGGCGATGTGCTTAAGAGCCTGCATGGGGCCCTGGAGGTCGCGTGAAGAAGGCCACTCCCAGCCGATTCATGGTTGAGCGGGTGGGTACCCCGGACCCTGAGACGAGTGAGTATTACGTCTTGGATGTGGTGCAGGATCAGGAAGCACGTGCCGCTTTGCGGGGCCTTGTCCGCAGATACCGGGTGCTCGGAGCGCCGATGAAGGCCGATGAACTGGAAACCTTGTTAGATGAGACCGATTCTGCTCATGCTGAGGTGGTGTGGGCCCGACAGAACAGGATGATGAGATGAGCATTCCGATGACTCCGGGTAGTTCCGGTGTGATCTACAAGCGGTCGATGCGGAACGCGCCGACCATCGACGATGGCGCCACGGACGCTGCGGTGGCTGACGACGTCACCGAGCAGGACGAGGCAGCGGCTGTTGCTGAGGCTGAGGCTGCTGAGGCAGCCTCGCAGGCGCAGAGCGACGCCGATGCGGCGACTGTTCCCGCCGAGGCAGGCGAGGCCCCGGCGGAGAACCAGGGTTCCGTGGAGGGAAGCGTTCCAGCGGACGTTCCAGCGGACGCCCTCGACGAGGGCAACGAAGAAGAGGTTCCGGCTTCCGAGTAGTCCCAATCTGCTCTATGATGTTCGGAAATACCGGAGGTCATAGTGGCATACAAGCGAGCGACCCTTCAGATGCGTCGAGCAGATGACGCATCTGAAGGGTCGTCTGCGTGGCGGGGGTCGAAGTGGACGTGCTCCCTCTGCCAAATCACCTACTGGACGATGGAATCCAAGCCAACCTGCCCTATGTGCGACCTCTACAAGCAGCGTGAGCAGATGCTCGAACAGATGGCGCAATACGAGCAGAAGATCAAGGATCTCACGACGCAGTTGAACCGAGCCGCATCCAACGTCGACTACGTCGTTGCCATCCAGGATGCCGCCGAACTCCTGAGCCTGGAGGATCTGGCGTGGCTCAAGGGCGTCCTATACCAGTGGCGAGAGACGAAGAGCGGGAACCTGAAGGCCATCGAAGGTCGCACCGGGCCGATTGGGTTCCTTGCGGAATGGCCGCATCAGCAGTCCGACCAGCGGATCTGCGACTCCGTTGGCGGGGTGGCAATCGCGGGTCTTTTGCAGGAGATCAGCCAAGGGTTCGGGTCGAAGGTGGGCTTGATGACGCTGTCTAAGGCCCTTTCGAAGCACCTCAAGGGCGGGATCTAGTCCATCCGGCTACTCTTCGAGTCGATACAGGTGTACGTACTCGAAGGAGGCCCAAATGAGCAACCGTCCGCTTTACCCGTGGGAGCAGCCGAGCAAGGCTGCGGTCCAGGTCGATGTTCAGCCTGTAGATGAGCGGGAGCCGGTGTCATCCCCGGCCGAGCCAACAACCTCGTTCGTTGAGGAGCGGAGCGACGACGAGGAGTAGTTGATCGGTCGTCGCCATATGCCGACGATCAGCATATGGCGACGATTACTCCGACTGTCGAAGCGCCCATCGTCAAGCAGGACGATGGGACGATTAGTGTTCTCGTCTACGAGGGCCGCACCCATCGGATCTGTTTCGTCGACGAAGACATCACGTACCCACCGACCGGGTACAACGTCGACTACGGCCTGACCGACAAGTACGGCAACGAACTCCTGGCTGAGGCACACACCTCTGACGGGTCCATCACGGCGATCGACGCCTCCACTCTGGACGTTACAGACGCGCATCCAGAAGCATGGACCGGTACTGCGTGGATGGTTGAGATCCCTGACGAGCAGATGACCCTGGTCCTCCCCTCCACGGGTCTGATCGCCAAGAGCGGCAAGTTGGACGCCGTCCTGAAGGAACCGGGCGGCGGGGAGACCCCGCTCGCGGTGGGGAACTTCATCGTGTACCGGGCGGTTACCCCCTGATGGCGGCCAGCGTATGGGTCGAAGGGGAGACCCTCCACGTAGCCGTGTCGACACGATCTCCCTCGACGGTTGGCGCTCTACGACCCGGCAAGCCCGTTTCTGTCACGACTCCGGGTATCCGAGGACCGCGCGGTCCAGGGTTGCCGATCGTGTTCAACAGGGATGGCCCGGCTCAGGTCAAGGTAGGCGTCAACAAGTACGCCTTCGCCTTCGAGGCGACCTTGACGGCATACCACGCGACCATGGGTGTCGGTCTTCCCCCGGTCGGTTCAGACCTCACGGCGGACATCCTCGTGAACGGTTCGGTGGTCGCGACGCTGACGATGCCCGACGGCGACGAGTGGCTTCCACCTGTCCCACTCAATATCCCGGTCTCAGAGGGCGATTACATCACTGTGGACATCACAGCCGTCGGCTCGACGTCCGCTGGATCGAATCTGACCATCTACATCCAGTACCAGTAGGAAGAGAAACAGGATGAGCGAGGCAAGCCAGGAAGTGGACGAGGCGTCGGACAACGGGATGCTGCGGACCATCCAGGTCCCTAAGGACGCCACCGTGGTCGTGTTCGAGGCCAAGGCAGAAGGAACAGTCACCAAGGCGGCCGACATTGCCGCTGCAAACGAAGCGGCAGCCGCCCAGGCGGCCCAGGAACCCAAGGAGTAAACCATGGCTGTCGGGACTACCCAGTACCTGAACAACGCGTGGCTCAACACGATCAAGTCCACCGGCACGTCGTTCAACGTCGCGGCGGGCATCTACGTTCTTCTGCACACGGGCGCCCCTGGCTCCGCTGGCGCAGGCAACGTGTCCTCGGTCACGACTCGTCAGGCGATCACCTTCACGGCCGCGACGACCGGCGTCCTGAACTCGTCGTCCAGCCCGTCGTGGACGTCGTGGGCTGGCACCAACGGCGAGGTCGTGACGGCGGTGTCGTTCTGGGATGCGTCCACCTCGGGCAACTGCCTGTGGACCGCGACCCTCTCGGCGTCGAAGACGATCAACACGGGTGACACGTTCACGCTGTCGTCCGCTTCGCTGACGATCACCAACGCGTCCTAGCAGGGCGGTTGCCGCCGGGTGTGAGCACGTCGCCGTGTGCGACGCCCGCTCCACCCGGCGGCTTGATCGCTGTCGCCATAGAGGGAGGGTCTAGCCGTGGCGTACGTGCAGGCTGACCGCGTTCAGGAGACGACCACCACTACTGGCACCGGCACGGTTACTTTGGCTGGTGCGGTTACAGGGTTCCGCACGTTCGCGTCGCAGATGTCCACTTCAGACACCTGTTATTACGCGATTGTCGACACGGCGACTGGGGCCTGGGAAACGGGAATCGGCACTCTTGCCTCTAGCACGACTTTGGCGCGCACGACGCTGCTTGACTCCAGCACTGGCTCGGCCATCTCGTTCGCCGCCGGTACTAAGCAAGTCATGATGACTATGCCTGCGGAGGCCCCTAACTTCTACATCGGCACCAACGGCGGCCAGCAGATCGTCATCTTCGCAGGCGCTGGTAACCATGGCATGGAGATCGGCCGCACCGACGGCGTCGCCTCCACCCCGTACTTCGACTTCCACTCCTCGTCGACCGCTGCGGACTACGACTTCCGCATGATCAACACCGGCACGGCCACTCCAGGGACCAATGGCGGTGGGTACATGGAGTGGCTCGGAAAGTTGATCCAGTTGACGGCGCCGACGGGTCAGTACCCGGCGCTGACGCTGAAGTCGTCCAACTCGTCGGGCTACTACCCCGCGTTCTTCAACTTCACGCGCACGGGTCTCGCAGATGTCGCGACTCCGGACAACGCGTCGATTGGCACCTTCCGCTTCGATGGTCGTGACGCGGCGAACTCGTACGCGAACTTCGCGGAGATTGAAGCCAGCATCGGGACAAATGCTTCCGGTGGCGCCCCTGCCTTTTTCACATTCAGGCTGGCGTCATCTGGTGGTGGCATCGGGGATGTCATGCAACTTGCTGGGTCGAACAAGAGCATGACGATGGTTGGCCCGATCATCGCGGCTGCCGCGACCACGTCGATCCCGTCGATCCGTTTGCAGCATGGCACAGCACCATCCTCTCCAAGTAACGGTGACTTCTGGACGACGTCAGGCGGTGGCCTGTTCGGGCGCATCAACGGCAACACCCTGAACTACACGGCGGTCTACTTCGGGTCGTCTGCTCCGTCGAGCCCTGCGTTGCAGCCCGTTTGGTTCAACACCAGCGACGGTGGCCTGTACATCTACAACTCAAGTACATGGCTGGAAATCGGAGGATCGGGCGTCTACTCGGATGGTGGCGATCTTGTCCTTGCCGATAACAAAGACCTCTACATGTACAGCGAAAGTGACACGCCTGAGCAGGCGTCAGGACCAGGACTGACCCGCGCCCGTGTGGGTCCTGCGGCTGTACAGAATGGTGACTACCTGGGATACATTGGATATCTCACCGGTCATGACGGCACAGGCTTGTCAAATACCGCCTTTTTGGCAGCATACGTAGACGGAACAGTATCTTCTGGCATTGTCCCATCAGCATTCAAGTTTGTGTCAACTGACTCTTCTGGCTCTATGGTTGATCGCTTGTTGCTGAAGGCTGATGGGTCAGTGTCAGTGCGAGGGTCTACTGGGCACATTGATCTGCCAACTATCAGTACACCACCAACTCCATCAAGCGGAGAGGTATCCATCTTTGGGCGGACCATCGCTAACCGCTCGTTTCCTGCTTTCATTGGGCCATCTGGTCTGGACTCAGCGTTGCAGCCGCTATTGGCACGAAACAGGGTGGCATGGTTCAGCCCTATTCCTGGTGCAACAACGCTGACAGGAAGTAATGGTGTAGCCATATCAGCAACAGGTACGGCTACCGCTAAGACACCAGCAACAACAAACATCCATACGCAAACCGCTGGTGTGGACTTTCTCGTCACGACAGCGGCTTCGTCTGCTGTAGCCGGATTCCGACAAACTGTTGCCTCATACTGGACAGGAAATGCCGCTGGGCTAGGAGGGTTTACCTTCGTATGCCGATGGGCGCCTGCAACGGGTGTATCGACAACGACGATGCGCGCATTCTGTGGGCTCACCAACAGCACATCGGCCCCCACAGACGTGCAGCCGTCATCGCTGACCAACATGCTTGGCATGGGTTGGGACGCAGCCGACACCAACATCCAGTTCATGCGTAATGATGGGTCTGGAACAGCAAGCAAGACAGACCTCGGGGCATCCTTCCCCGTCCCAACAAGCGACCGGACGAAGGTGTACGAAATCGCCATGTTCTGCGCTCCGAACACGACGACTATCTACTACGAGATCCGTGATGTTGGGACAGGAGCCGTTGCTACAGGAAGCGTAAACTCAGACATCCCGTCCAACACGACACTCCTGGCCCCAAAGGGTTACTGCTCTGTTGGTGGTACGTCATCCGTCATCGGGTTCACCTTGTTCAGTCTCTACTTGGAGACGGATATCTAATGGCCGTACCTACATCAAACGGATCAACTGTTGGAGAACTTAGTATATCTAGTGGTCGAAAGGCTTGGAGATGGGATGGGACACTATGGCAGTTGGTAG
>Ga0208825_1001432_pt1 | contig 18190 bp, 15 predicted proteins | sample AD_UKC113_MetaG_FD_184450 | JGI IMG/M metagenome (GOLD analysis project Ga0208825, IMG submission 184450) | Active sludge microbial communities of municipal wastewater-treating anaerobic digesters from Hong Kong - AD_UKC113_MetaG (SPAdes)... | ecosystem: Engineered > Bioreactor > Anaerobic >...
GGGGAATCCGGTTGTTGTGGGGAGTTTTATAGATGGAATTTCGTTGGGGGTTTCGCCTATGTCAGTTTATTCTCCTTTTGGATTCTCAACAGGCTCTTGTAAATCGATCCACTATAATTCTGCAACACATAAATATTTTGTTGTTATACACAACACTAGCACAAGCGCCCTCTATGGCCTTTTAATCGGCGGAGGAAGTAATTCCACCTTCCAAATTACAAATACTCCTGCTCGCAATGAATACTCATTAGCGTATGGCGACTCACGTTACTTTGTTTGTTTTGTGGCTCGTGCTGATAATGAAGAAAATGATCCCATTGTAAAAGGAAGATTAGTCACTGAAAATGGCACAGGGCTAGTATCTGTCGACATCGATATTGATACTAGTTCCGCTCCAAGTGATAATCCAGTATTTACGACATTCGATGGTTCTCGATTTATTGCATTGTTTCCTGATGAAGAAGAAACCGGTTGGAAAGTCTATGCGAGATTTATTAACCCCGATAGTTCAGTACAAAAAGCTCGTCCTCTCATCAGTGCAAACGGTCATCTTAGTCCTTATGCTTATGTCAAAGGTACAACACTCTTAGCCGCGTACACAAACGTTTTTGATGGTAAACTGAATGGACGATTTTTTGATCTCTCGTGTAATCCTCAGTCTGAAGAATTTACAATCTTCGATGTAAAACAAGACAAAATTCCAGTTGGGAATTGGATATTTGCCGGCAGTAATTATTATTTGGTGTTTACAACACGATGTAGTTTAGGATTTACTCCTGACAGCTCTGGTTACTTTACGAATGGCGATGTCTATGGCGTAACAATTCCTGCTCCAAGTGCGGTTGATGATGCAAATCAAGTAATATCTCAATTTGAATTATCGCAAAACTATCCCAATCCATTCAATCCGACGACAAAAATTTCTTTTACTCTTCCTACTCGAGGATTTGTTACATTGAAAATCTATAATATTGAAGGGAAAGAAATAGCAACTCTTGTTTCTGAAGAATTAGGAAGCGGCAAGTATGAGCGGAGTTGGAACGGCGAGGGATTCCCGAGCGGCGTATATTTGTGTCGTTTGCAGGCAAATAATTTTTCTGAGACGAAGAAAATTCTTTTATTGAAGTAATCTTCATTGTGAAGCAAGGGTTTTCTCAGTAGTTTTGAAAACCCTTGCTTTCGCTTACCTCAATTTGATGCCACCTTAAACTTTCGGTTCTTATCTTTTAAGAGCAAAAGTAATCACTTTATATTTATAGCATATAATCTGGATTCATTTATAAATTCTTCACTTCCCAAGAAGTTGATTTACTGCTTCAACTTTTCAATTAGTTTGTGTATATTTTTCTATTAAAAATTCTGAAATGAAGGCAAGCTCGAAAGAATAATCTCTCTATGAAATCAAAAGAACGTTGGGGTTCACGGATTGGATTAGTATTAGCAATGGCGGGAAATGCTGTTGGACTTGGAAACCTTTTGCGTTTTCCAGCTCAAGCCGTTCAAAATGGTGGTGGCGCGTTCATTATTCCTTACCTCGTATCCTTTGTATTTATGGGACTTCCTCTGCTATGGATGGAATGGGCAATTGGGCGATATGGCGGTCAGTTCGGACACCACTCAGCTCCCGGCATGATGGATAAACTTGGTAAACATCGCTGGCTTAAATATACAGGCGTCTTTGGAATCTTTACTAATTTGACCATCGCTGCTTACTATACCTATCTTGAATCATGGACATTAGGATATGTCTATCATTCCCTTGTTGGAACATTTCAAGGAATGAGCGCTCACGATGTAAAAAATTTTTTCTTCGCCTATGTAGGCGCGGAAGGAAATCCTTTAGTAAATTTTTCCGGAGAAGCTATTTTCTTTTTTATCATAACCGTTGGATTGAATTTGTGGATTCTATCACGCGGAGTGAGTAAAGGAATAGAGGCAGCAAATAAAATTGGGATGCCGTTGTTATTGATCTTTGGATTGTTCTTGACGGTAATGGCATTTACTCTTCATGCAGGAAAATTCAATGCAATCAATGATGCAATACAAGGAATGAATTTTCTTTGGGAACCAAAATTCGAGTCGCTTACCGATCCAAAAGTTTGGTTGGCTGCTGCAGGACAAATTTTCTTTACACTATCTGTCGGATTAGGTTCGATCCATTGTTACGCGGCGTACCTCAGGAAGAATGATGATATAGCTCTTAATTCGCTCTCAGCTGGATTTATGAATGAATTTGTAGAAGTGGTCCTTGGCGGTTCGATTATTATTCCGATTGGCGTTGCATATCTTGGCTTAGATGAAGTAAAGCGAATCGTTGGACTCTCGATGGGGTTCCAAACGATGCCGACTCTTTTCCAAAACTGGGGACCAGTTCTTGCTGCTCTTGGAGGATTAGCATGGTTTGGTTTGCTCTTTTTTGCAGGGATTACCAGTTCATTAGCGCTGGGGCAACCAGTTGTCGCATTCATCCACGACGAATTCCATTTAGATAGGAAGCATGCTGTACGCGTGTTTGGAATTTTACTTATTATTCTTGCGGCTCCGACAATACTTTTTTTCTCACACGGAGCATTCGATGAATATGACCAATGGTCAGGAACATTCTTTCTCGTGCTCTTTGCGCTCATTGAATCAATTGCATTTGGCTGGATTTTTGGGATCGATCGTGGATGGAAAGAAATTCAACGTGGCGCTGATATTCGGATTCCCTCATTCTTTAAATTTGTTATAAAATATATTACACCGCTCTTCCTTCTTGCTGTGTTTTGCGGTTCTCTTATTGCGCCACGCGATGGAAATTGGCAAGGCGCTTTTTCAATGCTGTTCTCAGGGCATGGATGGCCGCTGGATCCGAATAGTGTCATTGGGAAATTATTTCGTGTCGGCGTAACGGATACGCGGTACTTTGTAGATGGAGTTCCAACGTCAATCTTTATTGTTGATATGACTCGCTTACTCCTTTTACTTACAATGATTGGAATTGCCATTGCTGTTGCGGTAGCATGGAATCACCCAAGTAAAAAAATACATCAAAGAGGTAAACAATGACGACGAGCGCTTTCATTATGATGCTTTCTACATGGATTCTCGTAACCTTCTTTACGGTTTATTTCTTCATTCGTGTTTTGCGAGCTCCGCATCTTCATAATCCTGAGGAAGATGCTTTCGAGGATCAATTTGATGAAGATAAATGATGATTTATTGATAACGAATAGTGTCGATAGAACTTATGAATAGATTAAAAAAAATTATTGATCAACAAACAACGCTTGTTATTAAAGTTGGTACTCATCTTCTTGCGAATAAAGAAAAGGGAATTAATAATCAATTTCTCGATAAACTTGCACAAAACATTGCCGAGCTACGCGCAAAAGGAGTAAGGGTCGCATTAGTTACGTCAGGAGCAATTGGTGCGGGCGTTGCCGCGTTAGGCTTGTCAAAAAGGCCAACATCAATTCCCGAAAAACAAGCGACGGCAGCTGTTGGTCAACCATTATTGATGGAAGCATACGAGCATGCTTTTCGCACTCGTCAGATGCAAGTTGCGCAAATACTTCTTACAAAAGATGATTTTACTGTTCGTCGTCGTTACGTAAACGCAAAGAATACTTTTCAAGCGCTCTTCGATTTTGGCGTTATCCCAATTATTAATGAGAACGATACTGTAGCTGTCGAAGAAATTAAATTAGGAGATAACGATAATCTATCAGCGATGGTCGCAACGCTCATCGATGCAACTATGCTTATTCTTCTTTCGGATATTGACGGACTCTACGATTCCGATCCGCATATCAATCAAAGTGCTAAACTTATTCATATTGTTGAGACAATTACACCAGAGATTGAACAGCTTGCAAATAAAGGCATCAACGAACTAAGCACAGGCGGCATGGTTACAAAAATTCAAGCTGCGAAGCGTTGTGTGCAAGCAGGCATTGCAATGATTATCGCAAATGGAAAAGATCCTTCGATTCTTCAGTCAATCGTGGCAGGTACGTTTCGCGGCACAATCTTTTTACCGAGCGAAAAGAAGATGACTCAGAGGAAGCAGTGGATTGCTCTTATCTCACGTCCATCAGGCTCAATTATTGTTGATGATGGAGCGCAACAAGCATTGACTGCGCTCAAAAAGAGTTTACTACCAAGCGGCATTATTAGCACAAATGGAAAATTTAATGTGAGGGATATTGTTCTTATTTATGATAGGAATGGGAATCTTATCGGTAAAGGTATTTCTAATTTTTCTTCAGATGAAGTACAGTTAATCAAAGGAAAGAAAAGTCGAGAGATGGAAGCGATTCTTAAACGAAAAGCCCCGGCGGAAGTTATCCATAGAAATAATTTAGTTGTCATAGGAGATTGAAGATGAACGTTCAAGAAAAAGCAATAGCAGTTCGTGAAGCAAGCCGAGTACTCTACACAGCTTCGACAGCAAAGAAGAATGCGCTATTGCGAAAGATTGCTTCTTTATTAAAGGAAAATCAGGATGATATCATTGCAGCGAATACAAAAGATCTGGAATCAGCCAGAGAAGCTGGACTTTCTAAAGTTCTTCTTGATCGTTTAACACTCAATGAGCAGCGTATAAAACAAATGATTGCTGGAGTGAGGGATGTTATCACATTGCCAGATCCTGTTGGTGAAATTATTAGCAAAGTGAAACGTCCAAATGGATTAGTCATCGAACGAATGCGTGTACCGCTTGGCGCAATTGGTATTATTTATGAAGCACGGCCAAATGTTACAATTGATGCTGCGGTTTTATGTTTGAAGGCTGGGAATGCCGTATTGCTTCGTGGTGGTTCAGAAGCCATCAATGCGAATGCTGCGCTCGTTTCCATTCTTAAGCTTGCGCTCGAACAAACCGGATTCCCGCCATCGTGTGTTGAATTTATTGATTCGACGGATCGTTCCGCGGTAACCGAAATGCTTAAACAGGATCGCTACATTGATGTTATTATCCCACGTGGAAGCCAATCGCTAATACGCTTTGTCGCGGAACAATCAACAATTCCTGTGATCGTACACGGAGAAGGAAATTGCCACGTCTACGTTGATCGTACTGCAAATCTTGCTACGGCTGAAGAAATTGTTTTTAATGCAAAAGTGCAAAGACCATCGGTGTGTAATGCAGCAGAAAAACTTCTAGTTCACAGTGCAATTGCAGAAAAATTTTTACCAAGAATTGCTCGACGGTTACGTTCTGCCTCTGTAGAACTTCGAGGAGATGAAGCGGTACGGAACATTCTTGCGGATGTTGTTCCTGTAACAGAAGAAGATTGGTACCGAGAATATCTCGATCTTATCATTGCTATTAAAATTGTACCTTCCCTTGAAGAAGCAATTCGCCATATCAACACGTACGGAAGCCATCATTCAGATGCAATTGTAACCGGTACAAAATCTGCTGGTGAAAAATTCCTTCGAGAAGTCGACTCGGCAGCAGTGTACGTTAATGCTTCAACACGATTTACCGATGGTTACGAATTTGGATTAGGAGCCGAAATAGGCATTAGCACCCAAAAACTCCATGCCCGCGGACCAATGGGATTGGTAGAACTAACAAGTACAAAATATATTGTACACGGAAAAGGAAATATTCGTCAGTAAACTCGGTGGCTACAACTTAATATTGCCGACAGATTTTTGAATGAATTCCCATAAACGCCGTATGTGATATTCCGAAGTTCGCGCATTTCCAATTGCAACACGAAGAATAAATTTACCATTAAGTACTGTAGTCGAAAGGAAGAATTCTCCACTTCCGTTGATTGCTTGTAATAATTCCGTATTGAGTCTCTCCAGTATTTTTTCATCTTGAATATTTTTAGGATGATATCGAAAACAAACAACGCTAAAAAGTGTTGGAGCAATTCTTTCGAAGCGTTCATCGCTATCGACCCAGGAGGAGAATAATTGCGCCAGACGACAGTGTTCACGAATCATTTTTCTAATACCTTCAACACCGTAGCGCCGAATGATAAACCACAATTTTAAGGCTCGGAATCGCCTTCCAAGTTGCACACCCCAATCCATAAAGTTTGTAGCTTCTCCATCATCGGTACGAAGATATGCTGGAACGAGACTGAATGCTTGTTTTAGTACATCTGGATGTTGTACAAGCAACACGCTGCAATCGCTTTGCGTAAACATCCATTTGTGAGGATTGAACACAATGCTATCGGCTCGTTCAATGCCTTTGAAGAGTTCTCGCTTTTCCGGCAAAAGCGCTGCAGCTCCACCGTAGGCAGCATCGACATGGAGCCAGAGATTTTCACGAGAACAAATATCTGCAAGCGCACTGATTGGATCAACGCTTGTGGTTGCTGTTGTTCCTGCTGTTCCTACAACGGCAAAGGGTAAGTAACCTTTCTGTTTATCTTCTTGAATAGCTTGAGCGCACTCATCGGCATTCATTTGAAACTGATCATTCGATGAAATTTTAACTACGTTATTTTGGCCAATTCCTAAAACGATTCCGGCTTTCTCAATAGATGAGTGTGCTTGGTCAGAGCAATAGAGTCGAAGCGGTGAGAGATCGCTTCTTCCCGCTAAGCCAAGTTCTCGAATATTCCTTTGCAAGGTTTCCCGTGCCGCTGCAAGCGCTACTAATGTTGAAACAGAAGCTGTATCAGTGATTACGCCGCGAAAATCTTTAGGAAGCGAAAGCATCTGCCGAATCCAATCGAGTACGACTTCTTCCAATTCCGTCGCTGATGGCGATGTTCTCCACAACATACTATTGACATTGAGAGCTGCAATGAGAGTTTCTGCAAGGACGCCAGGGAGTGAGCCGGTTGTTCCAAAATATGCCATAAAACCAGGATGGTTCCAATGCGTAATACCAGGAACAATGACGCGATTGAAATCCTCAAGGATCATTGAAATATCCTCAGCGCTCTGAGGTGGAACGGACGGCAATTGTTTTTTTATATCTCCAGGATGAACTAAAGGAAAGACACGGAATTGTTCTGGATGTTGCCAATATTCTGAAATCCATTTAGATATTGAATCCATTGCCTCTTCAAATTCTTTTGCCTCGTTTTCCACAGGAATTGCTGGAGTCGAAAAAATATTATTTCCCATAATTGATACCTTTCTTGTTACAATTGTTTTTTCAGTTTCTCATATCCTGAACGACTAATGGGAAGTTTTGTCCCATCGCGCAAAATTGCGACGCGACTATCTTTTGCATAGAGTTCAATACGTGCAAGATATTCAACATTGAGGATGTAGGAGCGATGGATTCGAACAAATTTTGTTGAATCAAGGATCTTTTCGAGTTCCGCCATACGTTGTTGCTTGAGGTGTACTTTATCTTCGCTATGGATTGCTGCGTAATCATCTTGCGCTTCGATGTACATAATTTGATCAACGGGTATAATAACAACTTTAGCGCCTTCTTTTACTAGGATTCGTTCTATCGGAACATTTTTAGATTGTACAATCGTGGATATTTCCTTCAAAGATTGTAACTGTGTTTTAGAAAAATAGTTTTGAATATGCTGGAAGGCTTCTTTTAATCGATCGAGAGAATAAGGTTTTAAGAGATAGTCAATTGCGTGTACTTCAAAAGCTTTTAATGCAAATTCATCGTACGCAGTGGAAAAAATTATATAAGGAAGTTCGTCGAGTAATTCTATCACCTCAAAACCATTGAGCTTGGGCATTTGAATATCCAGGATTACCACTTCGGGATGTAATTCCGATATAGCTTTAACGGCATCGAAACCATTAGAACACTCAGCGATGAGTTCGACGCCTGGAATTTCTGCGATGTATCGTTTCAAGAGCTCACGAGCTGGGGCTTCATCATCCACGATGATCGTTCGAAACTTGTGTTTTTCCATAATGCTCCCGTTGTTTTGTCTCAAGAGATGGAAGAATTACTTCAACAGTAAAGTGAGATTGTGATTGCTCAGTAAAGAGCCGAGCTTCATTACCGTAAATTGTTTTCAACCGAAGACGAACATTCTTCAAGCCTGTGCCAGTTCCTTCGTTTGCAATGCTTTCTGGATCGATTGGATTTTCTATACGAATAGAAAGTTTATTTTTTACCATTGTAGCAGAAATTCGTATTGTTCCACCATTGATGCACTGAGCAATTCCATGTTGAACCGCATTTTCGATTAAAGGCTGGAGCAAGAGCGATGGAACAGGAAACGAAAGTACAGAATCATCGATGTGATTCTCTATAACAAGATTGTTTCCGAACCGAACTTTTTCAATGCCAAGATAATTATCAATCAAATCTAATTCTTCATGGAGTGGAATAAGCTCTGTTGCCATGTGCTTCAAGCTTCGTCGGAGAAAGTCTGCGAGTTTTTGTGTCATTAACTGGGCTTCTGTTGGATTCGACACAATGAGCGAAAGGATGGAATTCAAACTATTAAACAGGAAATGAGGATCGATTTGTGCTCGTAATGCTCGTAGCTCAGCATCTTGTGCAACCACTGTAAGCGCTAGCGCTTGTTTCTTTGCTTCCTGCGTATACTCGATTCCAATAATGAGATAATGAATAACAGACATCAGAAGAAACGTGAGAAATCCGCCTCCCCACGTATTGATAAGTGAAAAAGCTTTACTGCCGAAGATCAGAGGGAAATCAGGAGCTATCCGTTGTATCCACATTGCCCAAATGTACGCAAATGCGCTTGAACAGAAACCGATGAATGCTGCGGCTGTAACAAAGATGCTCAATAAAAATACTGTAGTCGTTGAGTGTAGAGGAAATAAACGACAAAGGTAATACGATGGAAGGCCAACTACTCCATAGAAAAGTACAACAGGAACAACAACAAGAGAAATAAGAAGGAATTCAGAAAACCCAACACTCTCTCCAAATGAGAGAAAAATCATCAATGAAAAAATAAACCCAAGTACACACCATGCGCTAAGGTATACTACGAGAGTTTTGCGATCGCGGAGAAATGGATGCATATCTTAAATTGGTTTTGATCGTGCACGAGTCCAGTCTTCGTCAGAGTAATTCTTAATTTCAGCACCTCCCAGAATAATCGTGCCTCGTATTTTTATAATCTTTGCTTGTTCAGATTTTGTACTGATGGTTGAATCCGAAACACCACCAAAAATTGGGAGCGCATCAATGACAACTTTCCATTCCTCTGGAATGAGGATTTCAATTCCACCCATAACAACGAATACATCGAAAACTGCTTCTGTTTGAATCATGGCGTCTCGCAGGTCAACCTGTAATCCACCCATTACAGTCGTTAAATCTCCACCGAGAAGATTTTTTGACGATACTAGTTTTCGCATTCCACCAAAAATCGTCGTTGCCTTTACATAAGATTCTGAAGTCTGTTCTTGAACGAGAGAATGATTCCCATGCGGTAGGCTTCTTAGACTATTGAGAACCATCGCTAAGCCAATGAGTACTAAAATCAAAGGCCAGTAATCAAAAATATCGATCTCGATGCCAAACTTTGGTGCTAATATTCCTATGCCAATTGCAATGAGTATTGTCCCCCAAATAATTCCGCCGATCGATCGATGTCTATAATAAGTAATAAATCCTAAGATGATAAATATAACCGGCCAGTAACTTAATACAGTGCCAATATTTACGTAGTCCAGGTTTTGGAGTAGAATTAAAATTCCGACGATTAAAACAACAAGACCAAGTACAAAACGTGGACCTATGATAGGGCATGGAGTTGATTTCATTTTGTTACTCCTCATTTTACACTATAGTATACTTTCTTTTTTATAAACTTACTATAGGTTGAGATGAAAGAGATTGAGATTTCGGCTAATTTAGGAATAACTTCGGTAAATGGATTTTTATATTAGAAAGGCAAAAAAAAATTAGAAATGAAACTTTATTTTTCTATTCCGTAAGTAATAATCGGGAATTCCCTATTCCCAAATACCTCCTTCTAAGAGCCAGCTCTTCTCAAACAGGCTGGCTCTTTTTGTGTAGAAAGAAAAGCAATAAGCATACTTGTAAATTTTCTAAAGTACCGTTATTATATAGTTGTGGAAGAAAAAAGAAATGATGAAATAGCTGTAAAAACTATTCTCCTTGTGGATGATAATCCATCCTTTGTTCATGAGCTTAATGAGAGCTTCCATGAACACTCCAGCGAATCTTATAATATTGTATGGAAGACAACGATTGATGATGCCTTAGCCTACCTTGAAGGTGGAGGCATTGCTGACATCATTCTTTCAGATTTCTACTTTGCTTCGGGAACGAATGCTCTTGAACTCTGTTTAGCTTTGAATGAGCATCAAGTGAAAATTCCGATTGTCTTTTTAGCTAGTGTCGAGGATGTTCAGATGGCTGTTGATGCAATGAAATTGGGCGTTGAGGATATCATATTAAAGGAAGATATAGATTTTCATACTTTTCCACGATTTATCAGTGGAATTCTTGACCGTGCACGATTACGGAAAAGTAAGCAAGCAATTGAAAAACGACTTACAATGGCGGAGAGCCGATCTCAAGCAATCCGAGAACTGGTTGTAACTGTGTGCCATGAATTTAACAATCCATTGGCTGCCGTAAAGATTAGTTTCGACTTACTTCAACGGCTCCTTACAAGCGATGAAGAGAAACAATTGCTCAAAAAATTTGAAGAAAACTACAATCATATCGAGAGTGAGATACGACGATTACGCGATATGAACTTTGAGCGTCTCGATGGTGTACGGACAAATTCAAATCAATCATCTCCAAAGTAAACTGCCCTATAGTAAAATTAGGCTAAGAGAATAAGTAAAAATAAAAATTCTGCTCCATTATTAAAAAATGTCAACGCTGGTTTTTAAATAAGATGCATAGTGTCTTGGATAAAGTGCCTGCTTCCAAACACGACGAAGTCTTCTAGCGTTGAGAGAGATGTATTATGCAGGTTCTCCAAGAGGAAGCTCATCGGCTTGTGAATCTGTTTCGCGCATCCTATGGGAAACTCTATCCAAAAGCTATTTCATTGTTAGAAGATGTCCTTGATGAATTATTTCCTTATATGCGGTTCTCAAAACAACGTTGGCCGGGTATAAAATCTGAATCTATCTTTGCCGGTGTAATACTTAGAACCAATGCTGCTAAGCGAATCCTTCCACGGGAATCTGCTGTGTATCTTGTGTTGAAGCTTGTCATAACCACAACAACATTATTCATGAAACAATAAACAAAATCCTACGCTTAGGATACGACATGTCGCAAAATAATTTTAACACAACTATTGACATTAACTCTCATAATTAAAGTAAATTACTTTTTAAACTCTTTCTGATTTTAAAATGAAATCACTTGATTTGTGATTGCAGAAGGCAGGAAAAGTATTTATCTTATCCAACAAGTGTTTAGAAGAACTTTGAAATGAGATTTTTTTATTTTCGGGACGTGGCGCAGCCCGGCTAGCGCACTTGCTTGGGGTGCAAGGGGTCGCGGGTTCAAATCCCGCCGTCCCGACCAATCTAAACATTGCGAATTTTGCGGGCAGTTTGGTTGCTCGCTTGCCCCGTCCACCCGTGCGCGCACACCAAATCATTGCTCCCTGATTTTGTTTGACTAAACGGAGAATATTTAATATTAATAGGTGGAAAAAAGTAATACAATTAAAGTGTTGATGATTTAATAAAGTAGCCTTATGACTAAAGAAGAAGCCAAACAACAAATTCAAAAGCTCGTTGAAAAATATCAGCGAGTAGCGGAAACGGGGAAGATAAAATCCTACAACGAGGCACAAACTCGCAACGAATTTATCGAGCCGCTTTTTGAATTTCTTGGCTGGGACATGAGAAACCTAACGACTGATAACGAAGTAACGACCGAGGAAAATGTCTCTGGCGGTAGGGTTGATTTGGCTTTTCGCTTCAATGGCATTCCTGCGCTATTTTTGGAAGCCAAAGCTATGAAAGTCAATTTAGACGAATGGAAATGGGCGGAACAAGCGATCAATTATAGCTGGAACAAAAGCGTTACTTGGGCGATTTTAACGGATTTTGAAAGCATTAAAATTTTCAATGCCGAAATTCCACCAAAAAGTATTTCGCAAAATCTCTTTATTGAGCTTAATTGCCGAGATTTTATAAACCGATTTGATCAACTCTGGCTTTTATCAAAAGAAAGTTTTGAGCAAAAACTGCTGGATAAGGAAGCCCAAAAATGGGGCAAGCTCACTTTAAGAAAACAAGTCGGCGAAAAACTTTTTGAAGATTTGATGTCTTGGAGAATTTTATTAACCAAAGATTTCAAAAAACAGAATAATTTAACCGACGAAGAACTGGACGAAGGCGTGCAAAGGATTCTTGACCGTCTTATTTTTATTCGCACCGCCGAAGATAGAAAAATCGAGCCAAATGTTTTGCTTGGAATTTTGCGGGGCGGTAAAGCCAATCAGTACAGACAACTGACAAAAGTTTTTCGCGATTTTGATGACGGCTTTAATTCAAAACTTTTCGCTCCGCATTATTGCGAAGAATGGAAAGCGAGCGACAAAGTTATTAGCGAAGTTATAAAAGGGCTTTACGAAACAAAAGACGGCTATCGCTATGATTTTTCCGTTATTTCTGCCGATGTTTTGGGCGGCATTTACGAGCAGTATTTGAGTTTTGTACAGGGACGCAAGGGTGAGGATAAAACAAAATCAAAAAGAAAATCGCAAGGAATTTACTACACTCCAAAATATATCGTTGAATTTATTGTCAAAGAAACTTTAGGCGAGGTTTTGAAAAATACAAAACCGAAAGAATTGGCAAAAATTAAAATTCTTGACCCCGCTTGCGGTTCCGGTTCTTTTCTTACCGCCGCCTACGATAAGATTTTGGAAACTTTAACAAAACAGAATCCACAAACTTCGCTTTTCGCCAAGTTTGATATTCTGAAAGAAAATATTTTTGGCGTTGATCTTGACGCACAAGCGGTGGAAATCGCCCAGTTAAACCTGTTGCTTAAGGTTTTGTTGCAAAAAACAAAATTGCCAACACTTCAACACAATATCAGTTCCGGCAATTCGCTTGTTTCGGGAAACGCCGAAAAACTGGAAAAATATTTTGGTCCTGACTTCCGCGAACAAAGAGCTTTTGATTTTGAGGATGAGTTCAAAGACGCTTTCGAGCAAGGCGGTTTTGATGTGATTATTGGTAATCCGCCTTATGGCGCCGAATTGTCAAAAACACAACAGGAATATTTTAAAGATATTTACGATATAGGCTCAACAGATACGGCGATTTTGTTTATAAAAAGATCGTTGGAATTATTAAAAGACGGCGGAAAACTTGGTTTTATCGTTCCGAAAGCTCTTTGTTTTGCTTCAAATTGGAGAAAAATCAGAGAACATATTTGGGATAATACGGAAATAATTATTGACTGCGGAAAAGCGTGGAAAGAAGTTAAACTTGAACAAGTTGTTTTTGTCTTGAATAAAGGAAAAAAATCAGCAAACTATACTTCGGGAAAGTTTGAAAACGGCCATCTTAAAATTTTAGGAAAAATCAACAAAAAAGATGCAGAAGATTTTGGATTTTTCTTAAATGGCATTTCTGAATCAGAACTATCTATTGCCAAAAAGATAAAATCAAATTCGATATTTTTGAATGACATTAGTTCCAATCAGCGAGGCGCGATTTTGCAGAAATTTATTTCAGAATCAGGCGACAAAGAAGTTATCGGCGGAGCACAAATTCAAAAATATGGGGTAATCGGAATAAAAGGAAAAATTGCCGAAAATAAAATTGATAATGAACAAGCTCTTATAAAAAATAATTCAGTTCTCGTTCAAAATATCGTAGCTCATATTGAAAATCCTATTGACCATATAAAAATAACCGCCTGCGTTCCCGAAAGAAATGACTACATTATCGTTGATACAATAAACCAAATTTCTCTCAATAGCGATATTGATAAAAATGTAATTTGGTATTTACTAAACTCCAAATTGATGAGTTGGTATGCTTATCGTTTTATTTTCGGCAAAGCTATCCGCACCATGCATTTTGATAATTCAATTACTGCTCGCTTACCAATTCCGAAAGATATTAAAAATCTGCAAAAAGAATTAGCAAAGCCGATCGATGAATTTCTAAAACTTGGCAAAGAGTTTCAAAACACGCCAGCCAATACCGATAAATCAGATAATCTTAAAACTGAAATGGAAAAATTGGAAAATGAAATTGACGAGGCAATTTACAAACTTTATGGACTTACCACAGAAGAAATTAGAATAATTGAAAGCTAAATGAGTAATATATCCTTTCTGTTAGATACATTAAACGGGAGAGAAAAAGTTGTTTTGGCATGGCTTCTTATTTTTATTCTTTGGGCTTTAGTTGTTCTTTTGATGAATACTAATAAAGCCACACAAGACGATAATTATTTCAGAAACATTTGGTATTTTTCTTATCATTTTTGCAATTTCTCAAATTGTCAACGATTATCAAAATTTTGTGTCGTTAAATAATTTGCGTTCGTTCGTGCTTCCGCCGTTACTTTCATTTGCGCTTATTCCTTTTTTGTATCTCTTTGCTTTAATAATGGCTTATGAAACTTTGTTTGTTCGTTTAGATATCTTTTTGAAAAACGATAAAGCATTGGCTAAATTTGCAAAGATAAAAATTTTCAAATTGTGCTTTCTAAATTTGAAAAAATTAAATAAATTCGCAAAAGAAAACACGCCTGATTTTTTGAATCTTAAAGATAAAAATGATATAGTAAGTCTGGTTCGCAAGTTTGCGAAATAAGAATTTAGCGGCATGCTAGTTTCACTGGCACGAAATTCGGCGGCGGCGGAAAAATTGGAATCGGAAAGCGAGGGCGGGCAAAAATTCCTGGTGGACACTCACTCTCCAACCCCCTTCCTTTTTGCCCTCCCGAGCGTTCCGTTTTGGTTTCTGCCGCGCGAAGTGCGGCAATCATTCGGGATTCTGCTCGAAAAAGGTTCGCACTTCGTTCAGTAATTGCGACCAATGAGAAAATCCTTCACAATTTTTTGCTTTTGGGTTAAACTTATAAATACTATAGAAGCAACTCAATTACCTGTTCGTTTTGATAATTTCCATGTGTTCAAAAGGTCAATTTCCAAAATAAATGATTTATTTTCGATGTAAAAGGTGGTGCTAAGCTAAGTATTTCAGATGATCGAAGCTAAGGGAAAAATTTTTGATTGACATGTTATAGGAAAAACGAAATAAAATGGTAGCCCATAGTAAAGAGTTAAATACGAAACTATTAGTCGAGAAAATACCAAAATTCGAATATGGTGTTGTTTGGGAATATCCAGTGAGCGGCCATAGAATTGGTTGTCTTGATGCTTCCCAAAAAGATGATGTCGAAAAATTGATGCATGGCGAGAAAGCCATTCTTGCTATTCAAGATCCGCCATACAATGTTGATATCAATGATGAGTTTGGTAATTTGCCAATCGATCAATATATCCACTGGAGCGAACAATGGATTGATAACACAATAGATATTCTTGATGCCAATTCTTCACTTTACGTATGGCTCGGCGCGGATATTAAAAATGGATTGCAGCCGCTTCCGGATTTTATCATAATGATGAGAAGTAAGCCTGTTCGTATCCGAAATTTTATTACAATGAGAAATCAACGAGGCTATGGAACGCAGAAAAATTGGATGGCGATTCGGCAAGAATTACTTTACTACATCAAAGGTGAACCAATATTTAACATTCAGGCTGAATATACAGATATTCCAAAGAAGACAAAAGGTTATTACAAAGAAGTAAATGGAAAGATCACTGAAAATTTTGAACGCAGTAAGTCATTGACAATTCGAGCTGGTAATGTCTGGACCGATATTCAACAAGTTTTTTATTTAATGCATGAAAATGTAGAAGGTTGTTATGCTCAAAAGCCACTCAAATCTGCAAAAAGAATTATTGAAGCAAGCAGTAATAAAGGCGACCTCATCGTAGATTTTTTTGGACATTCTGGCTCAACGTTACTTCAGGCGGAATTAAGCAATAGGAAATGCTATACGATGGATATGAATCCTGTCTATTGTAAAATTATGGCAGCACGATTGCTTCACTACAGACGAACTGGCGAACCTGGTTGGGGAAGAACGAAAATTTTAAAAGATGGGGAAATTCTAGTGTACGATGACCAATTATTGGGTTTGCCAACTTTGTTTGATCTAATTTGAACGATATGGACAAAAAGAATTTAGATAAACAACAATCCGTGGCGGGTTAGAAACTAAAGCTTTAAGTTTTAATTCCGATGAGCCATACTGGATGAACTTTCAACAGATTAAATTGGATATAGTAGATGCTTTTATTTTTGTGGGCGTTTGTGTTGATAAAATTCTTTAATGGGTTTTAACAAATAAAGAAGTTAAAAAACAACCATTACGAAGCCATCAACATTGTGGTGGAATTGAATACCAAATTGGAATTACAACAAAGAACATTAAAGAGTTTGAGAAATATTTGGTTGAGCCATCAAAATTAGTAGCAACAATAAAATCACTAAAGTTAAATAACTTCTGAATTATTTTGCCTCACAATTTTTAGAAAGAGTTGAAAAAATACTCTTCACTTACTATCCAAAGCAATTCACTAATTCATATTAATCTAAATCTTATAATCCTAGCACATAAAGAGTTGTGCCAATAATCAGTCCTAAACATATATTAAATGCTTTCACCAGCACACTATCTTTAATTGAGTATGAGAGCATTGGCAGCATACTGTGTCCATCTTGAACGATTGAGCTTGTTAAGAGAATCGAGAAGGGAATTAATCCATTGGCGTAGAGAGTTACAAACAGCAGATGTGGACCGGATTCTGGTATGAGTCCAATGAGAGCGCTGAGAATTAGAAAAAGATATGAATAGTGAGCGCTTAGTGAGGCAAAATTCCAATACCGCATTCCTATTTCTACAAAGAGAAGAGCTCCAAACGTCCAGAGCGCTGTTTTCCAGAGATGTCGTTTGATAATGTGGTGCCAGACGTGCTCTTTCATATAGTGGACAAAGCTATGTTCGCCAGGATGAATAAGTACCTCGTTACAATTTACGGATGTTTTGATGTTAGCGCTTTTCACTACTCGATCAATGAGTAAACCTGAAAACACTCCAATAATAAACAAGACAGCAAATAATATTACTGCTGTGCGTGGAAACATTGCAAGCATCACAAATGCTTCGTCCCCGGATGCAGCCACCATCGAACCTGCAAGAGCGCCAAAGCTAATCATTCCGTGGATATATAAGGAAACATTAGTGAAACCGCCAACACATCCCGGAATAGTTCCAATTGCAGAAGTTACAAAGTATTGTCTAAATTTATGATTAGGCTTGAGTAATTCAGCAATTTTACCTCTTGACCAAAAGTTAATAACATCAACTAAAACCATCATTACAAAAACAAGTGCTACTACCTGTATAGTTTCGGTTAATATTTTTAACAACATATTCCAATCAATAGAAGTCATCTAAAATCCTCCGCTAGTATTTGTCTCTGAAAATATTGCAATAAATAATTTTAATAAATTCATAGATTATTAAAGCGCTTTGAGATTATGTTATTTAATAACATACAACATTAGAATCATCATTCCGTTATACAAACGGATACTTTAATCTTAAACCAGCGTAACCTTGTCTTACAATATTTGGAAATGAAGCTTTAAAAAGCTCCATAGCTTTTTCTCCAGTACAATGGCAAGGTACAAGCAAAGAAAGTTTCAATGTGCACAGAGTTTGTGCTGTCGCTTCTAATCGTTCTTGTGTTGCATTGAGTAAGTGAAATCCTCCGATGATTGCGATGATGTCTTTATGCTCGGTCATTGTGTTGATATACTCGATAGTATTCATCAATCCCGAATGGCAACATCCGCACACGATAATTATTCCTTTTTCGGTTTCAATCCAGAGCGCTATGTCATCGTCGATGGCATCGGGTTGCTTGCCGTCCGAATCGGTAAAAAAAGCGCCGCCGGTATCTTCCAGATGATAACGCCGAGGAATACTCCCTGTAAGCCAGATATTCGGATAAATTTCTGTTGGTTTGGTAATGAAATGCTTTTTCTTAGGGGATACTAATTGAAGCGCATTCCGTACCTCGGAAGGCATTGAAATATCTTTTGGGCTCTTGACATCTTTAAGACTGTATCGCTGTTTCAATGCGTCGGGATGAAAAAAGATTTCAGCGTGTTGATTTATTGATAAGAAATTTAAGACGCCGCCAGTATGGTC
>Ga0208825_1001433_pt1 | contig 18161 bp, 14 predicted proteins | sample AD_UKC113_MetaG_FD_184450 | JGI IMG/M metagenome (GOLD analysis project Ga0208825, IMG submission 184450) | Active sludge microbial communities of municipal wastewater-treating anaerobic digesters from Hong Kong - AD_UKC113_MetaG (SPAdes)... | ecosystem: Engineered > Bioreactor > Anaerobic >...
CGTTATTCTTTGAGAATACCTTAATGAGAGATCAGGATATACCTATACCTAACCCGTTTGTTGGAGGGACCATGTTAGCTGAAAAAGTAGATAAATGGATTGCAGCATATAAGGCTGAAGGTAAAGCTGAGGGTAAGGCTGAGGGAATAACAGAAGGCAGAATTGAAGGAATGGCAATAATTCTGGAGCGGATGAAAAAAGCAGGGATGTCAGTTGCCGAGATAGCAAAGATTACCGGGATGCCGGAGGAAGAGATCAGATCTCTGATATAAGTCTATTATCAGCTGACAAAACCCTTCAGAATATAACTTACCTTTTAATCTTTAGATCGTGCAGTTTAACCGAATAACATTCTATCCATTGGTGTTGAATAAAACTTCATCACGAAGACTTCGGGCATAATGGAGTAAAAGCAATTTTTAGAAATCAGATAATAGAGCCATAGCAGATGCGACATACCAGCCACAGATATCACAAAGACGATGAACGCACCTTCACCGATTCAAAGATTTATCCCGTCAGTTCCGTACCTGCTGATCGATGAACTCAGACTATCTGTGCATCATCTAGTTAAGGTCAGAAATTTATCTGCATGTTTGTTCAGACTTGAACAGTCGGCAGGACCGGTAGAACTGATAGAACTTGGATTCAGACTGAATCAGTGGATGGAAAAAGATCCGGGGCTTGCTGATATGAGAAGGGATTTCTCGTTATTCTTTGAGAATACCTTCATGAGAGATCAGGATATACCTATACCTGACCCGTTTGTGGGAGGGACCATGTTAGCTGAAAAAGTAGATAAATGGATTGCAGCATATAAGGCTGAAGGTAAAGCTGAGGGTAAGGCTGAGGGAATAACAGAAGGCAGAATTGAAGGAATGGCAATAATTCTGGAGCGGATGAAAAAAGCAGGGATGTCAGTTGCCGAGATAGCAAAGATTACCGGGATGCCGGAGGAAGAGATCAGATCTCTGATATAAGTCTATTATCAGCTGACAAAACCCTTCAGAATATAACTTACCTTTTAATCTTTAGATCGTGCAGTTTAACCGAATAACATTCTATCCATTGGTGTTGAATAAAACTTCATCACGAAGACTTCGGGCATAATGGAGTAAAAGCAATTTTTAGAAATCAGATAATAGAGCCATAGCAGATGCGACATACCAGCCACAGATATCACAAAGACGATGAACGCACCTTCACCGATTCAAAGATTTATCCCGTCAGTTCCGTACCTGCTGATCGATGAACTCAGACTCTCTATGCATCATCTGGTTCTGGTCAGAAATTTATCTGCATGTTTGTTCAGACTTGAACAGTCGGCAGGACCGGTGGAACTGAAAACCTGGGTTCAGACTGAATCAGTGGATGGAAAAAGATCCGGGGCTTGCTGATATGAGAAGGGATTTCTCGTTATTCTTTGAGAATACCTTCATGAGAGATCAGGATATACCTATACCTAACCCGTTTGTTGGAGGGACTATGTTAGCTGAAAAAGTAGATAAATGGATTGCAGCATATAAAGTTAAAGGTAAAGCGGAAGGCAGGATTGAAGGGAGAATTGAAGGAATGGCAATAATTCTGGAGCGGATGAAAAAAGCAGGGATGTCAGTTGCCGAGATAGCAAAGATAACCGGTATGCCGGAGGAAGAGATCAGATCTCTGATATAAGTCTATTATCAGCGGACAAAACCCTCTATGATCCATCTAAAATCAATCCTTATATTTTTCATCTCAATTTTAATAAAATAGGTAAAAGTCGCAGAAAATTTTTATTTATACTGATATTTCAATAATTTATCCAGATATTCAGATCCTCATTGACAGGAGTTAATTAAATTCCGAAAATGCGAACTAATCGCTGAGATATCATCTAATTGAGTCATTAAAACATCAAAGACAAGCACATCATTAATCTTCCCATATTGATGAACAAGAATATTTCTGAGACCTTTCATATCCTTGAGTAATTCACCCATTTCCGGATCGAGATATCCGGATTTTACAAGATTCCCAATAATATCATCATCATTCATCGGGACACCAAGTTTGAGATCCCGATTGAGTATTGCACAAATATCAAAGATGCTTTGAAGAATATATTCCAGCCTTTTGTATAATCCATCCTTCAAAAGTCCAAGATTGATAAACTCATCATAATCTTCCGTTACAGGAAGATTATCCTGGATTATTGAGAGAGAAAGATCAATTTCAGCTAACAAAAAACGTATCTTTTCAGTTCTGATTGGATGAGTATGGATCATAATATTTCTCTCTCCCCGATGTAATCCAGATAATGCGGTTTAAAAAACTCATACTCCCGGGAAATTTTCAGAGCCCTATCATAAAGTTCATCTTCGTCGGCCACATAGAGAACCTCTCCCTTAAAAACTTCTACCTGAACAAATAATGGGAGATGCTCAAAGATTTGAATGTCAAATGTATCCGATACTCTTCCGAGGATATGCATTCTCATTCGTTCAGCCTGAAGGTCTGGAAGATCTGTTGAAATGGCAATATCAATATCTGAATGAATGTCGTCCCTTCCTTCCGCTACAGACCCATAGAGGATAATAAACCGGATGTTCCCAAATACGGGAGTTGCTCGTATGATCTCCATGCAGGAGTGAATGTCATCTGTGAGCGGTTTGACAGGCATACATATTTCCAATAGAAAGCAGGAGGTCTCATTTATATAGTGTTTTTTACCCTTTTATGTTTTGTGTGGCAGGTAATGGGTATTTAAGGGCATCATCCTCATTTGGGGGTGCTGACAGCATATACAGGCAAAACGGATGCATCAAAACCCTGGTTGGTAAATCGATGAAGATCAAAAAACTTTTTCAGATTATATAAATCAGATATCCAGAGATATATCGAAAATAAACCTGTGATTCTGAAAAATATACCTTGAAAAAGATAATAACGTGTGAATGATATACAATAGCACCGTGTTATTGCAAATAAATGAATCAGGAGAGATAACGATCACTTTGGATATAATCATACAATCGGGTATGAATCCCGGCGAGTATATCGAAACAACGCTTCAATAAGATGGTAATAATTAAAAGATTTCACAAAGAGATTTCTCCAAGGGAACAGGGATTTAATAATAAAAAAGATGATTGCCGAACATCTGATCCCTCGGCTTATTATGGGTCACTCAGTCATATATATCAGGGGAGAAAAAAAGATATTCTCGCAAAAGAACTTCGAGAGGATGGAATAATATTTGACCAGATCGCTCACAATTTTCAGGCAATACGCACTCCATCATGAATGACATTCTGAAGAAAGGAAAAAGAACAATATTCATCAAATTGTTTTCTTGATCGATATTTCGGAGAGATATCTATTCCAGTCTCCATGAATACATCAAAGCTCAGTCCAATAATATCAAACTCTACTTCACAACTATCATCAGTTCCAATGGTCAGCAGGTCAACATCTGATTTTTCATTATTTTCGGAACGTGCAACTGATCCATACAAAATAACTTCCTCTATACGGTCTTCATATTTTTTCCGTATCAGAGTGAGATACCGTTCAATAGCATCTTTTATCCGGCTATTATTGAGAGGGATCTCCTGAATATTCTTCACATACACTCATTATTATTGAAAGGAGAAATAGGTATTGTCAGTCCTGAAATAGACCTAAATTTAAATTTTAAATTTCGTCATCTCCCTTGAGATACTCTCGGCTATCCCACTCACATTTGCAACAACCCTGCCAATCTGTTCAATCGAAGCCGATGCCTCTTCGGTTGCAGCAGCCGCATCCTGAGCCTCCCTGGCAGTACCCTGAATCAGAACGGATACCTCATTCACACTTGCCGTGATCTCTTCAACCGATGCAGCCTGTTCTTCGGATGATGACGCCATATCCATCGCATTCCGGGTGATATCCTCAATTGATTCAGCGATCTTCGTAAAGGCACTGACTGTTTCTTCGAGTGCATGGTTCCCGTCTTCAACCGCAGTTCCTGCAGCGATTATCGCATCATTTGCCTTCTTTGCCTTTGCCTGCAGATTTGCGATCATGTCCGCTATATTCTCAGCTGATGCACGGGAATCCTGGGCAAGGGACTTTACTTCCGCAGCAACAACAGCAAATCCCCGACCAGCTTCTCCGGCCCGTGCAGCCTCAATTGCAGCGTTGAGGGCAAGGAGATTGGTCTGGTTGGATATATCTGTAATGAGACGGACAATCTTTCCAATCTCCTCCATCTGCTGATTAATCTCACGAACAATCTGATCCACCTCACTTGTTGAACCAGTAATTCCCTTCATAGCAGACTCAGACTTTTTCGCAAGATCTATACCCTCCTTAGAGAATTGGTTTGCCTCCGTTGCAGAATGGGAGACCTTTTCAGCCCGTTGTGAAACCTCACCGACGGTTATTGTCAGATCCTCCATGGCTTTGAGAACCTGGGTTATTCCGTCATCTCCCTGCTCTGCATTGGCACTGACACTCCCGGTATTTCTGGCAATCTGTTGTGCACCGGCAGATACTTCCTCAACACTGGCGGTCGCTTCTTCTGCATTCGAGGCTAATTCAAGGATCTGTTTGTTAATCGCTCCGATGGCATCGCAGATCTGAATACCGATGTTGTCAAGAGCGGTCTTAAATCCGACCCAGTCTCCGGCCATTTTCAGGGATGAATCAACCCGTGCACTGAAATTTGCATTGGCATACTCATTTGCGACACGAATCGCTTCCTGAACCGGGGTGACGACAGATTCCAGTGTATCATTAATCCCGCTCAGAACCTCTGCAAAATCTCCGGTGACCTGGGTGATATCTGCACGGTTTTTCAGGTCTCCCTGAATGGCTCCTTTCGCAAGACTTTTTGCCTGAACGACCAGGTTTTTCACGGAATCCCGTGCACGATGAAGATTGACGGTCAGATCAACGATCTTCTTTCGGACATCATCAGTATACTGATCTGATTCAGGGATTCGGACTTCAAAATCGGTCTTTCCATTTGCAAACATACCAAGGCAGTATGAGATATTCCGAACCGATTCATCAAGATATTTCTCAACCTTGGTCATCGCAGTTACATCGCCGACAACCTCAACATGTCCGACCCTGTCACCACGGGCATCATAGACATATGCACAATCAACGTTATAGTACCCGCCATCCTGCTCAAATTTCGTATTAGTAAATCCTTTTTTCAGCCGTTTGATACCACAATTATCGGAGTTACAGATATTCGCCCCCCATTCATTGCAGTAATGTCCCAGGAGTTCTTTTCTTGATTTTTTCAGCATCGTTTCAACAGCTTTATTAACGAAAGTCCATCGTGAATCAAGGTCGGTTACAGTAATTCCCATCGGGACTGCGTCAAGGATCGATTCATAATACGCTATCTGGTTCAACTGTTCGGTGAGATCCTGAACGGTCTCAACAAATCCAACCTGCTCCCCTTTTGCATTCATGACCGGTTTGGTGACCTGTTTGCCATTCATACCCTGCCATTCAAAATAGCTCTCAGTCACCCCTTTCGTCCTGAGCTGGTGAATACCACAGTTCTCCGTCTTACAGATTGTTGCATTGGCAGTATGACACGGAAGACCATACGCTGATTTCCTGTCTTTTATCACTTTATTCTTCAAAAGCACATCTTCAAATGCCTTATTCATGTACGTCCAATTCATATTCATATCGGTGACGTGAATCGGGAACTGGACTGCATCAAGAATCGATTCATACCAGGCTACCTTATCTGCAATCGTATCGATTATTGCATTAATTCCTTCAATAATCCGACGGTATTCACCTTCATGTCGTGATACATCTGCACGGGTAGTTAAATCTCCTTCAATAAAAGCACGAGTGAGCGTATTTGTGTCATTGATAAGTCTTTGAATACTTTCCATGCATTGAATGAAAGCGGGCATTAATTCATCCTGCTCACTTCTTTTACCAATTTTATTAAGAGCCTCTAGTTTTTCTGTATTTCCTGCTCCAATATCTTTTGCCAGACCGGTTGCGACAATTAATCGTTCACGAACAAGATTAATATTTTCTGCAAATGTTGCAAAATCTCCTTTGTAATGAGATATTTCCATTACCTTTGTATGATCATTTACAGCGAGTCTTTGAAGAACTGTACCGGCATCACGTAAAGGAGTAATGACTGCATCCAGAGTATTATTTATCCCTTCAACAATCTTCCGGTAATCTCCCAGGTGTTTTGTTTCATCGGCCCGTGTTTCAAGGCGACCTTCGACTGCTGCTACTGAGAGCATACCTGCATCACTGATCAGCTGGTGTATCGCATCGATACAATTATTCAGATTATTTTTAATCTCATTGAAATCCCCGTTATACTCTTCAGTAATCCGGGGTGGGAGATCGCCTTTTGATATCCTGTCTACATATTCTGCTGCAACATTCAATGGACTAATGATGCTGTCCAGGGTTCCATTGATTCCTTCCATGAGAAGTTTGAGTTCCCCTGAATACGGTGCCGGATCCACCCGGGCATCAAGGCTTCCAGCCTGAGACTGTTCAGTGAGTGCAATAATATCACGGACTGCATTCTTCTCTTCTGTCTTATCGATATAATATGCAAAAATCGAGAGGAGGTTACCATCTTCATCAAAAAATGGCGTATAATAATACTGAAGATGCTTAGTCCCGCTGGCAACCACCGCGTCCAGATCCCCATGCACCGTGCTTTTCGTCTCGATCCCTTCAGCAAGGGATCTACCTACCCGGTTCCGGACATCAAAATCGGTAACTTTCATCTTCTGAATTTCTTCGATGGATTTATCTGTCAGAACGGCAAACGCATGGTTTGCGTACGTTATTGAGAGATCTGGTTTGAGATCGATGATCGGAGTCGGGGCATTGGCGATAATAAACTCAGATTTATGCCGAAGAGCGACCATATCAGAGATATCAACAATCGTCGCCATAAGGCAGGTCTTTCCTTCATATTCAATAAGCTGGAGAGTTACCTGACAGGGAAATATGGACCCGTCTAACCGTTTATGTTCCCATTCAAAACTGACAACTTCACCGGAAAATGCCATCTGGATGAATTGTGCAGCCCCCTCATTTGAATCGGTTCCATTTCTTTGTTTTTCAGGCGAGAGGAACGATGGAGGTTTGCCGATGATGTCCTCGACAGTATTGGCATGAAACATTGCATATGTAGCTGCATTGCAATCAATGTAGACTCCTTCAGGCCCGATTATCTGGATTGAGGAAGAAGTCGCATCCAGGATATTCTGAAGTGAGGCGATGTCTGAGGTTCGAGTTTTTCCATTCATGATATTCCCATCCTGAACGATATCTGAAGATATTAATTTATAAGGGATAAAGATATCGGTTGAGAACCACATGGGTTCGCATATAGAGTCCCGATAGAGTGCATGGACAGGCACGTACTATACTACATTGAGGCGCAGGTTATTGATCATTTGAAATGGACAAATTTATCCAATGGGAATGGATAATTTAATCAATATTCACTACGAGTACTACTGATGATACTCAGGGATGACATTACAAAGATAGTCAAATCCCAGAGAGATGCAATAATATATAGGAATCAAGGAGTTATTCGACACGACATTATAAAAATACAGCCTCATCAGAATTTTGCGATCATCCTTTCAGGTATCAGACGTTGTGGGAAGAGTACACTTCTTGTGCAGATGATGAAAAAGGAGGAAAACTTTTATTATCTGAATTTTGAAGATCCACGACTTATCGATTTTACCATTCAGGATTATGAAGTGTTAGAGGAGGTATTTCATCAGGAGTATGGATTCCATGATCTTTATTTCTTTGATGAAATCCAAAACCTGTCCGGGTGGGAATATTATATTCGGCATCTCCTGGATTCTGAAAAGAAAGTCATTATCACCGGATCAAACGCATCTTTACTAAGTCGTGAACTTGGGACCAAACTCACCGGCAGGAACCTGCGACTGGAATTATTCCCCTTCTCATATCAGGAATATCTCGAATATACTCATAAAAAGGATTCTGATACCTCATTCAATGACTACCTCTTCACAGGAGGCTTCCCGGAGTATATCCGAGTGGGCCTGGAAGAAGTATTACAAAACCTGCTTCTGGATATTATTGCACGGGACATAATCTACCGTAACAATATTAAAAATCCTGCACTCATCACAGAAATTGCCGTGTACCTGCTTGGAAATATCGCCAGGGAGATGACACTCTCGCAATTACAAAAGATCTTTTCAGCGATAGGATCGGTCACAACCATTGCCTCCTATATCTCCCATCTGGAAGATGCCTACATCCTCTTTACTCTGCCACGTTTTAGTTATTCTCATAAGAGCAGACAGATCAATCCTAAAAAGGTATACGCTGTCGATAACGGCCTGATATGTGCAAATACTACAGGATTTTCTGATGATTATGGAAGGCTTTTAGAGAACCTTGTATTTATCATGTTACGGAAAAAACACAGGGAGTTATTCTACTTTAGGGAAAAGCATGAATGTGATTTTATTGTAAAGGAAAAGACCAAAGTTACGAAAGCAATTCAGGTCTGTTATGAAGTAACCAGCAGGAATAAAGACCGGGAGATACGAGGCCTTCTTGAAGCGATGGAGATGTTTGATCTGAAAGAAGGGTATATCCTTACCGGGAAACAAGAGGATCTGCTCACCGTCGACGGGAGAACAATTATCTTAATGCCTGCTCGTTCCTTTACAGAGTAATCTTTTTTATTTTAATGTATTGAGAGTGATACCATTCTGACAACCGGTGTGAGTCCTGGTGAGTTCAAACTCTATCAGTGTAATAATAACCTCTGGGATAGTGCAACACCAGTCATAGTTGGGGGCCATCATCTGGCTAATCTTTTTGTTGGTCAGTTTCTCTTTGATGATCAGCCTTTCGATAGAGAATTATTCCGAAAACAGGCAGAGAAATACGGTTTTGACATGGAAGCATATCTTGCTGCATTAGACGGGGTTCCCCGTTGGAGCCATGATCAGGTCACAAATGTCATGAAATTTTTCACCCGTCTTGCCGGATTGATTGCAGAACTGAGTATGAATAATATCAGACTGGCACGAACCCTGGCAGAACACAAAAGGGACATTCCATAACGGCATCATTCTGATTACATAGGAAGATTTTATTGAAAAAATAGAAATTTGCCATCATTTTCTTTTCTGATAGACGAATGCCCTTTTTATCGGGCATACCTGTGTGCATCGCCCGCATAGGAAGCATTCCGACTTATTACTATCGGCATATGCTTCACCAACAGGACAAATCTTCTCACATTGTTTACAGGAGATGCAGGCATCGGTCCTGGTAAGCCTCATGAGTGAGAAATACGAAGCCAGAGTAAGAAATAACCCATATGGACAGATAAATCTGCAAAATGGTCGATAGATAAAGAGCCCAAGGAGCATGATACCTGCAAACAGGTAAAAATTCATGGAGGTATATTCAAGGAAAAAGAAGTATCTCATGCCAAAACATTTCACCGGAAAATCAGGAACAAAGAGGGCAACCCAGATAAATATGAGAACAACAATGGTGTGGATGATAAGAACAGGCCTTTTCCAGGGAATCGCTATCTTTGGAGTCGGGACTTTCGAAAGTAACTCCTGTATGGCCCCTATAGGACTGACTGCACTACAATACGCCCTCCCTCCAATTACAGTCAGCAGAATAAAGAGAAACAGGAAGAACAAGACTGCCTCTACGGGCATTCCTAATTTCCGAATTTCACCAAAAAGAACCTGTTGAAACTGGTACGGAGCGAGCGGAGCAAATATAAGAAACCCAAGCAGGGTTGACAGAACCAGCAGAACAATCTGAACCGCAGGTCTGAAAAGTCCTTTTTTATATACATAAAAGATGAGAGGGACTGAAATAAGTGCATATGTCAGACCGATAAATTGGGGAGCGGATGAGAGAACCATGCTTGGTATCACCATAAATAAGAGCATAAAGCTTTGGAAGATTACAAGAATCCGGATGAGATCCATGCTTGTCAGATAGAGAGAGGGTTTTCAACGGACCCTGGATCGGATCAGTCCGCGATATATTTCATGGAAAGGTGTAGGATATTCACCAAATCCTACAGGATCATAATATCCGGGTATTTATATATTAACTACTATTGGTAAGGAGGCGAATTTGGATGAATGATTCTGACCATCCTTACAAACGATTGTTCAGCCATCCTGAGATGATAGCAGACCTCATCAGGGGATTTCTTGATCCTGAACTGGTATCCGGCTGCGATCTTTCAACCCTGGAGCGATGTAATGGGAGTTATGTCACTGATGACCTCCGGGAACGGGAAGATGATATCATCTGGCGACTAGCCTATGGAGACCGGATCCTCATTCTATATCTCCTGATAGAGTTTCAGTCAAAGCCCGATTCCTCGATGCCGGTCAGGATTATGTCATATATAGCCCTTTTATGGCAGGATCTGATCAGGGGTGATTGTTCCATCAGCGATACCAGGCATTATTCCGATTGTCCTCTACAATGGAGAAATCCCATGGAAAGTACCGAATGATATCAGAGAGACGATCCTGATGCCAGAACCTGTAAGCAGATTCATCCCGTCGGTTCCTTATCTCCTGATTGATGAACTGAGACTTTCAGTGCATCATCTCATGGAGGTCAGAAACCTTGCAGCATGTTTATTCGGGCTGGAACAGTCATCAGGACCGTTGGAACTTTTTGAACTGGGAGCGAGACTGAACAGATGGATGCAGACAGATCCTAATTTGGATTCAATGAGAAGAGATTTTTTATTTTTTTCGAAAATACATTAAAGAGGGTGACGATATATCTATATCAAATCCATTTCAGGGAGGAACCATGTTAGCTGAAAGAGTCAATACATGGATTGCCCAATACAAGGCGGAAGGAAGAGAAGAGGGCAGGATTCAAGGAAAGCAGGATGGAAGACGAGAAGGAAAATTGGAAGGCAAACTGGAAGGAATGGCAACCATCCTTAAACGGATGAAAGAGAAGGGAATGTCAGTTACAGAAATCGCAACAATTACCGGACTTCCGGAAGATGAAATCCAGCACCTGATCTGACCAGTTCCCCATTCATCTTTCAGCTTTTTTTTCTACGCTTCAATACATATAAAGGACCATCCATCAGATCCAATCGATCTTACCCAGGAAACAAGCAATAGATCTCCACCACCATATAAATTTATCTATATCGATCCCCATTTTCCATCTTTTCTTTTTCACTCATATCCAAAATTTAAGTTGTGTGATTTTGGTATGAATATACGATTAAAAATTACTGACTGGCTGAATAATGCCACAATCGGAAAGAAAATTACCCTGATTTGCCTGATTCTTGTCATTATTCCCACATTGGCACTGGGATTTATCGTGTATACCTGTGCAGAAACAGCAATACAGGAGAGTCTTCATCTTAATCTGGATACCCAGAACGAGGATATCAGAGAGGCAACAAATACCGTGTATGGTCTTACTCAGGGAAAAGTAAACTCAGACCTGAATGTCCTGAAGGAACTCTTCTTTGCCAAAGGACAGCCGACCATTATCAATGGAAACATTATCCTTGGTTCATCATACAAAGTGAATGATAATTTTGAGATAGTTGATGAGGTTCAAGGACTTCTTGGTGGAGCTGCCACAATATTTCAGAAAAAAGGGGATCAGGCCATTCGAATATCTACCAATGTCATCGGTGAGGATGGAAAACGTGCCATAGGAACCCCTGTTGCTCAAAATGTATATGATGCAGTCATAAACAAAGGGCAGACATATTATGGAACTGCAGTCGTGGTAGGGAAAAAATATATCACCGCATATGAACCCATCAGGGACCAGTCAAATGATATTATCGGTATCCTCTTTGTTGGAGTTGAAGAAAAATCCACCATAGATCTGCTTGAAGACCAGATAAGGAACAAGAAGATCGGTCAAAACGGATACGTATTTGTGGTGGATAGTAAAGGAGACGCGATTATCCATCCGACTGAAGCTGGCAAGAGTATGAATAGTCTGCCATTTATTCAGGACATAATAACACAAAAGGAAGGATATATCAAATATACATACCAGGGCAAAGAAAAAGTGGCTTCCTTCTCATTCTTTGAACCCTTTGACTGGTATATTGTTGCGAGTGCTGAAATTGAAGACTTCTTAGGGCCGGTAGAAGCGATCAGAAACACTATCATCCTGGTTGTGCTGGCTGGAATTTTGGGCGGCTATGTCGTCTCGTACCTGTTCAGCCGTTCTATCTCATCACGGATGGAAAAACTGGTCAGTCTTGCAAACCGGGTCAGAGATGGTGACCTGTCCGGGGATGATGGATCCAGCCATGCCAAAGATGAAATCGGGATCTTAAGTCGGGCATTTTATGATTTGATTACTACGTTTCTTGAGTTTCGAAACGAGATCCACACAATCAGCACTGCTGCCTCATCCGGAGATCTGAACGTCAGGGGGGATGAGAGGAAATTCAAGGGAGATTATGCCGTCATAATCAATGGTGTGAACAAGACCGTCGATGCCATGGCAGTTCCCCTCAAAGAAGCAATGAGCCTCTCCAAGAAGTATGCATCCGGTGATTTCAGAGCACGCATGCGCAAAGATTTAGAGTTACAGGGTGAATTTTTCGCCGGTGCTGGAGATTTATGCTGACCCGATGATGAGAAATGTATTCATGATTATTCTGGAGTATGCTCTCAAAAAGGACCGGGGAGTCTCCAGGCTGCGGATCTCTGTCACCATGTCAGGAAGAACACTGATCCTTATCTGTGAAGATAACGGGGCCGGTATCCCGGCGGATGAGAAAGAAATCATATTTATGCATGGGAATTCGAAATATTCAGACACCAGACTCTTCCTGGTGAGGGAGATTCTGGGTATCACCGGTCTTCCGATCAGAGAATGTGGAGACCCGGAAAAAGGTGTACGGTTTGAGATCTCTTTTCCTGAAGGCAAATACCGCACATGATCGAATCAGAAAAGATAATAGGAATCATACCCTAAATATATTTGATATGCACAATTTTACTCTCTTTCTGGAAAGAGGAGGTAATATCCTATCAGGTATTCGGCCTTTTCACAATATATTTCAGAATTGCTAAAAAAGCCGATACACAATACATCGCATCGTCTCGTGATCACAGGACCGGTATCCTCTCCGAAATCCATGGCTATTAGAAACGGCATCTATACAAAACTCTCTCTTATTGTCGTAATACTCCTGTTCTTCCTTATTATCCAGGTCGTGGGGATTTTCGCAATGTACGACGAATCAAAACGGAGTGCATTGCAATCCTCATGGCATGAGATGGAGAATCTTGCAACCCTTATTGCAAGCCAGATGGACCCTGATGCATTAGCAGAGATCAAGGAGGGCGATGAGAATACTACCAGGTACAAGAAGATGATTGCCGATCTCTGGGAGATGCAGAATAAACATAGCGATATCAGGTTTGTCTACACTCTTACCAGAAAGGGGGATAAACTGGCGTTTCTTACCGATAGTGAATATGGCCATAATGATTTTACCGAACCACTTATTGGATATATCTATGAAGATGCTCCCCCGGAAGCATTTGCCGGGTTTGAAAAGGTCAGTTTGAGAAAGACCTACTATTCAGATGAATGGGGCACGTATATGTCTGCCTTTGCCCCGATTAAAAATTCTACCGGCTATACGGTTGCTATCGTCGGTGTTGATATCTCTCAGGAAGTCATTGAGAACCGGATGAGATCCGTCGTGAATACCGGGTATTTGATCCTTATTGCCACAACTATCATATCACTTCTTCTGATCATGCTCATCATCTATGGAATCCGGATTATCAGTTCTTATCAGAAGAAACTGGAGAAGAGTGAGCATGATATTCAGATGGCTCTTGATATTGCTGAGGAAGGTATCTGGGAGTATGATATGAGGGAAGATTCACTTCATATCGGCGGAGGATTTTGGAAGAGCCTTGGACGGGACAATCCGGGATGGGATCATTCAATCTCCATAGATAAGGTATTCTCTTATATCCATCCTGATGACCTGGAGAAGTTTAAAGCCATGATTCAGGATATACGGAATGAATCAGGTCCGGATAGAATCATGAGTCCGATACGGTTTAGGGCGAAAGACGGAACATACCGATGGCTCAGGGTCACCGGAAAGGTAGTGTCATGGGAAGGTAATGTTCCTCTGAAGGGTATGGGAACGACCGTGGATATCACCGATATCAGGCAATACCAGGAAGATATTGAGAGAATGTATGAGAAACTCATCATCTTCGATTCTATCACCAGACATGATATTGCCAATAAAAATTCGATTATATCTCTTGCATCCGAAGAATTGGCTTTATCAGAACCAGGTAGTGATGAGCAGAAGAAATGGCTTTCTGAAATAATGAAGGCAAGTGACGGGATTTCTGCACAGATACGATTTGCCAGTTCCTACCAGAGCCTGGGGAGTGGAAAGCCACGGTGGAATGATATCGATGAGATAATTACATCACTCATGGAAGAGGAGCATCAACAGGTCATTTCGATAATAAATGAGTGTCAGGGTCTCTTTTTGTATGCAGATCCGTTAATCAACCGGGCACTTTATAATCTGTTTGAGAATACTCTGCGTCATGCAGGTCTGGATATTACATATATCAGATTCTGGTACCGTATAGAGGATGGAACCTGCATTCTGAGTATTGAAGATGACGGGAGAGGAGTTCCGGAGAGTAGGAAAGAGGATATTTTTACACGGGGTGTCGGAGAGAATACGGGGCTTGGGTTATACCTGATTCGGGAGATACTTCGGATTACCGGACTTACCATACGGGAGACAGGAGAGTTTGGGCAGGGTGCACGGTTTGAGATAACCGCCAAGTCAGGGTTATTCAGAGTGGAGCAGCAATCATAATCCAGTCTTCGCATTTATCCTGAACTTCCCTACCGGCACCGTTATCTCAAATCTCGCTCCTTTCCCTTCTTCTCCGCATTCACAGATAGAAAGACCGGTGATCGATAATATCTCACGGGAGAGAAAGAGGCCGATTCCGGTATGTTTGCCAAACCCATGTTCAAAAATATATTCTTTCTCTGCGACCGGAATACCGATACCATCATCTTCACACACAATGATACAGTCCCCATTCCTCTGTATTTCTGAAAAGCGTATACAGGAGGTCCGCTCACCATGACGGAGAGAATTCTCAATCAGGGTGGAGAATACCTTCCTGATGATGGGGTCGGCAAATATCTCAAGGGTGGGAGATATATGTGATTCAATCCTGATATCTTGAGATGCGATCTCCGTTTGTGCTGATCTGATAAGCATGGAGACGTTCACCCACCCGGACGAGATCACCCCAAAATCCTCATATTCACGGGTAAATCCAATTGTCACTTCCATCCGTTCTCCAGCTTCCTTGCACCGGGAAAGATAATATCGTGCCTTTTCTGGATCATCTTCAGAGTTTGCAAGATCTAAAAACCCATTTACAGAACTTATAAGATTTAAAATATCATGCCTGGTCAGACTTGTCAGGAGGCGGAGCTTCTTGTTTGACTGCATCAAAGCATCCTGCATCTTTTTTCTCTCGGTAATATCACGTGAAATGCCAAGAATTCCAATGGGTCTGCCTTGTTCGTCCCTGATAAGAGTAGCCGAATTTTCAACTATGATGACTGATCCATCCTTGCAGTACTCCTCAGTATCAAAAGATATGGTCCGGTTGGGATCTGCAGTTCCTGCCAGTTCTGCCTCCATCTCATCATAAAAAAGTTTGAGTACCTTTTCTACTGAAGCGGGTGTCATCATATCAGTTATGGATTGTGCCAGGGTCTCTTCTACCGTAAACCCTTTCATTTTCCAAACCGAGGGGCTTGAATACTGCATCTTTAGGTCCATGCCAATTATCCAGATATTATCGGCCGTATTCTCTGCGATCAGACGATATTTCTCCTGACTCTCATGAAGGGCTGCCTCGGCCAGCTTCTGATCCGTGATATCCATGATATTTCCAATGACCCTGATCACCTTCCCGTCAGCCAATACCGGCTCAGCAGTTGTCCGTATCCAAATTCTTCTTCCTTTCATCGTGGTGAATGGAAAAACCAGGTCATAGGGTATTCCCTCATTGACACACCGTTCAAAAGCAGCCTTGATAACCGGGCGGTCTTCAGGATCATAGCAGCTGATACTTTTTGTTATATGCTCCGGTGATCCGGGCGTAATGCTGCCCGGGTCTATATCATGTATCTGATAGGTCTCGGTGGTCCAGGTCATCGACTGTCTTTGGACATGCCATTCCCATCCCCCGATTCTGGTCAATTTTTGGGTTGCATCAAGGAGATCCCGGCTCTCCTGTAATGTTTCTTCTGCCCGTTTCCGCTCGGTGATATCTTCAAATATTACACAAAACCGGCGGGTATCATTCCACGGCCGGTATACATGACAGTGGTAGGTCTTTTTTGTGGGTGCATGGAAGAGATCAAACTCACTGGGTATACCCGTGACGGCAACCTCACCATATCGCTGAATCCATTCATCCTCGGTATCAGGCCAGACTTCATGAACAGTCTTCCCATACACATCATGGAGCCTAACACCAGTGATCTCTTCATATACTTTATTGATATACAGGAACCGGTAACTCACAAACCTCCCCTCTTTGTCAAAAACCGACTCGAACATAACAAATGCATTGATCATACTTTCAAGAAGCCACCAGTATTCCTGTTCGCTTCTCTTGAGATCATCCTCGATCATCTTCCGGTTTGTTATGTCAATGAGAAACCCTTCAATGCCGGTAATCTCACCATTTTCCATAACCGGAATGGCAGAAAAGGAATGAATCCCTGTAGTACCATCCCTGCACCGTCGGGTAAACTCACCTGAAGGAATCGGCTCACCTGAGAGTAACCACTCAAAATTCTTCTGGGCTGCCTCCTGACTGGTATCTACCTGAGTCATGGAGAAATGGTGTCCAATCACCTCTGAGCGGTCATGATACCCATGCATGATAAGCCAGGCATCGTTCACGTCCTGATAATTTCCATTCCGGTCGATACGGAAATATCCTGCGGGAGAATTCTGAATAATCGCTGAAAGACGCCTCTCCCGGTCCTCCAGTTCAGCATGTAACCGTTTCTGATCAAGCAGAGACCGGGCAAGGGTAATATTGCTGTAACTTAACCGGGAGATCAGAGAGGAGAACCGGGTATAAAAGTCCATAATAGTTGTAACTGTGCTTTTGCTCCACCGGGGAACCCGGTCCAGTGCTGCCAGGTATTCATCTTTATCAAATCCGAATCTTTCAGCCTGTGCAGAAAATACGTCCCGATCAGGCACCTCGTCATCAAAGAAGAACTGTCCCAGGAAGAGATTTCCCATGTGCCGGTTCCCGATAATAATGGGAGTGACCATATCCCACATATTGTTTTTGCACTTGTACACAAGGTACTCTCCCGGTTTTACATTCCGGGTGAGATAAAGGTCACTTTCAATACAGTTTTTACAACTCTCCTCATGCACCCGGTGAAATTTTGTACAGATGTCCTGCCAGCCTGTAGCGACCAGGATATTGCCTTTCAAATCAAGGATGGCGATCCCCATATGAGTCAGGGCGTAAAAATCGTCCATGAGTGTCTGGAGCTCATGACTGTCGATAATATTGGCAAATTCCTCTTCGCTGATGTCATGCTCCGGAGTGAGAATTGTCTCCAGTTTTAACCGGAGCTCTTTCTCCCGTTCAAGAATTTTCTGACGACTTATCTCCAGTTCCTCATAGTTATGGCGAAGTTCTTCTTCAGATGAGCGGATCTCCTCATATGCCGATGAGAGTGCTTCATTCTGCCTTGAAATTTCTTCTTCTGCACGCTTTCTCCGTATTATCTCCCAGGTCATCGTGCCCAGAGTCTGCAGGGCATCAATATCATCATCACGGTAATCTGATTCTTTATTGGCAACCGCTAATATTGCGACGATCCGGTCACCATCAAAGACCGGCATCCCTAGGAACCGGGTAATGTCAATATGACCCTCGGGATATCCATGCTTTGCATGATGAGGAAGAGAGTAATCATTTATCAGACATGACGTCCGGTTCCGGATACATTCTCCCCATATACCTGCTGTATCGATGGGAAAATGAAGG
>Ga0208825_1001434_pt1 | contig 18159 bp, 17 predicted proteins | sample AD_UKC113_MetaG_FD_184450 | JGI IMG/M metagenome (GOLD analysis project Ga0208825, IMG submission 184450) | Active sludge microbial communities of municipal wastewater-treating anaerobic digesters from Hong Kong - AD_UKC113_MetaG (SPAdes)... | ecosystem: Engineered > Bioreactor > Anaerobic >...
ATCAGCAAATACAATTCTTGGGTCAATTCCTGAAGGAATTATTACTTTTTCACCATCAGGAAAAGTGCATTGTATTGTTTCAGATGGTTCAGGATTAAAATATACAATTTCTTCTTTCCATTCAAGTGTATTCTTATAAGAAACTCTTGAAAAAAACTTACTCATTTCATCTTTTGTTTTTTGGGGTAATTTATCAAATCTTACACCCATAAAAGTCAATGCGACCGCAGAAGTTATAGAATATGGGTCTCTTCCCTGTATTGCTCTATAAAAATTTACAGGTGGTGTATAGAAATTACTACCACTTGAAGTAAGTAATTCTCTTACAAACTTATCATAATGTTTGTTTTCTTTTAAAGAATTTAATATCCATTTATGATATGATTGAACTGCATTTGGCCAGAGGTTAATTGGAAATTCTGATTTTACTCTTAAAATATCACACCATTTCATTGACCAATAGTCAGCAAAGTCATCTTTTTCAAGAAGAGCATCAATAAGCAAACTTCTTTTATCTGGGTTTTTATCATTTAGGAAAGAAATAACTTCTTGATTTTCTGGTAATTTTCCAATTAGATCAAGATATACCCTTCTTATAAATACCTCATCAGAACACTCTAATGCAGGTTCAATTCCCTGTTTTTTTAAATTGGAAAAAACATACTTATCAATCTCTGTTTCAGGAATATCCCATGAATTTTTCTCATAAGTGGAAATGATTTTTTCTGAATAAAACAAATTATTTTCTTTTTGAGCAAAACACCCATTTACAATAAAACATATTAAGAGAAAACATATAATTTTAACTTTCATATATTTATATTTGACATAAATAATTATAAAATAGTTTAGGCAATTTAAAAAATTAAAAAATATGATAAAATATTATTAAAATTTCATTTTTAAAAACATAATGTTTCCAAACAAAATTTTTTGATTTTTGATAATGGAGGGGAGAGATGAAAAAGAAAAGATTGTTTACGCCGGGACCAACTTCTGTCCCGGAAGAAATACTTCTTGAAATGGCAAAGCCAATAATGCATCATAGGACAGATGAGTTCAGAGCAATAGTAAAAGATGTTTCTAATGGATTAAAATATATTTTTCAGACAGAAAATAGCGTTTTTATTATCGGTTCATCAGGAACAGGAGCGATGGAAACAGCAATTACAAATGTTTTCTCAAAAGGAGAAAAAATTGCTGTTGTTTGTTGTGGAAAATTTGGAGAAAGGTTTGCAGAAATTGGAAATGTCTACGGACTTAAAATATTGCCGGTTGAAATTGAATGGGGAAAAACATTAAAAGCAGAAGAACTTGAAAAATTACTACGAGAAAATCCAGATATTAGAGGTATTTGCACTCCTTTATGTGAGACATCAACAGGGACTGCTTTTGACATAGAAAATTATGGTAAAGTTATTTCAAAATTTCCTGATGTTATTTTAATTGTTGATGGGGTAAGCAGTGTAGGAGCAATTCCCTGTTATATGGACAAATGGGGAATAGATGTTCTTATTACTGGCTCTCAAAAAGCACTTATGCTTCCACCGGGTCTTTCTTTTATTGCATTAAGTAAAAAAGCATGGGGAAAAACTGAAAATTCAGATATTCCAAAATATTATTTTGATTTGAAAAAATATAAAAAAGCAATTGAAAAAGATGATTTTCCCTTTACAATACCTGTTTCACTTGTTATTGGTTTGAAAAGGTCAGTTGAGTTGTTTCGTGAATATGGACTTGAAAATCTATGGTCATTACATTCAAAAAGAGCAAATGCAACAAGAAAAGGGATTGAAAAAATGAGATTGGAACTTCTGTCTGAAAATCCATCTGATGCAGTTACAGCAATAAAATTACCAGAAGAAATTGATGGAGAGAAATTGGTAAAAAATTTAAGGACTAAATATGGAATATCAGTAGCAGGTGGACAGGACAAGCTTAAAGGGAAAATTATAAGAATTTCTCATTTAGGATATATGGATGAATTTGATGTTTTAACAGCAATAATTGCTGTTGGAATATGCCTTGAGGAAATGGGTTATAAATGCAATTTAGAGGATGGTATAAGAGAAGCAAAACAGGTACTTTTTTCATAAATTTTTTCTCCAGTTATAAAATGGAAAAAGAAGTTGAAAAAATAATAAAAAAGGCAATAAAAGAGGATTTAGGGAAAGGTGATGTTACAACCTCTGCTATTTTCAAAGAGAAATTTCCTGTAAAGGCAATTCTTATTTCAAAAGGTGATGGAATTTTATGTGGTGTGGATATTTTTAAAAATGTCTTTAACATTCTTTCTTCTTCCTTTTCTTTTAATTTTTCCTTCAAAGATGGAGATAAAATAAAAAAGAAAGATATAGTTGGAGAAATTTACGGACCTATAAAAGAGTTATTGATAGGTGAAAGAACTGCTTTAAATTTTCTTCAACATCTATCTGGAATTGCAACTGAAACAAGAAAACTTGTAGAAAGGGCAAAAAATAAAGTAAAAATATACGATACAAGAAAAACAATACCAAATTTAAGGTTATTGGAAAAATATGCAGTAAAAATAGGTGGAGGAGAAAATCATCGTTTTGGTCTTTTTGATATGGTTCTTATAAAAGATAATCATATAAAAGGAGTAATGGAAAAAGAGAAAGTTGATAAAATTTCCGCAATTTCAATTTGTGTCAAAAGAGCAAAAAATTACTGGAAAAACAAAATAAAAATAGAGGTGGAAGTAGAAAATTTCAAACAGGCAATAAGTGCTTACCAAGCAGGAGCAGATATTATAATGTTTGATAATGCGGATAAAAATCAACTGCTTGAATTTAATAAATTTTTAAAAGGAAAAAAGAAAGTTGAAATTGAATGGAGTGGAAATGTTTCTTTAAAAAAAATTGATAAAATAAAAAAATTGCCTGTTGATAGGGTCTCTGCTGGTTATATTACTCATTCTGCAAAAGTTCTTGATTTCTCCTTAAAAATCTCCTCTATTTAGTTTCTGTTAGAGAATTCTGAAAGGTGTAAATTATTGAGGTTCAAACACTTATTAACTTCGTAAGTTAACAAAGGGAAATAAATGAAATATTTTGATACACATTGCCATCTTGACTTCTCTGATTATGATAGTGATAGGGACAAAGTAATAGAAAAAAGTAAAAATGAAGGGATTGAATATATAATAAATGTAGGTGTTAATCTTGAAAGTAGCAAAAAATCAATTAAAATAGCCAGCAGGTATAAATTTATTTTTGTTGGTGTTGGTATTCATCCTTCTGATGTGTATCAATGTAATAAAAAAGATATTTTTGAAATAGAAAAATTGTCAAAAGAGAAAAAAGTTGTGGCAATAGGAGAAATTGGACTTGATTTTTATTACAATAAGGATAATAGAGAAAAACAAACAGAATTTTTTATAACTCAATTAAAAATTGCCTCTGAAAATTCATTACCTGTTATTATCCATCAAAGGGAAAGCAAAGAAGAAATAATTGAAATTTTAGAAAAAATGAATAAAAATTTACCTGAAAAAATTGTTTTTCATTGTTTTGGAGAAGATAATGTTTTTGCTAAATATTGTAAAGAAAAAAATTTCTATATCTCCTTTACAGGGATTATAACTTTTAAAAATGCTAATGGAATAAGAGAAATTGCAAAGGACTTTCCATTAGAAAAAATTATGTCAGAAACGGATAGTCCTTATCTTTCACCGACTCCTTTTAGAGGAAAAAGAAATGAACCATCAAATGTTAGATATATTGTTGAGGAAATTGCCAATCAAAAAAAACAATCCATTGAAGAAGTTTCTAATGTTATTTTTAAAAATTCTGTTACTTTTTTCTCTATCCCATCTTACTGAGATTTAGCGAATAATAGGAATTATGATATTATTTTATTAACTTACCAGGTTTTAATAATTTTATGTCAGTTTTGGTTATTTTTATATATATTGGAGAATATTTTATGGAATTTATTACTTTTGGATGTAAAGTAAATCAATATGAGACACAACTTCTAAAAGAGAATTTTCCTTATATTGATATAATGCCCGATAATGTTTGCGTAATAAATTCTTGTTGTGTTACAAATAAAGTTGAAAAAGAGGTTAAAACAGTTATAAGGAAAAAGTTAAAAAAAGGTAAAAATGTATGGTTAACTGGTTGTTTTGTTAATGAAGAAAAAATCAAATTGTTGTTTCCTTCTATTAAAATTTTTAATAAATTTGAATTTTGTAAAAAAGTAAGAATAATAAAATCATTTAATAATCATACAAGAGGTTTTGTTAAAATTGAAGATGGTTGTGAAAATAATTGTTCCTATTGTATAATCCCTCTTGTCAGAGGAAAAGTTAAATCAAGAGATGAAGAAGAAATTATTGATGAAATTGAGAAATTAGCTGAAAATGGTTATAAAGAAATTGTTCTTACTGGAATTGATTTAGGTGCTTATGGAAAAGATAATGGTAAAAAAATTACTACTCTAATTGAAAAAATCTCACAGGTAAAAGATTTGAAAAGGATAAGGTTAAGTTCAATAGAAGCAGTTTATATAAATGAAACACTAATTGACTTTCTTTCTTCTCTTGATATTTTCTGCCCTCATTTTCATATTCCACTTCAAAGCGGTTCTGATAAAATTTTAAGGTTAATGAAAAGAAATTATAACTTATCTCAATATTTAAAAAAAATTGAAGTTATAAAAGAAAAAATTAGAAATGTCACATTTACTACTGATATAATAGTTGGTTTTCCTGGCGAAGAAGAAGATGATTTTAAACAGACATGTAAGGCAATTGGGGAAATTAACTTTTTGAAAGTCCATATTTTCCCTTTTTCACCAAGAGAGGGCACAAAGGCGTATTTTATGGGAAATAAAGTTGATTATAAAGTTAAAAAAGAAAGAGAAAAAGTTCTATCTTATTCAGTTAAAAAAGAAAGAGAAAAAGTTATGAAGAAATTTCTTTTTAGCTCTCTTTCTGTTCTTTTTGAAAAAAAAGAAGAAAATTTATGGACTGGCTATTCAGAAAATTACATTCCATTTTCAGTTATTTCTGATGAAGATATTAAAAATGAAATAGTAAAAGTTATTGGGAAAGAAATTAGAAACGATAAGATTTATGGTATAATTTAAAATATGGGAAAAAATGGAAAAATTTGAAATAGTGAATTTAGTTTCAGGGGTATTACTAATTGTATTAGGATGCTTTTTCACATTTAAACCAAAACTCACATATCAAAAAGAAGGCATCTCTGATATTTTTGCGGTATTTGGAATTATTCTTATGGTTATCGGAGTAGTTTTACTTTTTTCTCCTCTCTTAAATAGATGATGGTCTTCCTGCCATAATAAGGTTAAGTGCTTCACCTCTTGTTCTTAAATCCCTTAAAAATATTCCTCTCATTGCAGATGTAACTATTTTACTTCCTGGTTTTTTAATTCCTCTCATTACCATACATAAATGTTCACCTTCAACAACAACCATAGAACCCTGAGGAGTCAGTACTTTCATTATTGTATCTGCAATTTGATTTGTCATTCTTTCTTGTAGTTGCAGTCGTTTTGTAAAAACATCAACAAGACGAGGTAATTTACTTATACCAACGACTTTTTTACCATCGGGTAAATAAGCAATATGAACTTTACCAAAAAAAGGTAGAAGATGATGTTCACATAAAGAATAAAATGGAATATCTTTCACAAGAACTAATTCATTAAATTCTTCATAGAAAAATTTTCCAATGATTTTTTCCGGGTCCTGTCCCATTCCACTTAAAATTTCTTCATACATTTTTGCAACTCTTTTTGGTGTTTCTTTCAATGAGTTTTTATTTGTATCAATTCCAGCGCCCTCAAGAATCAGTTCCACTCCCTTCTCTATTTTCCTTCTGTCCATCATTTTCTCCTTTTTGTTCCTGCTTTTCAATACCAAGTATTTCATCTATTTCTTCTGATTTTAATGTTTCTTTTTCTAAAAGTGCATTTGCCAATTTATGAAGTTTGTCTAAATTTTCAGTTAAAATGTTAATTGCTTTATTCTCTGCTTCTTCAAGTATCCTTTTAATTTCTTCATCAATTTCTCTTGTTGTAACTTCACTATGTTCCCTCATCTGGACAAGGTCTCTACCAAGAAAAACATTTCCATCATGTCTGAAAATAACAGGACCTAATTTTTCGCTCATACCCCATTCACATACCATCCTTCTTGCTATTTCTGTTGCAACTTTAAGGTCATTTTCACTCCCAGTGAACATTTTCCCAAAAATTAGTTTTTCAGTTGCTCTACCTGCTAATAGTGTACATAAAGAGTTTTTATAATAAATATCCGATTGAATAAATTTATCCTGTTCAGGCAAAATATGAGTAAGTCCTAATGCTCTTCCTCTTGGGATTATTGTAACTTTATGGACAGGATAGACATCTGGTAAACTTTTCTGTAAAAGTGTATGTCCTGCCTCATGATAAGCAATTATTTTTCTTTCTTCATCACTTATTACAAGATTTTTTCTTTCTGTACCCATTAGAACTTTATCTCTTGCTTCTTCAAAATCATTCATATCAATTTTTTCTTTTCCTTTCCTTGCTGCTATTAAAGCAGATTCATTCACTATATTTGCAATATCTGCTCCTGAAAGTCCAGCAGTTGACCTGGCAAGAATTTTAAGGTCAACTGTCTCATCAAGTGGCTTATTTTTTGTATGGACTTTAAAAATTAGTTCTCTTGCTCTTATATCAGGCATATCAACTACAACTGTTCTATCAAATCTACCTGGTCTGGTAAGAGCAGGGTCAAGAACATCTGGTCTATTGGTTGCAGCCATAACTATTATATGTTCATCTGTTTGAAAACCATCCATTTCAACAAGTAATTGATTTAAAGTTTGTTCTCTCTCATCATGTCCTCCGCCAAGCCCGGCAAAACGTTGTCTACCTACTGCATCTATTTCATCAATAAAAATAATACATGGAGCCATTTTTTTTGCCTGCCGAAAGAGGTCCCGTACTCTGCTGTTATGAACAAGTATTGGTTTGTTTCCAGCAAAAAATCCTTCATTATCACAACCACAAAAATCATATACAAAACCATCATAATGTTTTTTAACAATTTTTTTAACAATTGGTTTTTTAAACTGAAAAGAACTTTGGTTATGTTCATTAAAAGGAGATGATGTTTTTGAAATTTTTATAGTCCAGAAACTTCCACAAGTTATTGGTTTATTTTTAATAACTCTACCCTCTTTATTTTTTCTCTTATAGCAAGAAACTCCAATACTATGCATTGAAGAAAGCCATGAAATTTCCAATGCAAGTTGTTTGCTCACAGTAGACATTGACAAATTACCTTCTTTTGAAATATATCCATCCCCTTTACTAAATCCTTTTAAGTAATTTAAAAAGTATTCCTTGGGTAATTTCCATAAAAATTCAGGGATATGTTTGTTATGAGAACCATTACCACAAGTTTTTTCAAAAAACTCACTTAATATCTTTGAATGATATGTAATCCTTAATGTGTTATCAGATGTATATTCAAGATGTGGGTCAACATTAAAAATATCCTTCATTAGGTTTATAGTGTCTTTATGCAGTGCTTTTTCATGGGAACCAAAAATAAATTGAACATAATAAGGAGTTGTTCTCCCTTCTGCTGTATAATATCCAAGTAGCAATAAAAGAGAGGGAGTAATTTCAATTTGTTTTGGAATTTTTCTCCTTGAAGTATTAAGAACTAATGAAAGAGAAGCAGGGGAATATTTCTTCATTTGCCAGTTGCTGATTGTAGTTTGTGAAACTCCAGTTCTTTTTGCAAGTTGCCCCTGGGGTATTTTCCCTTTGTTTTCCATAATGAATTGATAATTTTCTTCTATTTTTTTGTCATTTTCCCAGAGAGATATTTTCTCTATCTCACATTTTTCAAATTTATGAGACATGATTTTATGTGTTGTTCCATAATTTGGAATAAAACTGCTTCTTACTTTGAAAGGAATATTGACAAGTATATCTCCTTCTTTTAAGTCCCTTACTTGTTTTGCTACAATATAATTCTTTTCTCTAACAAATACACTATGGTCTCCTGTTGTTTTAATTTTTCCACCAAGATAGTGAATTTCATATATTTCTTCTACTTTATGTCTATAAACGCTTTTTATTTTTGACCATTTGGCACCACCAAAGTAAAATTTGTCTAAATTATTTTTAAAGCCCCAGAAATTGGTTGTTCCCTTATAAAAACCAAGTGTTTCAAGATTTGAAACTGCTACTGGATAACCCTCTCCTTTTTTTCTATAATATTTATCAACTACTTTACTTATAGGTTGTAATTTAACTTGATTATTTTCTTTAATTAAAACCATTTCGTCACCACAGATTGATGCTCCTACACCTACAAACATTTCAACAAAATCAGAACCACTCATGCTTAAAAATGGGACCTTTGCTTCTCCTGCAACTGCTTTTGCAAGAAGTGTTTTTCCTGTTCCAGGAGCACCAATTAAAAGTACTCCCCTTGGTATTTTTGCTCCTAATCTGACGAACTTTTTTGGATTTTTAAGAAATTCAATTATTTCTTTTAAGTCCTCTTTTGCTTCTTCACATCCAGCAACATCATCAAATGTAATTCTGTTTTTATTATCAGGCATTATTGGTCTACTTTTGGCAAATGACATAACACGATTTCCCTCAGTTGAGACCTGTTTAAAAAGTATAAACCACATAAGAAGAAAAAGAAAGATAATAGGGATAACTGAAATAAAAAGATTGGACCAAAATGAAGAACTTGGTTCTGGGGCGAAAGAAACATTATTTTCTCTCAAAATTTTATAAAGTTCATTATCTTCTCCACAATAAGTATAAAATTTTGTTCCATCTTTTAATTCTCCGTAAATATACCCATTTTTTATTTTCAAAGTACCATTGATATTTTGACTTTCCACTTGTTTTATAAAATCACTATAAATTAAATTCTTTTTTGCGCCTTCATATTCAGAAAATCTCAATAATGAAAATAAAATAATACCTATAATTATCCAGAAAATTAGTCCTTTAAAGATATTGTTTGTGGGCACTTTTATTTGTTGTTTTTTATTTTTGTTTTTTTGTTTATTTTCATCCATTCTTTTTTCACCTTCTTTTTTATTTGTTTTAAATATTCTTCTTTGTTTTTTGCTTTTTCTATTGCAGATATCAAAGCAACTCCGTCTGCTCCATTTTTTATTACTTCCTTTACATTATCTTTATTTATACCTCCAATTGCCACTAATGGAATATTTATTTTCTTTTTTATATCCTTTATAATTGTAGTACCTACTACTTTTCTTTCTTTTTTTGTTGGGGATGGATAAATTGCTCCAATTGCTAAATAATCAATATCCTTCCCCTTATATTTTAAAACTTCTTCTAATGAATTCGTTGAAACCCCTATAATTTTGTCCGGTATAACTTTTCTTGCATCCTCACCACTTATATCTCTATCTCCTAAATGAACTCCATCTGCATCAACAATTTCACATATATCAACTCTATCATTTATAATGTATATTATCTCATCTGGTATAACTTTTTTCAATTTTTTTGCTATATCTAAGAAATATTTTATATTTTCTCCTTTATATCTTAATTGAATTATATCAACTTTTCCTTTTATTATTTCCTCTGTAATGCTAAAAATATTTTTATTATCCTCTAAATTTATAATTGCATAAACAAATGGAAGAAGTATTTTTTTTCTTGAAATTAAAGTTGTAATTTGTTTTTCTAAATTGTAAAACTCAAACCTTAAATCATGAAATATACTTGAAATTTTACCATCAATACACTTTGAATATTCTTCAATTGCCCTCAGCCCTTCTTCAACCCTTAAACAATTTTTCTCTATTATTCTTTTTATATTTTCTTTTTCTTTTACATCATAATTCTTTCCAACATCATAAGAACTTTCTCTTGTTTTATGTAAGAAAATAATTGGGAAGTTTTTAATTACTTCCTTTATAAATTTATGTCTGAAATCTTTTATTTTCTTAAAAATTTCTTCATTTTCTAAATAAAATCTTATTCCATCTTCTATAACTCTCAAGCCCTCTCTTGTTCTATTAAAATTTGCATCAATTATTCTAACTCTTTTGTCCATTTTTAATTTTTTTAATTATATTTGTTGTTGATATATTTCCAATAAGAGGAAAAATATAGACCTTACCACCATACTTTTCAACAATATCTTTACCTACTACATCTTCTTTTTTATAATCCCCTCCTTTTATTAAAATATCTGGTTTTATTATTTTTATTAGTTTTTCAGGAGTAGTTTGACCAAAAGGAACAACATAATCAACAAATTCTATTGCAGAAATAATTTCAATACGCTGATTTTCATTTAAAATAGGTCTATTTTTACCTTTTATTTTTTTAATTGAACTATCTTTGTTTATTCCAACTATAACAACATCTCCAAGTTGTTTTGCTTTTTTTAGAAGTTTTATATGCCCTGAATGTATAATATCAAAACACCCATTTGTAAAAACAATTTTCTTCTTTTCCCTTTTTAATTCATTTACTATTTTGACTATTTCCTTAAAACTCTTTTTCTTTCTCATTATTCAACAAGAGAACAAATAATATGATAAATTAGGCAGTGGACTTCCTGAATTCTTGGTGTGTCTTCGGAAGGGACTGATAAAGTAAGAGATGAAATTTTTGATAAAGAATTTGGTTCTTTACCTGTGAAGGAAATTATTTCCATTCCAACTTTTTTCCCTTTATGAGCAGCAAGTAATATATTTTCTGATTCTCCTGATGTAGAGAAACATATAAGTATATCTCCTTTTTCACCAAGACATTCTACCTGTCTTTCAAATATTTTTTTAAAAGAATAGTCATTACTTATGCTTGTTAATATAGATGTATCTGTTGTAAGAGAAATAAATGGATATGGTTTTCTTTCTTTTTTAAATCTTCCAACCATTTCACCTGCAAAATGCTGGCAATCTGCTGCACTTCCACCATTTCCACATAAAAGAACTTTTTTCTTATTTTCTAAACATTTTTTTATCATTAAGGCAGCAGACAATATCCTGTCAATATTTTCTTTTTCAAGAAGTTCTTTTTTTAGTTTTATACTTTCTTCTATTTCCTTTTTTATTTTCTCAATATTATTGTTCTGGTTCATCTTCTGTTTGTTCAGGTATTTTTTCATTTAAAAATTCTTCTTTTGATATATTGGTTACATATACTTCAATATTTGAAACTCTCTCAACCCCAACAGCATCCTGTAAATAGTTCTTTGTAATTTCCTGGATTGTAGCACATGTTTCTGGTATATTATGTCCAGAAGTTAATTTTAGATAAAACTTTGTTTCAAGCCCTTTTGGAGAAACATAATTTTTAACTCTCAATGATTTGATACCATCTATTTGTTTAGATATTAATGCAGTAATAGAGTCCTCAATTGCTTTTAAAGAGATTTTCACCTCTCCACCGGGATTATCAAAAGAAATATTTTTTGTTTTATTTATATATTCAAACCAGTTTACAATATATATAACTCCTAAAATAACCAGTACCATCCCAACTGCACCAATTGCTGCTACATTCTTTTTTAAAAAGGTAGAAAGAATATCAACATAGTAAGGATTCGCCCAGATAATAAGTAAAAAAATAGAAAAGATAATACCTGCAAGAATATAAATAGCACTAACAATTCTGCCAAATATTTTCATTTTTTTCCTCCAATTATTATAAATTATACCACAAAACAAAACCACAGAATAAAACCCTTACAAGTTTATAATAATTCATAATTTTTCCCAGGAAGTTCTTTTATAATTCCTTTTAATTCTAATTTAAGCAAGATTGTTGAAAGGCAGGGATAGTCCATACCTGTTAATTTTAAAAGTTGTTCAATGTTGACTTTTTCATTTATAAAAGACAAAACCTTCTTTTCTTCTTCATCAATGTTTTTTACTATTTTTTCTTTTTTCTCTTGTTCTTTTATTTCAATATTCAGTTCTTCCAATATATCTGAAATGTCCTGTATAAGTATTGCTCCATCTTTAAGAAGTTTATTTGTTCCTTTTGAAGTTATGCTATCTGCCTGTCCAGGTAGTGCGAATACATCTCTTCCCTCGGAAATAGCAATGTTTGCTGTAATTATTGCTCCTGACCTTGGTCCAGCTTCAACAACAATTACTCCTTTTGAAATGCCTGCAATTATTCTGTTTCTGATTGGAAAATTCCATTTTTCAGGTAATACACTGGAAGGAAATTCTGTTATAATTGCTCCTCCTAATTCTACAATTTTATCAACAAGTTTTATATTTTCTTTTGGATAAAAATTGTCAAATCCGGAACCTAAAACTCCAACTGTTTTCCCTTTACTTTTTATTGCTCCATAATGACAAATATAATCAATCCCTCTTGCAAGACCGCTAACAATTGTAATGCCCAGTGATGAAAGTTGAAAGGAAAATTTTTCTGCCATTTTAATTCCATAATAAGATGGATTCCTTGTTCCAACCATTGCTATTGGAAATGGGTGATTTTCTATTTCCCCTTTTACATAAAGAATATAAGGTGGGTCATATATCTGTTTTAATAATGGGGGATATTCTTTATCTTTTATTGTTATTATTTTAATGTCATTTTTTATAGCATATTCAACTTCTTTTTCCCAGTTAATTGTTTTTATGTTTTTTATTTTTTCTGCTGATTTCTGGTCAATACCTTTTTTTACTAACTCATCTACTGGTAAATTAAATAAATTTTCAATATTCTCTGTTTTTTCAATAAATTTATATAACTTTGAAGGTTTGATTTTTAATATAGAAGCACCAATCCAGTATTTTTTATCTTCCATTTTATACAAGTGATTCAAGATTAAAAAGTTTTTGATATTCAAGTTGTGCAAATCTATCTGTCATACCTGCAATATAGTCACATATCACAATTTCTTTTGGTTCATATTCCATTTTCTTCTGGATATGGGGAGGTAGTTGTTTTGGTTCATTTAGATATGCATTAAAAAGGTCAGTAATAATTCTTTCTGCTTTTTTTGCCATCCTTATTACTCTGTAATTTTCATACATATTTTCTTCAAGGAATTTTCTTAATTGAGTATGTTTTCTTATTACTTCTTCAGAATGTGTAATAAGAATATGGGTATTTCTTACATCTTCAATAGAAGAAACACCGGATTTTTCAATGTTCTCTATACTCTGGCAAATAACATCACTCACAAGATAATTTATGAAATTTCTTATCATTACATGCCTTTTGTGTTTTTCAGGTATTTTTTCAATATTTACTTTTTTCTCTATTTCTTTCCAAAGAGTTATTTTTTCAATTTCCTTAAAACTTATAATCCCAGACCTTATTCCATCATCAAGGTCATGACAAGTATATGCAATTTCGTCCGATACATTAACAACCTGAGCTTCAAGTGAAGGAGAGGTGAATTTTGTGAATTCCTGATATTCATCTATCAGGGGTCTGTCATAACTTGTTTTATGCCTTATTATTCCCTCTCTTACTTCATAGGTTAAATTTAAACCAGGAAAATCAGGATATCTTTCTTCTATTTTATCAACAACTTTTAATCCTTGTTCATTATGTTCAAAACCAGGAAATTTATGTTCTTTCATAAGTTTATCAAGTACTAATTCTCCTTTATGACCAAAAGGAGTATGTCCAATGTCATGAGCAAGAGAAATACCTTCAACAAGGTCTTCATTTAATTTCAGCGTTCTTGCTATTGTTCTTGCAATTTGCTGTACTTCAAGAGTATGCGTAAGTCTATTCCTGTAATGGTCACCTTCTCCATAGATAAAAACCTGTGTTTTATATTCAAGTCGTCTGAATGCAGTAGAATGAATTATTCTATCTCTATCTCTTTGAAAAACATTTCTGTATGGATGTTCTTCTTCTTTATATTTTCTCCCTAATGAAGAAGAACTTCTTGCTGCATATGGAGATAATAAAATATCATTATCTTTAATATCCTGATTATTTTTCATTTTTCTGGTAAGTAAATTAAAGGGTCAACTGCCTTATCACCTATTCTTATTTCAAAATGAAGATATCTTTTTTTCTGTGTTCCCCCTTTTATTTTTCCTATTACCTGTCCCTTTTTTACTTTTTCTCCTTTTTTTGTTAGAATTTCAAGGTCATGTCCATAAATAGTATAAAGATTATTTGTGTGTTCTATTATAATTGTTTCCTGATATTTTGCTGTTGTTCCGACATAACTTACTGTCCCTGCTGCTGAAGAAAAAACTGTACTTCCTTGTTCAACTATTATATCAATTCCCTGATTTCCCAGTTCTCCATATTTACATATAATATCTCCCTTTTCTACTGGCCATATAAAGGCACTATCTTTTATAATTGGGATGTATTCATTTTTTGTTTCTACTTCATTTCTATCAGAAGATGGTTGTTTTATATTTGATGAAGGGGGAAGAAGAGCATATGAAGGTTGTTTTTTATTTGTTCCTGGTATTTTAAGTTTTTGCCCACAGGATATATTGTCACTAAATAAGTTATTGGCTTTTTTTATTTTTTCAACACCTACTTTTATTTCAGATGTACTTTTTCCATCATAATAATACTCTGAAATTCTAAAAAGGTTTTCACCACTTTTTACATAGTGATAGGTATAATTTGGTTCACTTTTTTTCTTTGAAGTACTGGTTCCCACAGTAAATGTACAACCAGAAATTAAAAATATTATACCGATAATTTCAATTTCTTTATAAAATTTTTTAACCAGTTTTTGAAAATTTATCATTTTCTCCCTTTAATTAAATTATACTATTATCTATCAATATAGGTTAAACAAAGATTACTTATTATTTTCCTTAAAAAAATTACAGAAATTTTTTATTACACATTTCAGACATTCTGGATTTTTTGCTTTACATACATTTCTCCCATGTAAAATTAATCTAAATGGAAAATCAATCCAATTTTTTTTGGGAATAATTTTCATAAGGTCCTGTTCAATTTTTGATGGCTCTGTATTTTTTGTAAGTCCAAGTCGTTGAGAGACACGCTTAACATGAGTATCAACAACAATTCCCTCACTTTTCCCGAATGCCTGGGAAACAACTACATTTGCTGTTTTCCTTGCAACTCCTGGCAATTTAATTAATTCCTCTACTTTATCTGGTACTTTCCCGTTATATTGCTTTACAAGAATTTCACATAAATTTTTTATATTTTTTGCTTTATTTTTATAAAAATTCACTGAACTTATAATTTTTTCAATTTCTTCAACTGGACTTGAGGCAAAATCATATGGGGACTTAAATTTCTCAAAAAGTATTGGAGTTATTTTATTTACCAATTTGTCTGTTGTTTGTGCTGAAAGAATTGTGGCAATAAGAAGTTGAAATGGATTCTGAAAAACAAGAGAGGTTTTACTTTCTGGATATTCTTTTTCAAGTATCCTTATTATTTTATTAACATTTTCTTTTTCCATATAACCTATTTTATCAAAAAAATAAAATTTTTAAAAATTGTCAGTAGATTTTAAATTTATTAATAAGATACAAATAGTTAATATAGGAAAAAATTAAAGATGATATTTGTTAAAACAATACCATTTTTTTATTTTGTAACCCTAAAATCCTGTTTTCTTATAACTATGGAGAATTGAAAATTATCAAAAAGAAAAAGTAGTGTAGATTTAGAATTGTGAATTTGAATAATAGATGTATTTATATTATAACTATGAAAAAATTTAAAGAATTCACATTTTAAAATGGGATTATACTATTTTTACATCAAAGGTGTAATAAAAATTAACATCCCCCTCCTCACTTATATCCCTCGGGCGTAGTTCATAATCCGTAGCCAAAAGCGAGGACGCTACGGTGCAGAATGAGGGGGATTGTTTTTTCTTCTCCCCTCTGGGGAGAAGATTATGATGAGGGGGAGAAAAAAGCAAAAAGCCCCCCTCACCCCCGCCCTCTCCCCCGAGGGGAGAGGATAGGTGAGGGGAAAATATATACTCTATGTATGTTGTCAAATTGGTATTAACTGCATAGTTATTAAAATTTGCGGGATTTTAGGTTTGTAACATAAACCTAAAAACTTTTTCTCTTTTAGTCAAATTACTTATTCTATCAATTATGCTCTTTCATTTTTTTTATCTTGTTACTTACTACTTTCTGGTTAATCTTGTTGAGTTGAACTATATTTTTATTTTTTCTGCATATTTTCCTATTACAGGGAGTGGCTCTGTCTTTTCACTGAGAGCATTAACTATCCCTATTATCATTAATACCAGTAAAAATATCCCAACAACCATACCTACGACCCATCCTATCACTGGTATTATCCACAAAATTCTTGTTATTATGCCACAAATCAACAATACCAACCCTTGTTTTACATGAAACTTTGAGTACTCGTTATCCTTATTCACAAGAAGCGGTATCAAAAGAAGAAGTCCTAAGTATGAAAGCCATGCTAATCCCTTTCCTTCATCAATTACTTTCTTATCCATTGTCCCTCCTATTTTGTTTATATAACCGCGGGGTTAAATTTACGCGGTTGAACAAAATTTATCTCTTAATCCTGGAAAGTTGAAATTACTTTTTTAATGTCAATTGTTCTGTCATAAATTGCTTTTCCTATAACAACTCCATCAATTTTATATCCAATTGAATTTAAAGCAATTATATCATTTTCATCTTTTACTCCGCCAGAAATAATTATTTCTTCTATTTTTTCTCTTATGTTGTCTATTTTTATTAAAACTCTTCCAATAGGCACAATATCAATACCTTCAAGTGTCCCATCCCTTTCAATATTTGTAATTAAAAATCTACTAAATCCCTTTTCAATAAATTTTTGTATCAAAAATTCAGGCAAAATTGGAACTGTTACATTCCATCCACTCAATCCAATTTCATTATTTATAAAATCAATAGCAACAATTATCCTTTTTTTAATATCTCTGTTAAGTTTTTCAATTATTTCAATTTCAGGAGATTCTTTTTCAACTTTAAAGTCCTTTCCTGCTTGTTGATAAAGAAATCTCAAGTCCTGTATAGTATATCCATTTTCAAGTAAAATTGGAACTAAAAGAGAAGTACCCATTATTACAAAATCAATACCAGTTGAAAGATAGTGTCTAACCTGACCTGGTTTTCTTATTCCTCCTCCTAATTGTATTTCACATTTTGGATTTAATCTGTTTTTTGTTTCTATGACTTCTTCTATAATTTTTTGATTTCCTTTTGAGTGGTGTCCTTTTTTTGCCCCTGAAAGCATAATAAGATGTATTCTTTTTGCTCCAAATTCAATAAATTTTTTTGTAAAAAAAGCTGGAGTGTCTTTGTAAAAAGTTACCCTATTATAATTTCCTTTATATAACCTTGCGACTTTGTTTTCTTCTATATCTATTGCGGGTATTACCTTCATTTTCTTTTACCCTTTCAGTATATTTACACTCGGGGAATTTCGGACACGCAAGAAAAATTCCATATTTCCCCTGTTTTACTACTAAATTAACATTATGATGTGGGCATTTTCTACTTTCTCCCACAATTTCATTTATTATATCACTTTCATTTATTTTTTGGTATGTCTGGTCCAATATCTTTTTATATGATGTATAAAATTCATTTAAAACATCAAGATAATTTTTTTCTCCTCTTGCAATTTCATCAAGGTCTTCTTCCATTTTTGCTGTAAAATCAATTCTTATAATATCTGAGAAAAATTTTTTTAATACATTGTGAACAATTCTTCCAATTTTTAAAGGAATTAATGCTCTATTCTGATTTTTTATATATCCCCTTGAAAATAAAGTTGATATTGTTGGTGCATAAGTTGAGGGTCTGCCAATTCCATATTTTTCCAATGTTTTTATTAAAGTTGCTTCTGTATATCTTGCAGGTGGTTTTGTCTGATGTTTTTCTGTTTTATGTTCTGCGTTTTTTAATTCCTCACCAATTTCAATTTTGTCAAGATAATTTTCTCCTGTATCAATTTTTATAGGCCATATTTTCATAAATCCATCAAAAGTTATTTGATTATTTTCAGCAAAAAATTTATATTTTCCATTTTCAACTTCAACTTTTATATTCTTAACTTCTGCATTTTTCATCTGACTTGCAATAAACCTATTCCAGATAAGAGAATATAGTTTAAACTGGTCTTCGTTTAAATACCCTTTTATTT
>Ga0208825_1001438_pt1 | contig 18098 bp, 18 predicted proteins | sample AD_UKC113_MetaG_FD_184450 | JGI IMG/M metagenome (GOLD analysis project Ga0208825, IMG submission 184450) | Active sludge microbial communities of municipal wastewater-treating anaerobic digesters from Hong Kong - AD_UKC113_MetaG (SPAdes)... | ecosystem: Engineered > Bioreactor > Anaerobic >...
CTAAAACTTCGGCTATTTCTGAAAAAACTCCCGCACCATCGCCACTTTATAAAGCAACTCCCTATCAATCACCATCACATCTTCAAACACTTGCTCCGACAATAACGGCTGCTGCGCCATCTGTCAAATCCGCAAATGTTGTTACTGAAAAATCCTCTTCGCTTTCTATTTTCCAAAAAATCCTTAGCAATCCTAAACAAACCACAAATGTTGTTCTAATTTTCTTTGCCTTTATAATCATTGTTGCTCTAATACTGAAAATTTTTGTTCACGTTAGAATTCAATTCCCTCTCTTAATTATGAATGGGGTCCTGCTTCTTGTCGTCATTGCTTCTGCTCTTTGGATCAATAATCTCCTTTTTGGTATTTGGCCTCATATTATTTAAAAAATACGCTCAAAACAAATAAACACCGCCGGGTGTTTCTAAGCAAACCGCGGGATTATTTATTCTTTTTTAACTCGTAAAATTTTATTCGTAACGCAAAGCTTGGATAGGATTCAAAGCCGCTGCTTTTTTAGCAGGCCAGTATCCAAAAATAATACCAATAAGTGAGGCAACTCCACAAGCTAATAAAATTGAAGATAAAGTAATCTGAGTAGGCAAACCGGCAAAGACTTTAACAGCATATGACAAGGCCCAGCCAAAAGCAATGCCGATTATTCCCCCAATAAAACTGAGAAGGATCGCCTCTGTCAAAAACTGAAGGGTAATTTCTTTGTTTTTCGCTCCAATGGCTTTACGTAACCCAATCTCTTTAATTCGTTCATTCACCATTGTCATCATCATATTCATAATCCCAATACCTCCCACAAGAAGGGAAATGCCGGCAATTGAAGCTAAAAGAATGGTCATTGTATCGGTAATAGATGATGTGGTAGCTAAAATATCTTCCTGAGTAATAACTGTAAAATCTAGCTGCGAGGAATCCGAAATGTTGTGCCGTTGCATCAATAAATCAGTAATGGCTGCTTTTGCTGAGTTAATTAATTTATCGCTTTGGGCTTGAGCATAAATAGCTAACACATATTTGCTGCTTCCTGTAATAAAACGCTGAGCAGTAGTAAAAGGAATTAAAACTTGATCATCAACCAACGATAAGGCCCCTCCTTTTGACTGCATTACACCAATTACTCTAAAAATGACACCATTAATTTTAATAGTACTTCCCACTGGATTACTACCTTCTCCAAAAAGATCATCACGAGTAAGTGAACCCAAAACAGCCACTTTTGCTGATTTTGTCAGATCTTCGTCGGTAAAAAAGAATCCCGCTTCCATTTTGACGTTTTGAATATTGGCATAAGAAGGATAAACGCCTATGATTTGAGTATTGGTATTGCTCGTTTTCGATATTACCTGAGCGCGACGTGTCACAATTGGAGATACATTAGCCACATAAGGAATTTCCTCTTTAATCGCCTTCACATCATCCAACGTAAGACTTTGGGCAGTTCCTCGACCTTGAGAAACCGGGGAAAAATTCCGTTGCATCCCTGGCGTTATATAAATCATATTCGTTCCCATTGATTGTAATCGCTCTTCGATATTGGCTTTTGAACCACTGCCAATGGAAATCATTCCTATAACTGAACCAATACCAATAACAATACCTAAAATGGTTAGGCCTGATCGCAGCTTATTAGATAAAATAGCAGTTGTTGTTTCGTGGAAAAGATCAGAAATTAACATATAATTTATTCTCTCATCTCTTGAAATCCTTTAGACTCTTTTCGAGTTTTATCTTCAACGATTTCACCATCTTTCAAAGAAATAATTCTTTCAGCTTGTTCCGCAATATAAAGCTCGTGAGTCACAAGAAGAATTGTCCGACCCTTTTGATGAAGATCTTTAAATGTGGCTAAAATTTTTTCTCCTGTTTTACTATCAAGATTACCCGTTGGTTCATCGGCAAGAATCAAACTAGGATCATTGACGAGAGCGCGGGCAATGGCAGCTCGCTGCATCATTCCGCCAGATAATTGGTTGGGGAAATGATGCCAAAATTCTTTAGGAAAAGCTGCCTCTTCTAAACTTCTCGCGGCTATTTTCTCTCTTTCTTTTTTAGGAACTTGGGCATAAACCAACGGCAGCATCACATTTTCCATAACAGAAATACGCCCCAATAAATTAAATTGCTGAAAAACAAACCCTATTTTTGTTTTTCTAATATCTGCCAATTCATCATCAGTACAATGAGAAATATCACGTCCATCCAAAAAATATTCTCCAGACGTCGGCTTATCAAGACATCCTAAAATATGCATCAGGGTAGACTTGCCCGACCCTGATGGTCCAATGATTGATACAAATTCACCACTCGCAATACTGAGATTAATATTTTTCAAAGCAACTGTTTCTACCACCCCTCCATAAATTTTTGATAAATTTTTTACCTGAATAGTGGTTTTATTCATAATATTAAAAACCTCCGGGCATTCTCATTTGAGGTATATTCCCTGAAGCACTACCGCCAGTATTTCTTTGGTAAAGATTATTCGATCGCAAAAGATTGGTTCCACTCGTCGATGTAGAAACAGTACCAATAATGATTGATTCTCCCTCAGTAATACCACTAACAATTTCTACTTTGGAATCTGTTTCTAATCCAATTTCTACTGGCCGCATTTCTACGGTTCCATCTGATTTTAATACTCGTACAAAATATTGATTATTCTGGCTTTTGAGCGCAACGCGTGAAATCGCTAAAACATTCGGCTTGGTAGCAACAATAATTTCTACCGTTGCACTCATCCCTGGTTTTATTCTTTCATCCATTTTATCAAGAAGCACTTTCGCTCCATAGCTAACTACCCCCTGAGAAACAGTCCCTACTACATCCATATCTACTACCCTTCCTGTTAGTATAACGTTATCTAAGGCATCAAATGTAATATTGGCTTTTTGCCCAATTTCTACTTGAGCAGCATCGGTCTCCGTTAAACTAATGTCTATCATATATTGTTGAGAAATAAGTGTTGCCAAATTGGTGCTGGGAGAAACGTTATCTCCTACATGAATACCTTCTGTTACGTTGCCTAAAATACCATCAAATGGCGCGGTTAATGTGTAGTCGGCCAATTTATCTAAAGCAGTTTTTAAATTACGTTCCGCCTTATCTACAGCCGTTTGCTGATCACTAAGATCAAAATCAGCGTTAATTAAATTTTCTTTTGCTGTTTGAATATTATTTTTAATAGTATCGATTTGATTAAATAAATCGCTGGTGATATTGAAATAGCTTGTTAAAATTTTATCTTGATCATCAACTAATGAAGGATATTGCAATTTCATTTCTGTCATGGAATCTTTGTATAAATGAACAATGTTTAAGGCGGCTCGAACAGCGTCATTGATATTTTTCAATGCCTCGTAAGTTAAATTAACAGCTTGCTCAATATCTTGAGTATTACTATAGTAAGTCAGGTTGTTAGATTTATAATTAGCGGCAGCAATATCATAGCTGGATTTCGCTAGATCATAAGCTTTCCGGGTGGCTTCACTATATTGCAAAGCTGATTTGTTATAAAGAACCAAGCTCTTCCCATAATAATCAACATTATCATCATTAGCGCTAAGATCATTTTGAAATAATAAATCATGCAAGCTGGTAATAATATTAGGAGTGGTACTTGTAAAGATAGCGGGCAAACCATCAACTGCCTTTTGATAAGCAATACTGAGATCTTTTTGCCTCTTTGCTTTAATAGATTCGATGCTTCCCTCATTTGTAGCCAAACCTTCCATTTTAGATAAATCTCGCTTTGCGTTATCAAGAGCGATCTGTGCATCCCGCACCGCATTTCGAGCATCATCATCTTTAATCTTTAGAAGTATTTCGCCCTTTTTTACTGCCTTCCCATTAGCTAAATTGATATAAGTGACCTCTCCCGAAACCCTCGGAGTTAAAGTGACTTTATTTTGAGCAGTTGTTTGCCCGGTGACAGAAATGCTATTGATTAAATCGGTCCTTTCAACCTTAGTCGTTATATAATTAGGCGTTGAGCTCTTTGAAAAAACCGGCTTGAGCAAAAAATAGCCCCCTACCAAAATAACGAGAATAATAATAACTGTTATTGCTTTGTGAGTCTTCAAAAAATGAAATAATTTTTTCATAGTTATTTTATAAGCGACTTTTTAAATCTTTATTTCCTACAACCGTGGACCTCCTAATCGTTGATCGGTCGGTGGCTGAGGGACGACTCTTATTAATTTAGCCTCGATTTGGCCTTCGCTATTATCATCACCAATAACAACTACATAATCGCCTACCTTGAGATCAGAAATATTTATTTTTTCTTGCCATTTTTCGATAATAGTTTCTGGAGAAATAATAATTACTTTTTCAGCTTCTTTTTCGCCTTTTATAATTAGAGAGGGTTCTCCGGAATCACTTTCTTTATCAATTTTAATAATTGTTCCCACTGCGCCATGGGATTTCATAAACATCTCATCATTAAAATTTTTCATCCACCAATCCATCATATCATTCCGAGGCCTTATAAAATTAGGAGCATAATGTTCTGCCCAGCGACAAGAAAAAGCTGCTTTTTTAGAACCAACAATTATCCCTACTTTAAAAATAAGAAGGGCTATTATTAGGCCGCCAATAATACCAATGATAATTTTAAATGTTTTTGAATTGGCTAAATCTTCTAATTTCATAATTGTTGATTTAAGCGACTAAATAAAAATTTAAATGAAAAATGCGAAGCGTTTTTGAAAATATATCTTAATGAAATCACAATAACAAGAAGATTAACTAAAATTAACAAAAAACCAAATATCGGCAAAGATTCTAATAAAACAATTATAAAGTCATTGAAAAAACTTCCCCACAGCTCATAATTATTTATTATGGTTGTCAGATAATAAACAAATCCCGTTTCAACAAAATTATTATAACTTAACTTTAGTGATAGGGGCAAAAGGACTAATCCAATAACCATTCCCGTAAGTGCTAGAAATAGCTCCTTGCGGATACGTTTATTTCTTTCTTCATTAATCCTCCACAAAATCCTTCTTAGAAGGGTATCTCGCCGAATATTTTTAATTGCTGTATCTTTTTGCTCCATACCTCTTATAAGATAATACGCAAAAATAGGCGTAGCGATGCATCAGTACCACCCTCAAAATTTTTAGTTTAATTGCTCCCCAAAAAATAATTTCCTGATTTTTTGAATCAAACGATAATAGCGCGCCTTAAGAGTATTCACGGAAATATTGTTCTCTTGAGCTAATTTTTGAAAGGTTACATCATCTGATTGAAGATAAGAAAGAAGAAGATCTCTTTGGGTTATTGGAAGTTCGCTAATAATAGTTTCCAGCTTTTGCCGATTTTCATTCTCTTCGATTTGTTCTATAACCGAAGGATCTAAACTGGGAATATCATCTAAAATATTTTCCTCTTCTTCATTAATAAATTGAGAAAATGCAACTTCTTTTGCTAATCCTTCAGTTGTTCGATGTTTTCGAAGAAAATCAATAAGTGAATTCTTAGCAATTGTAAAAAGCCAGGTGCGAAAATTACGCTTCTGATCAAATTTCTCTAAATTACGCCACATTTTCACAAAAGTTTCCTGAGTTAAGTCTTCAGCCTCAATAGAACTATTGAGTCGTTTTAAAAAATAAAGATATACCTCTTTTAAATAGCGATTGATTAAAATAGTAATCGCCTCTTCATCACCACCAAGATAATTTTTGATAAGTTGTTCGTCTTTAATCATTAAAGATAGATTAAAGTATTTTTATTTTTTTGCAAGATAAATAAAAATAAGCAGGCATTATTCGTGCCTGCTGAAATATTTATTTAAGTTTAAACGTTAACGTCACTGTAAAAATAACTCCGCGTGGACGACCATTAATTACCATTGGCTCGTATACCCACTGTTTTACCGCATCAATCGCTGCTTGATCGAGAAGTGGAACCGAACGTAAAACTTTCACTGTTTGAACTCGACCGTAAATATCAGTCGTGCATTCAAGAATAACAACACCTTCTACCCTTGCTTGTCTTGCAATTTCTGGGTAAATCGGCTCAACGCGATGAATCAACTTAGGTTGTTTGATCTCTCCAATCGCTCGTACGGGTTGCCCTTCTGATTCTAACTGCTGGCCAATCACACCACCAAGAACTCCTCCGACAACTCCGCCGAGTACTCCCCCAACAACTCCGCCTTCAATGCCACCTTCAACGCCTCCTTCCACACCAAAATCAGAAATAATTTCTTGATGAATTTCTTCGGGAATTTCCACTGGCGCTACAAGTTTTCCAGGTTCAACAGTTGTCGTAGCTTGAACTGCCTTAATGGTTCGACTCGAAGAAGCTTTCTTTTTAGCTGGCGGCGGTGGTGGTGGCGGTGGTGGTGGCGGCGGCGCTAAAAACGCACTGTAAATTTCTACTTTGGGAAGATCTTGTCCTGGGGAAAGTAGCGGAATAATAATAATGGCACCAATAAAGACAACGTGCAAAATAATTGCTAATGGTAAAGCAATTGCCTTTCTTCCTACTCCTTTTTCCGCTTGAAAAAAACTATCTTTAAAAATCTCGTAATTAACAGCTTGAGAAGCAGCTTTTCTGATTCTTTTTTCAGCCATCTTTCTCACCTCCTTTCTTTTAAAGTTAAATGGCTACTTTTAGTATAAGATGTGGGATTTTTTGTCAATAACGCCTATGCTTCTTTTTATTCTATTTTCTGATACCTGCCTACTAGTTCTGTCTCTGTTAAAATATGATTGCGCATTGCATCTTTTATTTCAGAAATACTTGCTCCATTGGTTAAATTAAGCTGGGTATCGAGTGCATATAAATGAAAAATATACCGATGTTCTCCTGAAGGCGGACAAGGACCATAATAATTAAGACTATTAGCATCATTTTTGCCTAAAAGAGCACCGAGAGGAACGCTATTCTCCTCAATAAAGTTTGCCTGCGGAGAAATATTAAACACCACCCAATGAATAAAAGTTCCTCGAGGCGCATCAGGATCATCTACAATTAAAACAAGACTCTTAGCCTCGGGAGGAACATCCTCACTAAGTAGAGGCGGATTAATATTTTCTCCCTCGCAAGTGTATTTTGAGGGAATAGGCATATTATTTTCAAAAGCAGGGCTACTAATTTTCATAGTAGTTAAATTATTTAAAATGGTTGATCCGACCTGTTGTTGATTTGGAGAAATATTTTTATCTCGAAAAATAAAAATAGTAAAAATTATGATTACGATGATAATGCCAATAATAATGAGAAAGTTTTTCTTTTTCATTTAAGTTTCTCCTTATGAAATAATATTCTTAATTCTTGCTTTGCCAATTCTAAAATTTGTTTTTGATCAGGATTTAATTTTTTTCCCGCTCGATTAATATAAAAATTTAACATCGACATTGCTGATTGAAAAGGCGTCCCCTTACGATTAAAACTTTCCTCGGCTGATCTTTTAAGTGAAAGCGCTATTTTTTTGGGATTTTTCCAGGTGAAAACGCCTGGTTCTAATTCTAAAGCAAAACTATTTTGAGTTACTTCAGCTGACCAATTTTTTTGTTTCTTAGATTTTCGAGGACTTATTTGCCGCATTACACTAATAATTTTATTAACAAAAAATGTCTCTTTTAAAAAGAGCCTCAAATGAAAAACTTTTTTGCTTAAGCGGTTTTGTTGTGCTCTTGCTCAAATTTCTTCCACGCCTCAGCTACCGAAGGCTCAAGAACCTCTAATTCTTTCAGGATGCGCGCTCTAATTTCCGAAGTAGCAATTTCCTCTCGTTTGGTAGCCATTTCAATAATCACAGCTGCAACGCGATTAACTACGCTTTCTGTTCTTTCCGGAGTTAAATTAGCATCAGCTGCCGCCGCCCGAATAGAATCCTCTACTTTTGTCGGATCAAATGGCTCTTTTTCTCCTGTTTTTTTAATAACAAATCTGGCCATAAGTTTTAATAAATTCCGACCTTTATCCCTATTATAAACCTTTAAATAATAAAACTCAAAATCACTTCAATCCTTAGAATAGTAGGTGTCAACGATTACTTCCCTCTGGCGCGGGCGGCTATCAAAATCCACCAACACAATTTGCTGCCAAGTACCAAGTATTAATTCGCCATTTTCAATTGGCACCACAAAAAATGGCTTAATCAGCGCTGATCTTAAATGAGAAAAGCCATTCTTTTCGCCCCACGTTTCATCATGACGATAATTTTTATCCGCGGGTACAAGTTTTTCTAAAAATTCCTTAAAATCATTAATTAAATTTGGTTCGGCTTCAAGTGCCGTAATGCCCACGGTTGAACCCGGACAAAAGATTAAACACAAACCTTTCTTAACATCAGCATTCACCACTACTTCTTTTACTTTTTCCGTAATATCAATAACATCATTATGACCTTGGGTAGAAATAGTAAACTTCATATTTCTTTTAATTTCAAATCTTTATTTAACTAACTCCTTTAAAAGATTATTCACAAATGCTAAAGAGCCATCATTTAAAATAATGACATCAAATGTCTGCTGATAAATATCTATTCTTTCCTCTATTTTATCATTCAAAAATCCGATTTTAATAAGATTATCATGATTAAAGCCGGAAACCATTCCCACGTCGTCGATGCTATCCCCTAATAGCAGCGCGTTTTCCCGATTTTTGATAACCTGAAAAACAGGAAATTGCTCCAAAGTAGTTTCATCTTTATTCAAAGAATGAATAATCGGCTGCTTAACAGCCACAGCATTCCCCTTCTCGTCCCATTCAAACGCATTAGAAATAATATAAATGTTATCAAATAGTTTTCTGTGCTTATCTAAATACATCGCAATTGCATCAACGCCTAATCCACTCGAAGACATAATGACCAAAGGAATGTTATGTTCATGAAGAAAGCCGACGAACTCATCAAACCCTTCTCGAAATTGGAGATTGTCGGAATTAATTGCTCTCTCCAAGTCTTTTTTGTTCAGACCAGATTGAATTAAAAGTTCAAAATGCTTTGTCCACCACTCATGCATTGCTCTTTTCCTTTCTTCTAAAGACAAGTTGGGGTCTGTTTCTAATGAATGGTATTTCTCAAAAAGCTCATTGGCTTTTTGCGAATAATCAGGGGTTAAATAATGCTCATCTCGTAAAATAGAGATGAGCGATGGAATATTTTTACCGTTAACAAATGCCTTGGTCAGCGTACGATCAAAATCACTAATAATATACAATTTATCACTTCCACCTTCAGCTATTAATTTTTTGGTTTGTTCTAATTCCTCTGGATGAGAAATAACAATTTTGTCCATAATAATTTTAATATATGACGGGAGCGTATTTTTGTCAAAAATTTCTCTCAAAAACCCCATCCTCAAATAACCAGAAGAATCATCGCATTACATCATCTAGAAAAATGAGGTTCTTTTTATAATATTTTGCTCTAACTATCACTTCAGTTTTTATTTGTCTATTCCCCGCAAACTAAACAAGAACTACTAATTAATTGCTGAGTAGTCACATATTTGGCATTCTGTTTTTCTAACCACTCTAACAAATTATTAAATTCATTCCACCAGTCAGAATTGGCTGTAAGGAAATAAGGATGAAACTCTGTAATAAGCGGTTTATTTTCTTTTTGATGACGTAAAAAATACTCTTCTATGGTTTTTTTCCATTCCTCCGGCTTTTTATTTGATGAAGACATCGCTGTATCACATAAAACATAATTGGTGCCGGACACGCCTTCCATCGAAACAACATAAAAATCCAAGTTGCCATCATAATAAGGCGTTGAAGAAGCTTCCTTATGCCATCCAGTCACAAAACTGCCATGCCATTGAAATCCCAAATTTTTAATAATTTCATTGGTATCATTATTAAAACTAAATCGCTGAGAACGAAAACCATTGATTTTATGACCTAAGCAATTTTCAATTGTCTCTTTGGTACTTTGGATAATTTTTTCTTGTTCTTCCTTGGATAAATTGGCCAATTGTTTAAACTCACCCTTTTCATCTAAATCATAACCAAAAGCGGCAATTTCATATCCTTTCTGATCTAATTCCCTAATTAAATCACAATGATTAGCTGCCAAATCCTCTCCCACAAAAATAGTGGCGGGTTTGATATTACGCGCTTCCATTTCTGCAATCACTTTTGCCAAAGCTTCAGGATTTTGATATTCAGTCACCTGTAAATTAACGAGTAAGGGCTTCTGTTGTTTATGAATTGAGATGCTGATTCCTAATCCCAATCCAACGACAATGATAACTAAACAAATAATCAAAACTGTCTTTTTCATAAGCGCAATTATTTAATTACTAATGACCGACGAATTTGATCAAATTGTTGTAAAAGATTATCCCGATTAAATTCTTGAACTGTTCCTACAGGATAATTATCAATATTAGTTGAATGAATAAAATAGCGAACGCCCAAACAGGGATTACTGCCCGCTAAAGCCCAAACTTGCTCTTCGTAAAAATTGCCGGCAGCGCCTTCTGTTCGCGAGGCAAATGAATATTCTCTATCATCTGTAATAGTCTTCGCATCAACATCGCCATCTAAAAACAAATTCGCACTACAAGTTTCTGCATTCGGAATTGTTTCGATGGAAATGCCGCTATCATAACTGGATAAATTGGTACCCTCAGCCAAAGTTTTTGGAATGATAAATTTAACGCCGCTAATTTCTTTATTAGGACCGAAGCCCTGATATTGGTAACTGGCATCGACGGTATAATCCGCCGGGTAGCGAATAGAAAAATTTCCCTGAAGATCAAGATAAACATTTGCTAAATTGCCGGAATCTTTAGCTGCCATCACACAATTCTGATAAGATTCACTATTGTTTTCCAAAACAAAAGCGCCATTGCCTTTGCTCCAAAAAACAAATGATTCATCACTATTGGCATAACGCGCTCCATCAGCGGCAATAGTTTGGGGCAAAATCAAATTACGGCCATCGCTTAAAATAATTTCTACCTTACCAACTGGCACTGGCGGCTCACCCGGCTTAATTGACGGCGCTGGTCCTGAATAAAATGAAGCTTGAATATTTTTATTATCCTGACAAAGATAACTCACTTGATTAATCAAAGTTAAATTGGATTGATTCTCTGGCTCATTAGAGATTGATCTCTGTTTTTGCGCGTATAACCCCATTCCCAAACCAATCAAAACTATTAATATCGCAATAATAATTTTATAAGCCGTTTTCATATGTCTTATACCTTATTTTTAATAATTTATTGACTTTGTTTTATTATATCAAAATCATCTTAATAATACAATCATTAAAAAATAAATTTAATTTAAGGAAACAGCAAAAACGCCGACCATTGGTCGGCGTTTTTGCTGTTAAACTCTTCTCTCTTGGCTAAAAACAATAATCTCTTACCCCCTCCAGTTCTTTTTCATTAATATCTTTTTCCTTAAAAAAGTTTTACCGAACAAACTGACTATTATATAAGGAAGCATAAAAACCATTTTTAGCCAGCAGTTGCTCGTGTGTCCCCTGCTCCACAATACTGCCATCATTCATTACTAAAATTAGATCGGCATTGCGAATAGTCGAAAGCCGGTGAGCAATAATAAAACTGGTTCGTCCCTCCATCATTTTATCCATCGCTGCCTGAATAAGAATTTCTGTTCGCGTATCAACCGAGCTTGTCGCTTCATCTAAAATCAGCATCGGCGGATTGGCAAGCATAGCTCGAGCAATAGTCAGCAGCTGCTTTTCTCCTTGAGAAATATTATCCGCCTCTTCGCTAATAACCATATTATAACCATCGGGCAAAGTGCGAATAAAATGATCAGCGTAGGCGGCTTGAGCCGCTCTCACTACTTCCTCATGAGAGGCGCCTTCTTTGCTATAGGCAATGTTTTCTTCAATAGTACCGCTAAATAACCATGCATCTTGTAAAACCATACCGAAAAGCTTTCTTAAATCAGAACGCCTCATTTCTCTAATATCAACACCATCAATTTTAATAGCGCCTTTATCAACATCATAAAATCGCATTAAAAGATTAACCATTGTTGTTTTGCCAGCGCCGGTTGGCCCAACAATAGCAATTTTTTGGCCGGGTTTAATCGAAGCGTTAAAATCTTTAATAATCACTCTGTCGGGAGTATAGCCAAAGAAGACATGATCAAAATCTACTGCTCCTTTTACTTCTTTTAAAATTACAGGATTAGGATTATCTGGAATTTCCTCCTCTTCTTCTAAAAATTCGAAAACTCTTTCAGCCGCTGCCGCTGTTGATTGAAAAACATTCGCAATGCTGGCAGTTTGAGTGATAGGGCGCGTAAATTGATTCATATACTGAATAAAAGCCTGAATGCTGCCAATGCTCATTTTACCCTGAATAGCCAGCCAGCCACCAAGGACAGAAACAGCCACAAAGCCAGAATCTTCCAGAAAATTCATTATGGGATGCAGCAATCCCGAAAAGAACTGCGACTTCCAAGCACTGTCATATAGCTCATTATTGATTCTCCGAAAAATTGAAATTGATCTCTGCTCACCATTAAATGCCTTAACAATAATATGACCAGAAAACATTTCTTCAACATGTCCGTCAAGCTTTCCTAATAAGACTTGTTGATTAAAGAAATGCTTTTGGGATTTTTGGATAATAAACCTCGCCAACAAAAAACCAAGTGGCAAAATAATAATCGCCACCAGAGTCATTTGCCAACTAAGGATAATCATCATAATAAGAATACCAACAATAGTAGTAACGGCTGTAACAATTTGAATTAAGCCTTGGTTGAAATTTTGGCCGACCGTATCAACATCGTTGGTGACGCGGCTCAAAATATCGCCATGAGAACTTTCATCAAAATAACGCAACGGTAATCGATTAATTTTTTGAGAAATACTCTTTCTGAAATTGAAAGTAACTTTTTGTGTAATGCCCGTCGTAACCCAGCTTTGAATGTAACTAAACAAAGCGGTAATCAAATTAATTACTATGAGTATGATGATTAGATGAAGAATAGCGGCAAAATCAATTCCTCCTTGAGATAAACCAGTGTCTTTGATAGTTTTTAGTCCGGCCACAATCTTATTGGTAATATCTCCTAATAATTTTGGTGCAATCACCGTTAAAGCAGTACTAACCAAAGCCAGAATCATAACTAAAATAAGAGACAGGTGGTAGGGCTTTAAGTATTTAATCAGCTTGCGCATCGTTCCTTTAAAATCTTTGGGTTTTTCTACTACTCCTCTCATCTGCCTGCCACGGCCTCGGCCCATACCCAAACCACTGCCTCGATGTTCTCGAGAGGGTGGGTTTTTCGTTGAAGGATTATTTAATTTTGAATTTGTTTCTTCATCTGACATATCAACTTAGATCTCGTGTTAACTCTTCTGGAGAAAGTTGCGACGCTGCAATTTCTCTGTATACTTCGCAAGTTTTAAGAAGTTCTTTATGAGTTCCTTCTCCTACTATTTTTCCCGTCTCGATAACAATTATTTTATCGGCATCCATAATCGTCCCTACCCTTTGAGTAACAATCAAAACAGTTTTGCCTTGAGTTTCTCGTTTTAAAGCGTTTCTCAAAGCCGCATCGGTTTTAAAATCTAAAGCAGAAAAACTGTCATCAAATAAATACAGCTCCGGATTTTTGGCTAAAGCTCGCGCAATGGCCAAACGCTGCTTCTGGCCACCAGAAAAATTACTACCTGCCTGAGCAATAGAACCATCAAACTTTTGGTCTAATTCTTTAATAAACTCTAAAGCTTGAGCAGTGGCCGCCGCTCGAAAAATTTCTTCTTGAGTAGCATTGGGATTACCATAACCAATATTTTCTTTAATGGTGCCAGAAAAAAGAATAGCCTTTTGTGAAACATATCCAATTCGTGCTCTTAGATCCTGTAATTTCATATCGCGAATATCAACATCATCAACTAAAATCTGTCCTTCGGTCACATCATAAAAACGAGGAATGAGATTTATGATGGTAGATTTGCCACTGCCTGTACTTCCGACAAAAGCAGTTGTCTGACCGGGGAGAGCCACAAAGGAAATATTATGCAAAACAGGTTCCGTGGCGCCCGGATAAGCGAAAGTAACATTTTTAAACTCTACCTTTCCTCCACGTCGTGGCGCTTTCACTGGATTTTTCGGATCTTTGATGCTGACATCAGTTTCAAGCACTTCAGCAATCCTTCCCGCTGAAACCGAAGCTCTCGGAATAGCAATAAAAATTATAGAAATCATTAAAAAGGCCGACACAGCCTGCATTGAATATTGCAAAAATGCCAGCATATTGCCAATTTGAAGATTTCCCAAAGAAATTTGATGGGCACCGAACCAAACAATTGCAATCATCATAAAATTCATAATCAGCATCATTGCCGGCTGGAGTATCATCATTAATCGATTAACAAAAAGATTGAGCCGGGTAAGCTCTTGATTAACATTATTAAATTTTTCTTCTTCGTACTTTTCTTTATTAAAGGCTTTTATTACTCTTAGACCAGTGAGAATTTCCCGAGTTACCAAATTCAGTTTATCAACTAACTTTTGTAGAATATCAAATTTCGGCGTAACTATTCTGAAAAGTACTGTGACAATAGAAATTAAAGCCACCACTGCCACGGCCATAATCCACGTCATGGAAGGAGCTAATTGATAAGCCTTGATAGTTGCTATAATCCCCATCAATGGAGCCATCAATGCGATTCGAAAAACCATAATCGATACCATCTGTACCTGCTGAACATCATTGGTAGTACGCGTAATCAGCGAGGCTGTAGAAAATTTATTAAATTCAACCAGAGAAAAACTTTCTATTTTTGTAAAAACAGCGTTACGCAAATCACGAGCAAATCCTGTTCCAACCTTTGAAGCTAAATAGCCGACAGCCACAGTTGCTAATCCGCCACCGATGGTAATAAGAATCATTATTAAACCATTGTGAAAGATTACTTTTGTGTTTTGACCAACAATTCCCTCGTTGATAATTTTGGCCATATAATCAGGCAAAGCCAATGTGGCAGAAACCTGACAAAATATAGAAATGGCCATTAAAATCAGTGGCCAAATATAAGGAGAAAAATATTTAAGCAGTTTTTTCATTATTAATTTCTCACTTTTAACTAATTACTCTATTATTTTAATTAAGAAACTTGGCGTCGTCAACGCTTTTTAATTCGATTTTCTTTTTTTGTTTTGATATCGAAAATAAAAATAGGAAATATTCTCCTTTTTATGTTTTAAGCTAAGAAAGTTCTGAATTGTGGATAATGTTATAAAGATAATTGAGATGCAAAAAGTATGTTTTATCTCCCTGAAATTTTGCCAACCCATAAACCCACCTATCACTGCTCACTATTTCTTAAAGAAATCGGCTTCAGGCGAGCCCAACTATTACTCCTGCCAAAAAGCAAGTATTCTAGCTGCCAATGCTTGTTTGATAGCTATTCTATCAAATATTTTCATATTCGTTTTTTACTTAAAAAATCTCAGATAAAAGGCAATGAATATCAGGACGATGCCTATGTTTGCGATGAGCCGTTCCCAAAATCTGTTCCTGAAAAATAGCAAATCAATACTGACGATAACCGCTATCATAACTACAACCAAAATTATTGCTTGTGTTTGCTTCATCATATTCCAATCTTATAAAAAATCCTCACCCATCAACTTATTAATTTTCAAATAATAGTTTTTGTTTATAGCTCCCAAATGGTAAAAAAATATTAGAACGATAAATGAATTCGGTTTTTACGTTATAATCCTACTACCAGAGTAGGTTCGATAACATAATAGGCATAAGTCCCTTCACCTATCTGACCATAGGTATTAAGCCCCCAGCACTTAACGCTATTGTCAGCTAAGAGAACACACGTATGCTGGTTCCCAACCGCTATATCCTGTACATTATTTAAACCCACTACAGTTTTAGCTTGATAAGCGAAATCTACTGTTCTGCCATCAGCACTATATCCTTCCCCCCAACATTTTATCGTTGAATCATTTAATAAAACGCAACTCCTAAAACCGCCAGCTACTACTTTTACGACATTGTCTCCATCCAAACCTTTTACTAGAACAGGCGTTAATTTATCATTAGTAGTTCCGTCACCCAATTCGCCAGCATAATTCCGACCCCAACATTTTACCATTCCGTTATTTAATAAAGCACAAGTATGCCACCCTCCAGCACTTATCGCCTTAACGTCTGATAAATCTTCTACCACAACAGGAATATTACTTGAAGTAGTAGTACCATTACCAAGCTGCCCAAATGTATTATCACCCCAACATTCTACAGTCTTATCTTTTAATAGAACACAACTATGCCAATATCCCGAAGACAAACTTACAACTCCTGCAAGCCCTTTTACTAATACTGGTTCTTTTTTATAATCATTGCTTCCATCACCCAATTCGCCTTCTTGATTGTACCCCCAACATTTCACCATATCGTCATTCGTTAACACGCAAATATGTTGCCATCCAATTGAAACATCTTTTATATTATTAAAACCAAGCAAAGGAACAGGATAAGTATAATAATGATAATAAGTGCTATTTTCGGGATATGCAAATCCCCAACATTTTATTGAATTATCTTTTAGTAGGGCGCATGTCGTTAAACCGCCAGTATAAATTTTTACCACATCGGTTAGCCCAACAACTGATACGGCACTATGAACAGGAGTTGCACTTGCCTCTCCATTTCCTAACTGACCCGCTTCATTATTACCCCAACATTTAATGTTATCCGAAGACAAAGCAACACAGGTATGATTACCAGACGATGAAATCTGTGGCAGAAAAGTAATGGTGGGATAATTTTGGACTGAATTAGTGGGAATAGCATTCCTAACGGATGGTGAAGTCGTTATCGCAATAGTTGGGGTGGGTTTATTATTTTCACTAGCTTTACTCGTTACCGTTTCTTCGGAATATTGAACACAAAAGCCATCAATTATTTCTCCCGAACAACAGAATGGCTTCCCTTTTTCAGGACAATAATATTTAGATTCTGGGGGACAAGATAAAGGTTGGTAACCATTGCAAGAGTCTGCTCCTGTATAGGGTTTTAAATCAACTTTTGGAGAAGGAAAAATCAGTTTGCCTATAATATCAGACTTTTTATAAAGATAATCTGAAAGGTCGTCAAATGTGTTACTAATATTCGTTGCGGATTGATTCACAATCGTTGATATTCCTAAAAAACTATCTGATGGCACTATAAGATATTTTTCGCCTGTTTTTTTATTAAACCCATTCCAAAAATGAAAATCATAATATATGTCTTGCAGTGGCTCGTTATTAACAAAAAGGGTCCCGTTTTTTAATTCAATCTTGTCATTGGGCAATCCAATTACTATTGAAACTATATTTTTATCCTCCGCCGAATTGGCTATAACAATATCTCCCCTCTTTATATTTTTATCGAACATTTCAACTATTAAAAAATCTCCTTTTTTAAGATACGGTTTTAAATAATCATTGCCCATAGTAAACCACTGTATTACGAATATTCTTAATAATATTATTACTAATAATACAAATAGTGTTATCAAAACTACTCTCTGCCATCTTTTTTTATATGAGCTCAACTGCCCTATTCTTTTTTTATATAACGGATAAACAATTATAGTGCTGATTACACAGCCAATGACAATAGAAAAAAATTGAAATAAGGAATATCGCTGTTGGAAAATGATATTTAAACTAGGGAAAATGGATTCAATTATAAGTTTAATAATGCTCTGGACGATAATAATTATTATCCACCACGCAAATGATAAAATTATTAACCACAAAATTTTTTGAAAAACTTTCCAGCTGCCTTTTTTCTCTTTTTTCTTAATATTATTTAAATTATTTTCCTCGTTTGCGGGCATAATATTTTATTTGTCTTTATTTTATTATATTTTATTATTTTATATTCTCCAAACTGTTTCAAAAGGCCATACCGCCGTATATTAATACCAATTAAATAAATATGGTCTATGTTTTCTAAAGATACAATGAATTTCCCCTTGTCTTTTTAATTATTATATTTTCTTATTTAAAGACTTTTTTCTTCGGGAAATAATTTAAAATATGCTGTTGGGTTATATTTCTTCAAAAAATCCTTCATATCTTCAACTTCTTTTTTAGTTA
>Ga0208825_1001440_pt1 | contig 18068 bp, 38 predicted proteins | sample AD_UKC113_MetaG_FD_184450 | JGI IMG/M metagenome (GOLD analysis project Ga0208825, IMG submission 184450) | Active sludge microbial communities of municipal wastewater-treating anaerobic digesters from Hong Kong - AD_UKC113_MetaG (SPAdes)... | ecosystem: Engineered > Bioreactor > Anaerobic >...
ATGGGCCTACCGTGGACAGGTGGGTGGATGACGCGTTGGTGCGTCAGGGGAAGCGGCTGTACATGAAGAACCGCGCCAACACGTGGCCCTACACCGACCCCCGGTACCAGGCACACGCAAAGGAATGCCCCCACTGCCCCTCCCTCCCTCCGGTCGATGCTCCTGGGGATGGTGTAGGGCGCCCCTCGCAGGTGGACGACCTGGATGACGTGGAGTGGGCGATCCTCGCCTCCGTGGACCCCACGCAGACCGGGGTCGTGTACACGGGCACCATCGACGAGGACGGCACCGTGCACCCGGACGCGCATGACGCGGAAATGGCCGCGCATCTGGAACCGGTCGTGACGGCGCGAGTGCAGCCCCGCCACATCTGGGACTTCACGTACGAGGAGTGGCCGTACATGTGGTGCGCCACCTGCTGTGCATACACGTTCCACGGGGATGTGTCGCCGGAGTTCCGGCGCTGCCGGTACTGCCACCCGGACCCCGAATGACGGCGACGCAATCCGACGTCTACCTGTGCCCCAACTGCGGGACACTGCAAGGCCGTCTGGGGGTGGAGGAACGCGGCGGCTGCCTCGGCTGCGGACGGAAACCCGCCCAACGGGTCACCACGCAAGCCGACCTCGTCGTGTGCCCCGGATGCGGGAACCTCCGGCATGTCACCCTGTTCACCCACTGCCGATGTGGGTGGGAAGCGCCGTATGTCATCTACTACGCGGCGAACGACCCGATCAAGGAAGACCCGCGCGTCATGCACTACATGACCTTGGCCGAAGCGCACGCCAAAGCGGAGGAACTGTCCAAACAGCGCAGTCCGCTCGACGGGCACTTCCCAAGGTGGGACCCGATCGACGTGATCGACCCGAACAAGAACTACCGCAGCCCCGCGCAGAAAGCCGAAGACCAGATCCACCGCGCAACCGCGTTCGGGCCTGACCGCATCGACCAGCACTGGAACCCACACGGACGCTGACGTGGGTAGTAACACCCGTCCAAACAAGTTCATACACGTGTACGCCGCTACGGTGACCACGCGCTGTCAAGCCTGATTGACATTTGGCTCGGCAACGCGTGGCCGCCGGGGATGCGAGACACGCACCCTAGAAAGGAACACCAGCCATGACGCACGTGACGCCCATCGAGGTGACCGAAGCCATCGCGCAGAAGGCCGCCGAGATGTTCGAGCACGGCTCCTGCATCTGCGGGAAGACGCACCACATCTTCCCGGAGACCCCGTACGACGAGGCCGCGATGGACTGCCCAACTTTCGGGCTCGTCTGGGAGTGGCGCCTGGGAGAGATGCTCCAGTACGAGGACGAGCACCCCGGCTCCGCGCAGCGACACGTCGAGCAGATCAACGCCCACGAGGCCAAGGCGCCCAAGCGGAACCGCAAGATCCACGAGCAGGTGATGGCATGACCATCAAGGCCATCAAGCACGGGTCCAAGGCCGACCGGCGATCCCTCCTCGACCGCGACAACCGCAGCGAGCGGGAATGGGACCAGCGGCGAAACCGGTACCTGACCGAGAGTCAGGCCATCGCCGAGTCCCTCGACGGGCGACGCATCCCGCTCAAGCGAGTGAGGCCCGCATGAGCAACGTGACCCCCATCCGGGCTTCCGTCCCGTGGGAGAACGAGATCCGCACCGAGCCCGACAGCCTCATGGTCGCGCTCAACGCGATCGACGCGATGCACAACAGCACTGACGCAGGCGTGGCCGGGTGCATGACCGGCTGCGTCGTCAAGGCGTGCGACTGCGGAGCGAAGTGGGTATCCCACGTCGCCAAGTGCAAGCACGCCAACATCGTGGAAGGTGTCCCCGAAGCCTGCCACGTGCTCAAGCGAGCCAAGCACGCCGTCATCAGCGAGCACACCGGGCTCACGATGGACGAGTTCGCGGTCATCGGCTAGTTCCTACCCGCTCACGGCACCCGAGGTTTCACGTGGAACGCCACAATCTCGGGTGTCGTGGGATCGGTACGAACGAGTGTTCATATCGGTCATAACAACCCAACGAGGCCATAGGAGGCCACAAGTGCACACCAACACGCAGAAGACCATCAACACCCTCAACGCCGTCATCGCGGACGCCCAGAAGATCCTGGCGACGCTGACCTCGGAGGACGTCGAGAAGCCCGTCAAGGCGGTCGAGGCCGAGGTCACGGTGACCGAGGTCAAGCCGACGGGCGAGAACCAGAACCGCGTCCTCGCCGCGTGGCTCCGCGCCAACGGCAAGCAGGCCAACGGCGACGACTGGGCGCAGGCCAAGGCCCTCGTCAAGTCCGGGCTCACCCCCGAGGACGCGGTCAAGGCGATGGTCAACGGCGCCGTCACGACGCCCGTGACGGTCAGCCCGAGCAAGACGGCGAGCAAGGCGACCAGCGCCAAGCCGAGCACCAAGAAGGCCCGCGCCGCGAAGGCCGCGAAGCCCAAGGCCGAGCACCCGGTCGTCGAGTGCAAGTCCGAGGACTGCTCCAACACCTTCGAGCGGAAGTCCAGCCGCCACGAATACTGCAAGTCGTGCGGCGAGAAGCGCTCCAACGGGTTCGTGGAGTTCCTCACCGCCCGCGCGCAGGCGCGTGAGGCGGCGGCCAAGTAGTGCAGAAGGTCCGAGCGTTCCTCCTCGGGGTGCGTGAGTTCAGGCGAGACCTGACCACGCACTTCGGGGAGGATCTCATCGAGGTGTACGACCGAGGGCGCGAGTTCGCGCACAAGGTCACGCTGAGGCGCTGGGACGACACCTACGCTGCCCCCCAAGAGGCGGCGTGGGTCATCGTCGAGGGCGGTCTGGTCGTGGACACGTCCAAGGGAATCGACGTGTTCGACCTCGACGTCCTGCACGACGACTTCCCGGACCACCTCACGAAGTCGGAAGTCGAGGACACACTCGACCGGCTACACCAGAGCCCCGCATTCGTGACGTCGCCTGCGTTGCAGCAGGCGGCGCGCCAGTGCGAGAAGTGGCTCGAAAGGTACTGACGCCCTCATGGTTCGGCTCCCACTCACGGGTGGGAGCCGTTCCATGTAGGCGCCCGCCTACAACGAAAGGAAGCCATGCCCAACACGCAGATCCGCGCCGCACTCGACCTCGACGCACCCGCCAAGGCCGAGTCGTTCTACGACCCCACCACGGGCGAGAACATCACGTTCGACAGCGATCGCGCTGTCGTCCACCAGTGAACGAATCCCAGCGTCGATGGGGGCCGCTGTTCCACGGCACGACGCACGTGTTCACGCCGGGCGACCTGATCCTTCCCCGATCCAAGAAGGTCGCCCATGCGGCCCCCCAGATCGCCACCGCGCGAATGTTCGCGGGTGGCGATGGTCACGTGTACGAAGTCGAGCCGGTGAGGCCGTTCACCGACAACGACGTGTGGGAGCAGCACATGAAGTATTCGGACGGGCAGCGTGAAGTCGTGTCGCGGTCCGGGTTTCGTGTGTTGAGCGAGGTACCCCGATCGCGACGGCAGTCGTTCTACCGCAAGGCTTTCGCTGACGCGGCAGCGCACAACGCGGCACTCGGGTACACCTACTGCTTCGACTGCAAGGACACGCACCTTCCGGACGAGCATCTGTAGTCGTTCCGTCCTCTCACTCCCGAAAGGGAGTGGGCGGGCGGTGTGGATGCAGATTGCGCCACAAACGATGCCCTTGGAGGCAAACGATGAACACCAAGACCGCTGTCAAGGTCGATCCGCTGCTCCGCGAGAAGGTCGCCGCCTCCCGCACGTACAGCGCGGACGCCGCGCCCGTCGACGGCACCGCCTTCCTCCAGTCGCAGGTCCGCATCAAGGCCGCGTTCGACAAGAACGAGCCCGTGCGGCGCGCCAAGCGTGACGCCAAGCGTGCGCGTCGGGACGAGCAGGCGCGCTCCACGCACCTGACCGGGCGCATCGCGGACGAGAAGGGCGCCGAGTTGCTCAAGACGCTGTTCCCGAAGGAGAACGGCTGATGGCGCACATCGTCGTAGACGTCGATCCGCGCGACGGGTACGAGAACAGCCTGAAGCAGGCCAAAGCCGATATCACCATGGAAGTCGCCATGGTCTACGGCAAGGTGCTGCGAGACGAAGCCGGTCGCTGCTTCCGTTGCGAAAGCACCGAACCCGACGAGTCGTGCATGATGTGCGGCCGAGAAGCGGAGAGAAAGTGACCCTGCTCCAGATGCTCGCCATCCTCATCTGCCTCGCTCTCGTGCTCTTCGGGATAGGCGTGGTGATCCACTCGCTCCGCATCTACAAGAGGGCCAAGCGAGAGGGTGAGGAGTTCACGGAGTCGTTGCGAGCCAGACTCATCCAAGCGCAGGACGAGGCCGCCGAGTTCGCGGCAGCGCTGGCGTACAACGCCATCTGGAACGAAGCCCTCGTTGCCGGGATCGACTACTTCACGAAGGCAGCGGAAACGGACGGCCGTCCGAACGCGACGTTCACCGTGCTGGAGATCGAGCGTGCCCTGTGGGCGCTGAAGAAGTGGGAGTCCCCGTCATTCGGACGCCATCCCGTGACCCAGCCCACGGTCACGTACATGGTGATCGAGTGCGAGGGGATGTCCGCCCGATGGGGGAGCGTCCCCCCGGAGGTGCTGGACAAGGTCCTCGACTTCGCGGAGTCCCTCGCAGGCAAGCCCGACACCATCGCCTAGCCCACAACGGCTTGTTGGACCCTCGACACACACGTCGAGGGTCCTTCATGCTGGTGGTGGTCACCAGTCCGAAGGAAGGAAGCCATGTCCCACACCGATAAGACGGACCCGGCCTGGGTGCAGGATCTGACCGAGTGGCATGTCACGCACACCGCTGACAAGCCGTGCAGTCTCCCGCCCAAGCCGAAGAACCGCGACGAGTACGAGACGGCGCGCATGTCCTGGGGCCAGTGCCGCTGGTACCCGGAGAAGGCGAAGTACCCGAGGCCGCCGCAGGGGTCGTACGAGCGGACCTACCAGAAGGAGCGCGCTGAGCGCCACAAGGGTGTCCGGCCGCGTCGTGGGCGTATCCGTGAGTTCGACGAGGCGCTGCCGCTGTCCTACGACGAGATGATGAGCGAGTTGGCGGAGTTCGGCGATGACTACGGAACCGTCCGTATCGGAACCCACCAGCGTCGTTACGAGGACGAGGACTACTGGCAGACCGTCGATGACGAGTTCTACCAGAACATGATCGACCGCCAGGACGAGCCCAAGTACAGCAACCCCGGCTCGTACGATGACCCGTTCTTCGACCCGTACTACGCCGACCCGTACTACGAAGACCGGTACTACGGCTACTACGACCTCCCGGCGCCGTGCAACGTCGCAGGCAACTCCGACACGCTGTACCTCAGGGAGGTCAAGTGAGCATTCGCTTCACGGTGGAAGTGACTGCCACACCCGCGCAAGACGAGGACGACAAGGAAGAGAAGAGGAAAGACAAGCGTGACCATTGACATCAGCAACATCACGCCGGGCCAATACGTTCGCATCGAAGGTGAAGCCCTAGACGGCTCCGGCCCATGGGCCAAGGAAGGCTTCGTACGTGTCGATGAGGAAGGCGATCGGTACGTCGATACGGGCACATCCTTCCTAGAGAACTACTGGGTAAAGGACCACCTCACGCAGTACAACGTGCTGGACGTGCGAGTGATCCACCCGCCAGTGACAGTCCCCGGGACTTTCGGCGTCCGTTGCTGGCTCTTCCTGGCATGGATGGTGTTCCTCGCCGTCCTCACAGTGTTGCTGTGCGTGCAGTCTCCCGGAAATGGAGACTTCGACTGGGTGAGCACCCTCGCTCTCCTAGGGACGGGGGCGACGATGTTCTGGTCCATCCGAGAGTTCGGCGCAGATGCGCTCAAGGAATGGAGAGGGACTCGTGTCGTCAATCGACACCTCAGCGATCGTTGAGCATGACTACGTTCGCATAGAAGGGATGAAGGATGGCTCTCCCTGGGCGATAGAGGGCCACATCAAGAAGGATGCCGATAGCGACCGTTACATAGGCTTACCCGACCGGGGCGAATACTTGGAATGGTGCGGGAAGGACCATCTGGACGAGGTAGGGGCCACATCTGTCACATCTGTCACGATGGTCCGGGCCTTCACTCATCGGATGCTGAGTGAGATCAGCGACGAGTTCCACGTGTTCGCTAACCTCGTACCCACCCTGGGCCTCACCGAGGAAGCCATCGTCAGCGGATTCATCGAGATCGTGGACCGCAGGCTATCCTCCCAGCCCTCACCGCCCTCACCCAAGAAGAAGAGGAAGAAGAAGAAGGAGGCGTAGTGGACATCGGGAAGCGAGCCCGGTGGACGCCACCGTGGGACCTGTTCAAGCCGTGGCAGTTGGTCGTATGTCGGACCTCTGACGAGTTCGTTCATCCGACGCTGTTCGTGAAACTGCCGTTCCTGGGCGCGTTGACCATCTGGATCGGTCGGATCGTCAACTTCAACCGGTGGGCGTGCATCGGATGCACGGATTGGGGCACCAAGAATCCCAGGTACACGTTCATCTCGCCAGACGACAAGTGGTACATCGAGGTCCCCGGATGGGAACTTGAATGCTTCGACGAGGTCACGTGGACCAACGGATTCCCTGATCCGTTGACCAACGGCTTCGTACGCAAGTGCCGGTTCGTCCTCCAGGACGCCACCGAGTAATGCCACGCTCGGGTGCCCTTCGGACACGCATCCAAACGTGCCGAAGGGTTTCCCCGGCATGACATTCGTCGTGTCGAACTACTAGGCCCAAGGAGGCCCCATGTCGAAGACCAACACGCTCGCCCAGGTCGCCGCTCTCGTCGAGCAGGCCGAGGCGATCAAGGCTGACCTGTCCACTCCCGCCAAGTCCGCGTCGGCTCCCAAGCCCATGACGCTGACCAAGGCCCGGCTCGGCGTCCTCAAGGATCGCGGGTTCATCCCGCGCGGCACGTCCCGCGCTCAGGCCCTCGCCGGGGTCGACGGAACCGGCGCCCCGCTGTCCGACGAGGCGAAGTCCATCATCGCCACGTTCGTGCCCCCCACGGGTGCGATGAAGGCGCACTTGCACGATCTGAAGGAGTCCGGGACGCCGCGTACGGTCAAGGTGGCCGAGGCGCCGGAGTTCTCTCCCGAGGTGCAGGCCAAGATCGACGCCCTCACCAAGGGCGGCTCGTTCACGAAGGCCGAGGCGCTCCAGATCCTCGGTCTGTAGTACCCCGTCTGGCTCCCACGTGTGCACGTGGGAGCCAGACGGCTTCCCTCTTTGGAGGTGACCATGGCGACGGTGGCCCAACTGATCGACCGCCTGCGGGAGTTCCCTCCTGATATGGAGGTACGCCTGGTGGAGAGGAACTACAGCCGAGGACCCGACTACGCCCTCCCCCTAAGGACGGAATGCGTACAGGAAAGCGGATACGACAACCCGGTCAACATCAACCAATTCGTCAACCCCGACAGCACCACTCGGTGCGTCCTCATTTGAGAGGGAGTCAACATCATGCTATCCGACTTCGAGGCCGATCTGGAAGTGCGGATCGCGTCCGAAGATCCATATGGAAGCCGAGTGTTTGTAGATGCCGTGGAAGCGCATCACGTCAGCCACTCGACCTTCGACGAAAGTCTCAACACGATCGCCGATGTGGGCACGGACTGCGTGCTCATCGACACCAGACGGTAAGGAGTTTTCATGCCTAACAAGACGGTCGTCTACTTCGTCGAGACGATGACTCCGTGCGGCTGGGAGGACATCTGGGCCGACGAGAACGGTGGGCCAAGGACGTTCATGACGCACATGGGCGCCCAGGTGGAGATCGACTCGTACTGCGAGTTGGAAGGGGCCAACCCTGACGACTACCGCGTGAAAGCGAAGGTGGTGGCCTGATGGCACGGCTAGGGAATCCGATCAAACTGCTGAGACAGACGAGTGACTGGCGGGCTGACTGCGAAGCGGAGGAAGCCGATCTGAAAGCGTTGCAGGAAACGTCTGACAACGTGTCCGACGGCGAAGTGGAAGGGGTGATGATCCGATTCCAACGTGGAGATGGGTACGCAATCTACGTTGTGTCCAAAGCGTCACCACTCACCCTCTCTCACGTTGAGGTCGGAGACGCATGGCAAGTCGAGGATGCGCTGATTCGTGGCCTGCGCGAGGAAGACATTCTCGAAATGCACCGCAGGGACATGAGCCTCCGCACGCTATTCGCGAGGAAGCCGTGACGAAGAACATCGTCAGCCTGACAGCCACAGAACGACGGACCACGCTCACCCTCTCCGGCAAGTAACACCTGATCGGGAGCGGATTCCCGGTGGAAGGAGAACTATGAAGCCTGAAGCGGTGCTGTTTGACGTGGATGGGACCTTGTGCAACGTGTCGTCAATCCGGCACTACGTTCGGCAGGGGCGGAAGCCATACAAGGACTTCAACGCCTTCCACCGGGAATCCGTCAACTGCCCCCCGAACGAGGAGGTGGCAGCCGCTGCGCGTGAAGCCTACGAGGCTGGGTTGACGGTTCTCGTGGTCACCGCGAGGAAAGTCCAGTGGGCGCGTCACACGGCGATGTGGCTGGCGATCAACGACATCCCCTCGCATCGCATGTACACACGGGCGCAGAACGATGACCGCCCCGACTACGAGGTTAAGGCGGGCATCCTGGCTCGCATCCAGACCGAGTTCACTGTCGTCCACGCGTGGGATGACAACCCCGTCATCATCGCTCTGTGGCAGTCACGGGGCATACCAACAACGATCGTCAGAGGATGGGAAACATGAAGACGTGACGAAGAAAGAGGACTGGCACGATCCCGCATGTGAACGTTTCCGACACCTTGAGGGAAGAGTCCCATGCTCCTGCTGTCTGACTGCCATCAACGCAAGGACCGAGGGATGGCATGACGCACGCAAGCAGATCCTTGACGCTGCAAAGTCGTATCCGCTCACGGCTGGTGAACTAGCAGCAGTTGAAACGATCCTCCAACTCCATCTGGTGCAAACGCCTCGGGATTACTTCTTCCCGACAGTGAAGCCCAGAAAGAGGCGACGCAAATGATGAAGAAGTTAAGCCCCAAATCCCCTGAACCCGCTATCGGCAGTGTCGTACAGCACGGCGACGACTTCACGATGAACACCTACTCGCGGTGGGCTGACGGCTACTGGCGCCTGACAGGGGCGCGGCAACGGTTCGGTTGGAAGTTCATCACGTCCTACCCCAACGTACGGCTCATCTTCGACGGCTCAACTAACCGCTGACGGTCGGTACCGTCACCATCCCAACGAAAGGAGAACAGCCATGTCCACGGTCACCATCGAGGTGTTCCCCCGACAAATCCGAGAGGGAATCGAGAACCATCCGGGATACATCGCGCAAGCCGTCACCGACGACGGACGATTCCTGGCAGACGGTGAGGGCGACACGCAGGATCGTGCCGTGTTGTCGTTGCAGGACAACATCATCGCCGCGATGTCCGCGTCAGAGTGCGCGAAGGGGAACATCGACGAGGCCCGCCGGAGAGTGCGAGAGTTCCGCCAAGAGCGCCACGTCATCACGTTCGAGCACATGTCCGACAGCGAACTGGGTCATCTCGTGCGTACCGCAATGCAACAGAACGCCGCTGAGCAGGTTCGTAACGATCGTGAGGCACGGCTGCGTGCGGAACGAGAGGAAGCCATCGCTGCGAAGGTGAAGACTCTCGTCACCGTTCTCGGGATCACCGAGGCGGAGGCCCTGAAGAAGGTGCAGGAACTGGCATGACGAAGTACCTGCTTGTTGACATTGCATCTGGTGATGCGCGGCGCTCATGACACCGGAAGAGCGACTGCTCTACGCGATCTTCAGCAACGATCACGAACAGGAGACTACGCATGACGATGACGCCTGAGGCGCAGCGGGAGTTCCTCTCCAGTCTGGGGCTGAAGGATGACCCGGCCCCCGTCGTCACTCCCATCGAAACCGACAACCGCACGATCCCCGTGACCAGCATCGTGTTCGACCCCGAGGACATCGCCGAGTTCGGTGACTTGACGGGTACCCAGCGGAGGTACGCGGCAGACAAGTTGTTCGCCAAGTACCGGGCGCCAGGAAAGAACCCGGACCGGAACACGCTGCTGTGGGCTGAGATCGGGAAGTTCCTCACGAAGGTCGCGAAGGAGCGACGAAGCGGTGGGCATGTAAAGGAACGCGTTAAGGCTACTCGCGAGCAACGAGAGATCGCTGAGTTCATTGCCGCGCATGGGCTCACGATGGAGGATCTAGTGGCAGCCGTGGGAGGTAAGGGTGAGTGACGAAGAGCCCAAACTGACACCTACTCAGGACCTCATCATGGAAGTGCTGATGGCCCGCTACCGGCTCGGCGAGAACATCTGGCCGTTCGGTAAGCGTTTCAAGTCAGCGATAAAAGCACTGGAAGATATGGGGTTGGTGAACTTGCACCATGGGAACGTCGAGAACACCGTTCGTGCTTCCCTGACCGAGCGAGGCAAGGGGATGCTGGGCGAGCATTACGTCCCGCCAATCAACTTCATCCCGGCCCTAATGAGTTTCACACAAGTAGCGGAAGCGCTCGATCTAGATATGCCAGCCCTGCACGCTTTGGTTGATGCCGGACGTCTACAGCATCAATGGGTGGGGGTAAATGGCCTGCGCCACCTGGCTTTCCTGAAGAAGGAGATCGACGGCATCGCCGACTACCGCAGGGCCTACTTGGATAAGAACACGCGACGGGCGTTCAACCTAACGCCGTGGCCGTGGCAAGGCCATCTCGACGCAGACACGCTTTGGCGGGAGGAGACCGTATGACACAGATTCAGAACACAACCGAGGAAGCCACCCACGACTGGCCGATCGGCTGTTTCATCCAAGGCGGATCGAGCGGAGTCGTGTTCCGTAAGGATGGATCGTCTTACGAGACCGCGTTTGTGGAGGTGTTCCCCAATGGGACGTTCATCCGTGGTGAAGGGGAAACGGTCAAGGAGGCGGAGGACTCAGCGTGGGAGCAGTACAGCAGGCTCATGGAGTGCCCGGGGCACGAGTACGAGTCGCGGGGCTACCGAAACGGTGCTGGATTCTGTAAGCACTGCGGCAGGTTCCAGACGGACGCATTCACCCCTGAGGAACTCGGGCAGTTCTGTTCAGTATGCGGTGAGCCGACGAAGTACACGTGGGTCGGTGACGGAGACGACATCGTCTTCTTCTGCAAGGAAGATGATCCCGGTCGGAAGGCTCGCATGGCGATGCCGGGGTACAACCCTGGTCCGCTTGAAGCGCTGTTCGACGTGCTCTCAGACCACATCGAGGACGCTGAGAAGGCTGAGAAGGAGCACTGACATGGACGCTATCGCCAAGACCAAGGTAGTGGCTGAGGCAGCAAACCTGCTTTCAGACGACGGTGAGAACAGCGAGTACGACCGAGCGATCGTCGAGTTGACCTGTCGATCTCTCGACCTGGCCGATGAGGCACGAGACATGATCACCGACGTCCTACGCATCATCCAGGGCACAGAACCAGAAGTCGCCCTGGACGCGGCAGCCCACTTCGTATGGAGCCTGGATAATGCCTAAGTACACGATCACGGTGACTGATGCCTCAGGTGCCATCGTCCACACGGAGCAGGTAGACACCGCTCTCGCTGGGTCAAACGCTGACGAAGCCGGGCTGACCGACGTTGATAAGGCCTTGGTCATGGCTGGACCGGCCTTCTGCACGGTCGACTGCGACTACTGCCGTGGGTAGTCCTGTGTTCTGGCTGGAGGAACTGGAAGGGAGGAAGGAATGAGTTACTGCCGATTCATCGAAGCCGACGCATACATCTTCGGCACGACCATCCCTGACGTCGGGGACGTCCTGGAGTGCTGCGGGTGCCGTCTGAGCGCCGACGGTGAGCCCGCTTTCGCGTACTTCACGACGGAGGACGCGATGCTCGCGCATATCGCGGAGCACCGTGAGGCGGGGCACTTCATCCCGAGCGATGTGGACGCGCGTCTGATCTCAGAACGAGACGGGACACCGTACACGTACGTGATGCCGTCAGATGAGCAGGCCACGATCCGGGCGAGGTACGCCGAGGCGATGACCCCGTACCTTGATGACTTCGACCGAGAGGCCATCCTGGACATACTGAGCGAGCGATGACCCTGTACAACCACCCGGACTACCTCGTCATGGGCATGATCGTCAACGGTGTCGACAACGTGGACATGAATGTTGATGATTTCGTTCTCCTATCAACGGGTCTACCCCGTGACGAGTTGAGCGCAATGGCACAAGACGAGGTCTTTTCGGTCGTGATGGCGTGTCAAGAAGAGGCGGCGAAGCGCGGTATTGAATTGCAGGCCGAGGCTGTGCGTAGCAGTGCCTGGGCAGTTGGTTTCCATGCCGGGCTCCGCTTGAGCCGACACATCCAGAGTTCAGATATGCAGGCCGTCCGAGCCTCGCTAGACAGCGTGGACAAAGATTCCGTCTCCACGATGGCTGTGGGACGGGCGCGACTGTTTGAGCAGTACGCCCCGGGGGACAGTACGGAGACCCTTCAGACGCTTTGGACGGACGGAGTAATCATCGGCTCACATTTCGACGCTGCGAACTAGAACGTATGGACACGCATCGAAATGACGAGCAGTGGATGCTCGTTGAAGCGCATGAGGCTCTTATGAGATGAAGCAAGGCGGACGTCGTGGTTGACGGTCCTTTCCTGGTAGACACCGAGCACATCCCACGTCCGTACATCGTGACTATCGTATGGACTCGGTTGAGCAGCGGCTGGCAGTCTGACCCGTCCATCCTCAAGTACCCGGATCTGAAGACAGCGGTTAGAGAAGCCCTGAAGTTTTCGTGTATGCGTGGGGCGAAAACCGTTGAAGTGAAAGAGATCACCCGTGTGGGTGATGACGTACTGCACTGCTACTACACGAACGAAAACCACCTGTTCGAGATGGTTTCAGACGAACTGAAGGAGCAACGTGGAAGACAACCGTAAGACAATCATGAACGCCGCGATGAAGACCGGTTTCGCCGCAGTGACGTCAAGTCTGTTCTATGGGCTCGCTGTGGTCTTCCTGCTCGGTGCGGTCTACCGCTACTTCACCGAAGACACCCAAGGAGCGATCACTTTCGGAGTGTTCGCATTCGTGAGCGGCCTCCTCGGAGAATCCTCATACCGTAGCGTCGACCGGAAGAACCCGTTCAACGGGATGCCCACCGTCACTCGTCAAGAGAAGATCGCTGAGGTGATCGAGACGGCTGCGGTCGTCAATGTTGCCATCTCCTACGAGGACGCCTGCGCCGTCGTCGAATGGAACATGAAGAAGGGCCGGTATCGACGCATCAAGTGGGCCGCGCTCAGTGTGGCAATCCTAGTGATTCCCACCTTCGTGCTGCCTCTGCACTACGCGGCAATCGCTTGCGCCGCAGCGGTGATCGTGTACGTGATCGCGAAGGCGGGGATGAAGACCCAAGACGACCGGCATCCAAGAGAGCGTGGCATCGTCGCCTCCATCGGGAAGGCCATGGCGGAGCAAGTCACCCGCGACATCGACTAATGGCTCTCGACTCCCGGTCCTGGAACAGACACACGCTGGATTCGATCACTCTTCTCTTCGTAGCGCCACCGAGGATGGCCTGGGCCGTCCTCAAGGTCGTCGGGAGGATCAAGAACATCCAGGTCGGAGACAACGTCGAGGTAGCCATGTCTGATGGACCCCGCCTTGGCGTGGTCACTGAAGTCTTCAACGACCGTCGGCGAGTGACGGTCGTCAGCGCGGATCCCTCACACCCATGGACATCGTCCACTCCGATCATCAGTGTTCGTAAGGCCCAATTGGAGGCTTGATGAACGACCTGCGTACTGCACTCGCCCAAACCATCATCAACCGAGTTCGCGAGCAGGCCACCGACACCTCTGATCAGCGCACCATCGCCGACATCATCGCTGGCGTCCAGAAAAGCGCTGACAACCACCCCGCACGGAAGAACACCACCCCGATCGCCCGCCAAATGGAAGCGGCTCGCATGGCTGGCCTGGAAGCAGGCCGCATCGAGCGTGTGTCACGTCGTAAGAAGGCTGCGCTATCTCGGCAGCACCGACGTGACCAGATCGAAGCCTTGTCCACGTCGCCAGACCCGCTGCCGTTGGAGCGGATCGCTCCCGCATGGCTAATCGTCGAGTTGATGGTCCCCATCATCGAGCGCATCGCCCGGTCGAAGAAGCGTCGACTGCAACGGTACCTGGGAGACCTCACCGCCGACGTGGAGACCGAAGCGACTGAAGACATGCTGAATGTCATCGCCCGCTCCACTCAGGACCTCGACGTCCTGCTGGAATCCGCTGGCAGGCTCGCTAGCGATGCCCCCGTCGCGCTTCCGGCCGACGCCGACACGGACGCAAGGAAGCGTCACAAGGCGGTCAGGCGAGGATGCGGCTGGTTGATGGGAGTCGCCAACAACGTAGTCATGCGAGCCATCGACACGGCCTATCGATCCGATGAGAACCTGCGATGGGCGAGCCTCGACATCATCGCGGCCGTCATGGACCAGGCAAGTGGACCGCAGGAAGACGTGTTCTATTCACGGTTCAAGGCTGACCGAGCCCCGGTCATGATGGGAAGCCGCTGGCACAACCCGGGATCTGTCGATCCTGGGTTGGTGAGCATGGCTCTCGCCGCTGCAATCACGGATCGCAGGTTGGATCCACTGGTGGAGATGTTCCTTGACCAGGAAAACTGCCACCCGAACGGCACGTTCCGATGGGAGCAGAACGCCTACAAGGTGTTCACCCTCTCGCCCGGCGACGGCGCATGGATGTGGGCACTCGTCGAAAAGCGGACTAGTGGCTTCTCCTATCCCGAGAAGGCACGTGCATCAATGGCGAAGACGTGGACAAACCGCCTGTTCGCGTGGCTGCCCTCGTTCATGGTCGACATCGTGGACGTGTTGCAAGACATGCCATTCGGTGACGGGAAGCGGTATCCACTGGTTCCGTCGCTATCGTTCTACACGGTGGAGGAGGCAGCCGATGCCATCGCGTCGGTGCTGGAATCATGACATTGCTAGATGACACACTCGACAACCTGAAAGACGGCGACTACGTCCGGCTGGAAGGGTTCCACGAGGACAAGCCTTACGCTTTGGAAGGGATCGTGGCGCACAACGCTGATGGCCTTCTTCGCCTCATCAACGTCGGAACTATCGGTGCAATGAACGTAGACAGCCACGAGTACATGGCTAAGCACGGCGTCACCGAGATTCTCCAACTCGGTCACTATGACCGGCCCGTACGGTGGACCCCATCGGGACCAGGCACTATGAGCGGCGCGGAGCAAGGTGACTTCGTTACCTACGCCGAATACAGACGCGCGTTGACAAGACGAGCCATCCCCATCCTCCGTGAAATCCGAGACGAAGCGCTGATCCTGGAAGGGATGACGGACAGTCCGATCGGGCGCGCGTTCCTCGCTCTCATCGAGAATCGCTTACAGTGATCGGCTCCGAACGTGCATACCATGTAGTCTCACCCCTCACGCGCAACGCGCAACGCGCAACGCGTGACGCGTGACGCGTGACGCGTGACGCGTACGCGTTTTCGCGTGGCGTGACCTTCCCAAAGTCAGCAAAAACCGAATCCCTATTGCTAAGGAAGAATCCCGCGACGTGAGGCGCGTAGCCCGCGACACGGAAGGCCTTAGGAGGCCAACATGAACACATTGGAGGCTCCGCAATGAGCCTGAACGACTACAAGTTCGACCCGAAGAAGATCCCTGACTGCCCGGTGTGCGGCAGCCCGTACACGAGCACCTGCAAGCCAGGGTGCGCGTTGGCGGGCCCGCTGCAAGCGATCCGCGACCTGAAGGTTCGCGTCGTCACCAGCGATCTGAAGGACCCGTCCGAGTCCTACCTGAACGCTTCCGACATCTACAACCTGATCGGCGCGTACATCGAAATGGTCAAGGTCGCGAATGGCCCCTTGAACCCAGTCACGGTGCTGGCTGTGCAGGTCGGGTACTCCATGCGTTCCATGATCTGCGCCTCAGCGTACGAGGGTTCCCCAACCCGGATCCTCGCTACCGACATCAACACGTCCGTGCCTGACACGATCCCCGAGGAGTGGCTTCAGTGACTCACGCAACCAAGACCAACCGAGGGACCGGTGTGACGCTCACTCTCGGGCTCATGTCCATCACCGTGTCCCTGTACAACCGCACCGCCGAGTACAAGACGACTCGTGGGCAGTTCACGACCATCGACACCGTTGACCCCGTCACGGGCGAGGTCACATCGAAGGACTACCGCGTCGGACGGCAGAACGTTGCCAAGGACCCCGAGACCGGAGAGATCCTCCTGGAGAACGGGGTGCCAGTTGCCGTCGAGAACAGCGCCATCGAGTACAAGTACGCCACCGACTACGGATACGTGTTCGTATCCGACAGCGAGATCGAGGAACTGCTCACGATCGAGCCACGTTCGGCGAAGGTCGTCGCGTTCCAGCCGCTGTCGGTGTGGAACTCCGGCGCGTACATCCCGACCGGGCAGACGTTCGAGGTCGAGGTGACTCCGATCCCGGACGGCAAGCGGAAGGTCCCGAACCGTAACGGCCTGCTCCAGTTCCAGGTGCTTCTGGAGACGATGGAGCAGCGGGGGGCATTCGCGGTCCTCGACGTGGTCAGCCGTGGGATTCCGACCCCGGCGGCACTGCTGCCGGACGGCACACTCTGGTACCTCCGCGTGGAGGAGGAGATCCGGGAGCCGCGTGGGAACAAGCCGGACGTGGAGGTCCCGGCGGAGTGGCGTCCCGTGGTGGGTGCCCTGCTCGATGCGATGTGGCGAGATGAGCCACTGTCGCTTCACGACACCCGCGTCACGGCAATTCAGAACTTCGCCGACGAGAAGGCCAGCAAGGGTGACTTCTCGAAGCCGGAAGAGCCGGAGGTTCCTGACGTGGTCCCGCAGGCCACCGTCGACATCCTCGCCCTGCTCCAGGCGTCTGTGGACGCCGCGAAGGCTTCAGGCGTCGCGAAGGCTTCCTAATGCCGACCGTCCGGAAAGAGGTATTCACTCCCGACGCGAACCCGGCCAAATCTCTTGCGAAAGCCTGGAACGGCTTCCTTCCTTCGGACTTGACCCTAGTCAATACCTGTTTCAATTCTTACGGATGGGATTCGTACTCCTCGTCTTACGGATGGGATTCGTACTCCTCGTTCAAGGTGGCGCCGACTGGCTGGGGTCCGTACCGCTGGATGGCGTCACGAGTGATCAGCCCAACAGGGGAAACCGGATTCATCTACGGGAGAGCCTCGAAGGGCTATGGCAATCAAGTCGATTTGAGGCCGATGCTGGTTCTGTTGCCAGACGGACGATTCATGCTGAACTACGTGTATGGCTGGCAGAAGCGGTCGGAGTTGTGCCAAGGCACGTTTCTCGACTGGGGACGTGTAGCGGGTAAAACCCGTTGGGCTGTCCGGCCTTCCTTCGAATGCAATGTCGGGCCAAGTGGTTCGTGGCCTGCCACGCGATGGTGGCCTGTGCGTGACATGGACATGATTCCTCACGTCCCGGATCTGGCTGTCACTGACGCAGGAATACACATCCTGTGGGAACTGAAGCGGTTCCCCTCCACTAAGGGCTTGCCGAACGACGGCTGGGGAATCGTGATCGCCAAGAACCAAGAGACTTCGTTCCGAAAGAACGAATACGTCTACGCAACTCGCACCAAAAGCAAACTCGGGAACGACGAGTACATCGAGTACATAGCGGAATGGCTTGCCGACGAGGAACGTCGGCAGGACAGACGCTTGATCATCGCGAAATCTCCTCCCCGACCTGAGAGTGAGATCGCGGCGCGGCGGGAAGCGCGTCGAGCGCTTGAGGAAGCAAGAGCGGATCGACGTGCAAAAGCACTCTCGGCCGCTAAGGACTACTTGGCTACACAGATGGTCCTAAACAAGCCCACAAAGACGACTCCACATCCAAAAGCATTGGAGGCAGCGCATGGCTGACAATCGGCCATGGTCAGACTACGTCGTAGATAGAACTCCCCGTTTGCTCGCCAACGGGATGGTTCTAACCCCTCCCCCACTCGAACGATCTCCAGGTCTTCGACGTGTTCGCATGAAGGACAGCAAGCAATCGTTCCC
>Ga0208825_1001443_pt1 | contig 18065 bp, 15 predicted proteins | sample AD_UKC113_MetaG_FD_184450 | JGI IMG/M metagenome (GOLD analysis project Ga0208825, IMG submission 184450) | Active sludge microbial communities of municipal wastewater-treating anaerobic digesters from Hong Kong - AD_UKC113_MetaG (SPAdes)... | ecosystem: Engineered > Bioreactor > Anaerobic >...
TGCTTCAACCTTCCGCTGCAGATACCTTGGCTGCGCGTCAACTGATGGAATCAATCAGACAGCAATATCTTAACGGCACACCTTTTGATACATTAGCAGTGCGTTGGTCTATGGATAAAGAAAGTGCAAAAGACGGAGGAAGCATTGGTGAATACGGTGAAGATGATTTTCCCGAAATTTTTGCTCCCGTGTTAAAAGCCTTACCGGTTGGCGGAATTTCCGATGTTTTGGAAAACGAAGGGACCTTTTACCTGTTTGCCAAATTGAAAGAATACCCTTCCCGAATGTTGAGTTTCGATGAAATCAGTAAACAAATCAGAGAGTATCTAACCATGCAGAAACAGCGTAAAATCTACCAAGACTGGATAGAACAGCTGAAGCGTGAAAACTTCGTAGAGATTTTGATTTGAGCGAAAAGGAAAAACTGCCGGTCAGACAGGATATTTTCACTGTCCTAAGTTCCGTTTTAGGAATAGGCTTTTTGCCCAAAATGCCAGGAACTTTTGGAACTTTGGCAGCGGCAGCTATTTATTTATGCCTTCCTTCATCTTGGTTAATGAATTTTCCGCAAGCGTTATGTTTTGCGGCAGCGCTCATAATTCTTTATTTTATCGGAGTTTTCATCACTGGCAAAGCGGAATATAAATTGGGACACGATGCAGGTAGTATTGTTTTTGATGAGTTTATCGCCTATTTTATATGTGTGTTGCTTTTGCCGAAGTCCATTTTAATGGCGATCTACACTTTTGCTCTGTTCAGGGTTTTTGATATAGCGAAGCCTTGGCCTATCAAGCTTTCGCAAAAACTGAAAGGCGGCTGGGGAATTATGACCGATGATGTCATTGCCGCAGTCTACACCAATCTGCTGATGCAAATATTGGTGAGGATTTATCCCCATTTCTTCATCTAAAAACACAAGGAGATAAAACATGCTAAATCTAATGGTTCTAATGGCTCCAAATGCCACAACGACACAAGGACAAGGTTCCACGAACGCTCTGGCTGCTCTGTTGCCTTTTATCCTTATTTTCTTTGTGATGTGGTTTTTCATAATCCGCCCGCAAAGCAAAAAACAAAAAGAACTGCAGAAGATGCTGGATAATGTCAAAGTCAATGACTGGGTGCTGACAAACGGAGGCATCATCGGTCGCGTTACTGCTCTGAAGCCGGAAAAAAATGTGGTTGTGCTGGAAATTGACGATAACAATCATGTCCGCGTGGAATTTCAAAAATCCGCCATTGTCGCTTTACTGAATAAGAACGAGAGCAATCCCGCTTCCGCTTCTTAAGTTTTTTTCACTCAATCATGGAAAGAAAGCCGAAATTATTGCCTGTCCGCATTTACGGAGATGCCATCTTAAGAAAGAAAGCGCTTCCGGTAAGGCAGTTTGACGATAAGTTGCATGAACTGGTGCAGGACATGATTTACACCCTTTATCAAAGAGACGGAGTTGGTTTGGCAGCCAATCAAGTGGGCGAGAGAAAAAGGCTGTTCGTCATAGATCTTGATTGGGCAAAAGAAGGCGGGAAACCGAATCCCGTGGTTTTAATCAATCCGGTGATTGAAGAAGGCGAAGGCGAAACTGAAATGGAAGAAGGATGCATCAGCGTCCCCGGTGTTTTTGCCGGAGTAAAAAGATTCTCTCACATCAAATACACCTATTTTGACGAGAACGGCAACGAACACAAAGAAGAAGCGGAAGGTTACAAAGCAGTCGTCATTCAGCACGAATACGATCACTTGGACGGCATCCTGTTCGTGGACAGACTTTCTAAATTGGCTCTCCTGAGAGTGAAGCGCAAACTTAATGCCATTGAAAAATCTGCCGCTGACGGAGTGAATATTCTCACCGAAATATATCGGGAATCGGAAAATCTGTAAATCATGCCTCCGCTGCAGAGAATAGTTTTTTTGGGCAGTTCGGAATTTGCTGTGCCTTCTTTGCAGGTTTTGAGCGAAAGCGTTGATTTTCGTCCTTTGGCTGTAATCACTCAACCTGACCGTCCTTCCGGACGCAATTTGAAACTGACCTTCACTCCCGTCAAAAAAGCCGCTCTGCAATTAAACTTACCTGTTTTTCAACCGGAGGACATCAATTCTGCCGAAGCTCGGGAGTATCTGGAAAACCTGCATCCTGACCTTTTAATCGTCATTGCCTACGGTCAGAAGCTGAAATCACGCGTGCGTAACATATCAAAAAACGGAGCGATAAATCTGCATCCTTCACTTTTGCCCGCTTTAAGAGGAGCGGCACCAATTCCTTTTGCGCTTTGGCAAGGCTTAAAACAGACAGGCCTCACCATCTTTCAACTGACTGATAAAATGGATGCGGGACCCATCCTTGCTCAAATGCCGCTCTTTATTTTTCCCGATGAAAATGCTACTGATATGACGGAACGCTTTGCCTATATTGGTGCGCAGTTTTTGCTTGAATTTCTGCAAAAATGGCAAGAGCATGACATTGAACCCGTTTTGCAGGATGAAAGCAAAGCAACTTACTGCCGCAAATTGGAGAAGGAAGACTTCTTACTGGACTGGAATAAATCTGCAGCGGAACTGCAAAACCACATCAGGGCACTGTCTTTAACTCCCGGCGCCTATACAATTTTTAGAGGTAGGCAACTGAAAATTCTGCAGGCGGAAGTGAAGCCTGAACAAAGTTCCTATCCCGCAGGCAGCATAGTTTCCATCCCGAAAAACGAAGGTTTTTGCGTGCAAACGAAAGAAGGGCAATTGCTGCTGAAAAAAGTTCAGCCGGCGGGCAAAAAAGTAATGTCCGCATGGGATTATCATTTGGGTGCCGGTTTAGAAATCGGGGAAAGGATGGGAAGCGATGCCTAAACGCAAAGAAAGCAATTTTGAACCTGTTTTTCCGCTTTCGGTCAGCACAGTTTTATTGGTGTTGCTTGCAATCGCTTTAATAATCGGAATGCATCTGCAGACCAAAGTCTTTTTTTCCGTATTTGACCATACCGCATACTATGTTTTTTTGACCGTCGTGATATTGCTTTGCATGATATGGCTGCTGATTTTATGTCTTGAATTGGCGGGCGTGTCTTTCGGAAAATTATACTGCTCATCCAAATGGCTGCTCTTTTTTATTTATTATCCTTTGGCGTGGGTGGCTGATAAACTTGTCAGGATGCCGATTGAGCGGATGCAGACTTCGCTTTTGCTCTTTCAGAATCGACTATTCATACCCTATGTCCAAAAGCAGGTGAAGGGTAAGCGGAAAATTTTAATCCTGCTGCCGCATTGCCTTCAGTTTCACGATTGCAAGATTCGCGTCACCCGCACGATTGATGACTGCGCGGAATGCGGAAACTGCAGTTTGAAAGAATTGAAGCAATTGGGCAAGCGGGAAAACATTCACATCGGCATTGCCAACGGTGGAACTTTAGCGCGAAAGATTGTCCGCGACACCAATCCCGATTATATCATTGCCGTAGCATGCCATCGTGATTTAACAAGCGGCGTGAGAGACAGTTGGCAATATCCTGTTTACGCAGTGTTGAATGAGCGTCCGAACGGTCCGTGTTACGACACTCAAGTCAAGGTTGATGAAATCGGGCAAATTATTCACCTGCTTACAAATTCGACAGAGCAAGCGGAAAAAGCACATTCCGCAGAAGAAATACCCTCTTAATTTAGCAAATAGGGAGGAAATGCATGAAGCGAACTAATTTAATCGTATTCACCATAGTAATTCTTTTACTGAATGCGGGCGTGAGTTTGGTGCTGATAAACACCATTCACGGTTCCGCCAAAGAAGAAGGATTTTTTTCACAACAGGAGCGGCAGAACGCAACTCAGCAGCTGAACATCAATCGTCAGAATGCGATAACTGATGCGGTAAAAGCGGTTGAACCGGCAGTCGTATCCGTCAATGTCATCAAGACTGAAGTGGTTCGTGCGGGAATAAATCCGTTCGGATGGCCCTTCGGAGACTTTTTCAATGTTCCTTTTAGGCGAGAAGTGCAGGGCATCGGCAGCGGCATCATTTTTGACAAGGAAGGCTACATTCTCACGAACGCTCATGTAGTTAGCGGAGCCACACAAATTAAAGTAGTGTTGCCGGACGCCAGAGAATTTGACGCCAAAATTACCGGTTTGGATGAAGTCAGCGATGTGGCAGTCATCAAAATCAACGGTTCGGATTTGCCTTGCGCAAGATTAGGCACCAGCAGCGATTTAATTATCGGTGAATGGGCAATCGCTGTGGGCAATCCTTACGGATTTTTGATGAATGACACCAAGCCGAGTGTAGCGGTTGGTGTAATTTCAGCGGTAAAGAGGAATTTCGGGCAAAGGAAAGACGGCAAAATTTACAAAGATATGATCCAAACAGACGCTGCCATCAATCAAGGCAATTCGGGCGGACCTTTGGTCAACATCAACGGCGAAGTCATCGGCATCAACACTTTCATCGTTTCCGAAAGCGGAGGCAGTATCGGCATCGGTTTTGCCCTACCCATTGACCGCGTGAAAAAAATCGCCGGGGAATTGATCAAATATCACAAACTGCGTCCGGTAAATTACGGTTTCAAAGTGCAGGAAATCAATCCGGAACTGGCTTCCTACTTTAATGTGAAAAGCGGTTCCGGAGTGATGGTAGTCCAATTGAGTGAAAAAAGTCCCGCTTACAAAGCAGGTTTACGCAACAGTGATGTCATCACCGGAGTGAACGATGTGAAAATTCTTTCCGGCGATGACATCAAATTGGCGATTTGCGACATTTTAGCGGGTGATAAAGTCAACTTTGAAATCTTGCGCAACGGCAAGAAAATGAATATCGCCTTTATTGCGGAAGAATAGCGTTTATTCTTTTTGCAAGCGCAATTAGTCCAAACCTAAATTTCCTTCCGCACTCCTGCATGATTGACGATTACATCAGAGGTAATTTTGGAATTGGGGATAATGATCGCCTGGTTATTTTCTCCGATTAAAACCGTGGAAAACATCTGAATTTCTTCCACTTTACCCGTTTGACCGGCACCGGTGACATTGTCTCCCACTTTGAAAGGATGAAACAAAATCAGCATCACGCCCGCGGCAAAATTTGCCAAAGCACCTTGCAGAGCCAAACCTATCGCCAATCCGGCAGCACCGATTATGGCAACAAAAGAGGTGGTCTGCACACCCAATTTACTGATGGCGGCTATCACGACAAAAATCAAAAGTGTGAAATAGGTGATATTGGCGATAAATCCGGCTAAAGTCTCATCAGTCTTTGATTTTATCAAAGCAGAATGAATCACTTTTCCCAGCATCTTGGCAATCCACTTGCCGACAAAGAAAATTAGCAAGGCGGCGACCAATTTCAGTCCCCAATCTTTCAATAAAGGCAGTATCCGATGCCAAAAATCCGGCTTCACTATTTCTAAAGGCAGGGCTGTGGCGATGGTATCAATCTTTGCAGCTTGCAGGATGTTAAACATAATTCTCTCCATTTTTATCTTATTATAACCTAAATATTACACTTCTGAAGCTAAAATACTGTCAACATAAAAATATTCTTACCAAAAAGAAAGGCTCGGGAAATGAATAAGTTGAAGAAGGTAGAGAGTGGATAAATGTTCAATATCCGGATTGCTTTTCATAACTATCTAATTTATGTAGAAGTTACACGCCCTCTATTCTACTGACCGCATAAATGGGGAGGGACCATACTTTGCAGTTTCGGAGTCCTTTTTGCCTGCGTAAACTAAAAGAGTGCCCTAAGACTATAGGCAAAATGGACTTCGGTATTTATCAAATCATACTACGCTCTGTCATGTTCCGAAGTCCGGAATTCCTTTTAGTTTGGATACGCTTATTAGATTATTTAGGAATTCAGAACTCCGAAACATTAAGCAGAACGGACATCGCACAAAATAGGGATATATTTAAAAGGGCGAACACACAGGTTCGCCCCTACGATAAACACATTTTCTCATTTATAACAATCTTAAACGGCATTTTTTTCTAATCTTGCTCAGATAGTTGTGGCGGAACAACAAGGAGCCTCTGGGAAAAAATCCCAGAGAGACCGCGGCATCACTACCGTAACTAATAAAGCAAGATTAAAGTGACAAACCAAAATGCAAAAAGTGACAGGAAATATGCATGTATTGACAGTAATCAATAGTGAGATGCTTAATTCCTACTTATGATAAAAAATAGGTATTGTTATTGTAATACATGGTTGTAAAAAATAGGGTGGTATTCATCACGCCACCTTTTATTCTAATAATCTTTACTTCAATAAAATAGCTTTTATTAGGGCAGCTTTTCCATCTGCTGCCAAATTAATCAAATACAATCCGCTCCCGGTTTCTTGCCCTTTCTCGTCCTTACCATTCCATACTATTTTATGATAGCCCTTTTTCATGTTGGTTTGGCAAAGTATTCTAACCATTCATATACGAATAAATTTCGATAGGGAAATGTCATAGCTTACTGACATTAACAGACTACTGAAATAATTAGCACCGTAAATATCAGACTCCGTAGCTTGAACATAAGTCCTTTCCTTTAATATAACTTTATAAGATGAGATGTTTTAACCATTTTTCTATCTCGAATCACTAAAATACAATTACCGGCAATCACATTATTCAGTTTAAAAGACCATAAACCGCTTTTAATATTTGTATTTGGAATTGGTTTTGACCATACTTTTTGTCCTTTGATGTTAAATATCTCAGCTTTCAAATCATGCGAATTCTTATATCCTGGACCGACAAATTTGATATTTAACAAGGTAGATTTTATATTTACGGGATTAGGATATAAATCAATTTCCCATTTCGATACTTCGGGAACAGGTATAATATTATCTTCAGTAGAAACTGTAGTATCCTGCAATTGAGCATTGCCGGCATAGATAAAGACTTTGCCTGCTGTATTGAAAAAATAATCAGCTCCCCACCAGGGAGAAGAGACTGCTATATCGTCAAAACCATCACCATTAAAGTCACCCACTGCTTTTGCCCAACCAAAGTTTCTCCAAAGGTAATCATCGGGAGGGAAGATATTTAAATCAACATTGCCATTCATCTGACTACTGCCTAACCAGATATTTAAAACCCCTGAATCACTGTATAACCAGTTGTTGCCACTAACGACATCTTCATATCCATCATTATTTAAGTCACCGTGCTGAAATGTGTATTGATTTATATTCTCTGATGATCCGTATTGAGAATATAAAGACATATTCCAGGTTGCCGTCAAATTGCGACTGCCCAACCAGAGATATTTGAAGTAAGCTGCAAAATCATCTATCCCATCACCATTGACATCTCCTACAGGATTACCCCATTTGTATGCGGTCCCTTGAGTATTTTCAGAGATAACCAAACTATCCATCACCGGAAATGCTGTACTGCCATAATATAGCACCAGGCGGATATCTGTCGGGCTGTTAATTCCATTTATGGGATAGTGCATATAAAAATCATCTATGCCATCATTGTTTACATCACCAACTCCGCAAATAAGAGGAGCATCCATGTTATTATTAGATTCTCTAAATAACATTGGCGGTGCGGTAATATCTGTCATTATCATCACTCTTCTGCCATATCTTAGGGCTTCTTCTGCAAAGCCAAATCCCAAATCTGCATGACCATCCCCATTAATATCCCCAAGAGGAAATGCATATACATTACCGGTTAAAGAAGGAGGAAAGGTTATAATTACATCAGGCGTTAATTGGGGGTTAATCTTGCTATAGAATATCTCAATAGTACAATTACCGGTTGAATCTCTGTTTGATATTACCAGATCATCATGACCATCTCCATTGATATCTCCCGCATTAAACAAGCTCTTTCCATAATAATGCAAATAGTGGGTTCCAGATATCACCATGTCCGGAACATTGTCAAAATTGGGTCCACCCCAATAGAAATAAAGTTTGCCAAATAGCATGGATTGATCGTAAACTCCTTCCGGATTCCAGCCAGCTGATGACACAACCAAATCATCATATCCGTCTGCATTGAAATCAATGCTTGCCATGTTGAATCCAAATTTGCTGCCGTTGAATTCTCCTGTCATCGTTTGAATGAGCTCCATGTCATTAATACTGAATGCTGTTGTGAGCATCAGTAGAATTGTAATTAATGCAATTGCCGTTTTCATAGATCACCTCGGCTGAAGATTTTAAACAAATTTATGGTTTATTCATCCTATAATCTTGTCAAACGATAAATTGATGCTGACCTTTCCCCCCGAAAACTACACCAGATTTTAAGTGACACTTAAGCGGAAAACAGGTAATTGGAGATGGGATGGGGAATTTCAATCCTTACAGAAAAAGTATCAATAACGTGTGTCACCGGATCTTCAAATATATAATTAGCTTGAGGGAAAATCTGCTCTATCAAAAAATAGAAATTACATGGATTATTAAAAACAGCTTCCGAAAGCACTTTCCATCTCCATTGCGCCATTCTCAGTTATAGGTAGATCATCTCTTATTTGGGACTTTAACCCTAATATTACAACAAGAAGAAGCATTATAATAGGATAATCACCTTAATTCTCAATTCTGTAGTGCTTGGTTTTCGCTGAATTCTTTGAGTATTTTTCATAAATCCAGATATCTTTAGAATCAGATGATATTTTAACATCAACTATCTGGTATTTTTTATTACATTTTAAGTCATAGTTTGTTAAATCTTGGATTAGCTTCCCTGATAAGAGGTCTAATACTGCTACATAGGGTCCAAAGCCTATAACTCCGATCAGACTGTTGTCAACTTGTGTAATATCTATACATGAGCCTATTATTTCAGCTTTTACATCACCATCTCTTATATCAACTACTAAGAAATCCGAATCGCCCAACCTTACCGTCGCATAATTTGGAGCATTTGGATATATATCCGCATGATAATCTCGGATTAAATCTGGGTATGTTTTAATCAATTCTCCTGCTGAAGATATTATCATGAATTTCTTCTCTTCGCCAATAGCGTAATCAATTAAAATACGATCATCTGAATAACTTTTTTGCATTTCTTCAACATGATCACATGGCATGTTTGTATGACATTCTCGTTCTAATACTCCGGAAAAATTAACAATAGCAATATCCAATGTTTTGTTTGGCCAGTAATTATAACACAACCATTTCCCCCGTAAAAAATCACCAACCCAATTGTAGTCTGTCAGTGCAAGAGGAAGTCTTATTTCTGTTCCATCAAACTTCTTTAATACTCTTTGTTTAGTTTTAATATCCCTTAGTAATGCTCCATCTACATCATACATTTCAAAAGAAGCATCAATTCTATACTCAGTATAATCTTCAGGTGGTTCTAACATCGTGTCTCCATCACTATCTTCGGGAAACATGTCAGTCAGTTCTGTCGTTTTCCAGACTGTATTACCAGAGCTGTCCTCCAGCCTTAAATATTCAGGATAATAACACTTGTAAAGCTTATACCCCTTATCTTCAACTTTTCCGTGTTCAATGTTAACAGGTTTGAATATATCATCACTTGCAGTTCCCTCGTAAATATACTTTTTCGGTGGATTCTTGGAAGCGCTTTTGTCAATACCACTGAACTTCTCTCCAATCTTATAAACCGGATATGCCCATAATGATAAACACCATGCTATAAAAAACAGCATCACCAACCAAAATGCTTTTTTCATGTTTCCTCGAGTTTTTTATTTGAAACTTATGGACCTTCCCTCAGAAAACTACACCAAATTTTAAGTGACACAAAGCAGTCCAAAAAAATCCAAACCACCGGTTGGATATTCCCAAAGCCGGTCCAATCCATCTCGACACACCATAAAGCCTTAGCTCATTTTTCTTAATATTAATCTTTATAATTTGGGGTGTCACTTTGTCAAGAATTAAAAGAAGTTCGGAATGGATTTTTTTTATGCATAGGGAATACACTTGACCGGAAAGAGCTATTCCGTAAAATGTCAACTTAAAACTCAAAAATTAACGGAGACTGATGACAATGGATGAAAAGAAAACTGCCGAGGGGGAAAAACCTGAAGTTTCCAACTTTATACGCTTCATTATTGACGAGGATTTGAAGAGCGGAAAGCACAAAAAGGTCGTAACCCGCTTTCCACCTGAACCAAACGGTTATTTACACATCGGGCACAGCAAATCCATTTGCTTGAATTTTGGTTTGGCAAGGGATTACAACGGCGTTTGTCATTTGCGTTTCGACGACACAAATCCGGTTGCCGAAGATGTGGAATATGTTCAAAGCATTATGGAAGACATTCGTTGGCTGGGATTTGATTGGCAGGATCAGTTGTTTTACGCTTCCGATTATTATGATCAGCTTTACGAATATGCGGAAATGCTGATAAAAGATGGCAAGGCTTATGTGTGTGATTTGTCTCCGGAAGAGTTGGCAGCCACGCGCGGGACTTTGACCGAACCGGGGATTAACAGTCCTTGGAGAGAGCGTTCCGTCGAAGAAAATCTGGATTTATTCAGGAGAATGCGAGCCGGCGAATTTAAGGAAGGCGAAAAAACTTTGCGCGCCAAAATTGATATGGCGAGCGGAAATATCAATATGCGCGACCCGGTCATATACAGGATAAAATTTGCGCATCATCATCGGACTGGTGACAAATGGTGCATTTATCCCATGTATGATTACACTCATTGCATTTCCGACGCCATTGAAGGGATAACGCATTCCATCTGCACTTTGGAATTTGAAGACCACAGACCGCTTTACGACTGGTTTTTAGATCAGTTGCCCGTGCCCTGTCATCCTCAGCAAATTGAGTTTGCGCGTTTGAATTTATCCTATACTGTGATGAGTAAACGCATGCTTTTGACTCTGGTAAAGGAAGGGTATGTAACAGGATGGGACGATCCGCGCATGCCAACTTTGGCGGGAATGCGTCGCAGAGGTTATCCTCCCGAAGCGATAAGAGATTTTTCCGATCGGATAGGCGTTGCCAAAGCTAATAGTATTGTGGATTATGAACTGCTGCAGTTTTGCATTCGCGATGTATTGAATAAGAAGGCGCAAAGGGCAATGGTGGTGCTTAATCCGTTGAAAGTCACTCTGGAGAACTATCCGGAAGGACAAGTGGAAGAATTGGATGCGCAAAACAATCCCGAAGACGATACTGCCGGAATGCGGAAAATTCCGTTTTCCAAAGTGATTTACATTGAGCAGGAAGACTTTCGGGAAGCCGCTCCCGCCAATTGGTTCAGATTGGCTCCGGGTCGGGAAGTGCGGTTAAAACACGCATATTATATCACTTGCAAAGAAGTAGTTAAAGATGAAGAGGGCAATGTCACCGAACTAATCTGCACTTACGATCCCGCTTCCAGAGGAGGTTGGACACCCGATAACCGTAAAGTTAAAGGGACTTTGCATTGGGTTAGTGCCGCGGCAAATGTTCCCGTGGAGGTTCGTCTTTACGAGCATTTATTCACGAAAGCCGACCCAACTGATACGGAAGAAGGCAAAACTTGGCTGGATTATCTGAATCCGAATTCCCTGCAGGTAGTTACAGCATTGGCTGAACCAATGTTGAAAGACGCAAAAGCGGGTGAGCAATATCAATTTTTACGCTTGGGTTATTTTTGCACCGACCCCGATTACACTCCCACAAAGCCGGTTTTTAACCGCATCGTTACTCTAAAGGATACTTGGGCGAAGTTGGAGAGCAAATAGCGGTCGTTACTAAAGAAAAAAGTTGCCTTTTTATGTCGTTTTTTTATTGTGGTTAAAAATCGTAAAAAAGTATAAACAACAAAAAAATAGATAAGGAGAAAAAAGTCATGGCAACCAATTACAACGCTTTCAAAATGGCCCAAGAGCAGTTCGACAAAGTAGCCGATATCTTGGACTTGGATGAAGCAACGCGTGAACTTTTGCGCAATCCTATGCGCGAGTATCACATCAGCATTCCCGTGAAAATGGATGACGGGACAACTAAAATATTCCGCGGTTTTCGCGTTCAGCACAACGATGCGCGCGGTCCTGCCAAAGGCGGAATCCGTTTCCACCCGATGGAAACAATCGACACGGTCAAAGCACTTGCCACATGGATGACCTGGAAATGTTCAGTGGTGGACATACCTTTGGGCGGCGGAAAAGGCGGAGTGATTTGCGATCCGCACAATCTATCAATGCGTGAACAGGAACAGATTTGCAGAGGATGGGTGCGTCAATTGGCGCATGACATAGGTCCTTTGCGTGATGTTCCCGCTCCGGATGTGATGACGAATGCGCAACATATGCTGTGGATGCTGGATGAGTATGAAACCATAATGGGTGAAAAATATCCCGGATTCATTACAGGCAAACCGGTCGGAATGGGTGGTTCACTCGGACGGACAGAAGCTACAGGTTACGGTGTAGTTTTCACTTTGCGTGAAGCTCTCAAGGAATTGAATCTTCCGATTGAAAAAACCACTGCAGTCGTGCAGGGTTTCGGTAATGTTGCCCAATATGCAATCCGCCTATACACTATGCTGAAAGGAAAAGTAGTCGGTGTTTCCTGTTGGGATCAAAACGACCAGACTTCATACTATTTCCGCAAAAAAGACGGAGTAAATGTTGACGAATTGCTTACAATTACCGATAAATTCGGCGGAATTGACAAAGCGAAGGCAAAAGATCTGGGTTATGAAGTTCTTCCCGGTGACAAGTGGATTGAAGAAGAAGTGGATATCCTGATGCCGTGCGCTTTGGAAAATCAGATTACGAAAGATACCGTTACGCACATTAATCCGAAGGTAAAAATCATAGCCGAAGGTGCAAACGGACCCACAACTCCCGAAGCGGACGCTTATCTGCAAGAACACAATATATTCGTCATTCCGGATTTTCTGGCAAATGCCGGAGGAGTGACTTGCAGTTATTTTGAACAGGTTCAATGCAATATGAATTATTATTGGGAAAAAGACGAAGTTCTGGCGAAGCTGGATGTGAAGATGTCTTCCGCTTTCCACGAAGTCTATAATCTGAGCAAGCAGAGAAAATTGTATATGCGTGACGCCGCTTATGTCATAGCGATCAATCGCGTGGTCCAAGCTTGCAAACAAAGAGGTTGGGTATAAAATAAACCCAAAAGGGGGAGGATGTTGTAAAATGTCCTCCCCTTTATTTTTTGTAGATTGTGACTTGTTTGTTGCCAAGCCGGCAAACGTGACTGTAAGAAATTTCGCTTCTGAAGCAAGAGGTCGGAATTGAGAAGCTGACATAGAGTAAGAAGAGGAGACAAGATGAATTTTACGGAATTCCAAAGACGGGAATTTAATCCCATGCAGGGCTTGTCTTTCATTGGGACAGGCGAATTGGGGGGAAAAGCAAAAGGTTTGGCCCTGATGAAAGAGATGCTGCAAGAAGAATTTCCGGAGGGTATGTTTGCCGACATCAAAGTGGACATTCCGCAGCTGGTAGTTCTGCGAACCGATGTATTTGACGAATTCATGGCGGAAAATAATTTGTATGAAACTGCGTTAAATTCAACGGATGATGCCTATATCGCTTTGCAGTTTCAGAAGGGAAGCCTGCCGGTGGAAATTCTGGGTGATTTGATGAACCTGATCAGCTCAATCCGCAAGCCTTTGGCAGTGCGTTCTTCCGCTCTTTTGGAAGACAGTTTGCACGAACCTTTTGCCGGTGTCTACGAATCCAAAATGTTGCCAAACCGCAGCACTGACCCCAAAGAGCGTTTCAATCAACTTTGTGAAGCGATCAAATTTGTGTATTCCACTCTCTTTTTCCGTAAGGCGAAACAATACTTTAAGGCGATCAGGAAAGACATTCGCAGCGAAAAAATGGCAGTGGTCATCCAGGAAGTAGTGGGCAATCGTTATGGCGATTTCTTTTATCCTACGATTTCTGGAGTAATACGCAGCCTGAATTTTTATCCCACGGGCAATGCGGTTCCCGAAGACGGGGTTGTGCAATTGGCTTTCGGTTTGGGCAAAACTATAGTGGACGGGGGAAAAAGTTGGTGTTACAGTCCTCGCTGGCCTTCCTCCCCTCCTCCTTACAACAGCGTGAAAGATATGCTGGAAAATACACAGACTCAATTTTGGGCAATAAACATGGGACAGATTTTGGAATACGATCCAACGACGGAAACGGAATTTCTTTCGCTTCTGGATTTGACGGAAGCGGAGAAAAACGGCAGCCTGAAACAAGTGGTTTCAACTGTTACTCAAGACGATTCAATCGTTCCGGGTCTGACGGAAAAAGGTCCGCGCCTTGTAAATTTTGCTCCGATTTTGCAGTATAATTCCCTGCCGCTTAATGAATTGGTGATAAGAGTTCTGCATAAAGCCGAAGAGGCAATGGGCGAAAAAGTGGAGATAGAATTTGCAGTTCGTCTTCCGGACGGTGAAACTGTAGATTATTTGGAACAGGGGAAAATTGAGTCAGGACCGTATTTCGGCTTCCTGCAAGTGAGGCCTTTGGCAGTTTCTTCGGCACTGATTGACCTTGATGAAAATTCCTTTGACAAAAATGATCTCTTCGTCCATCCTGACAGAGCATTAGGTAATGGAGAAAATACTGAAATCAGAGACATTGTATATGTCAAACCGGAAGCATTTGACATTGCTGCTTCGCGAGAGATTGCAGCTGAAGTGGATGAATTGAACGATATACTTTTGAATGAGCAGAAGCCGTATCTGCTGATGGGGTTTGGGCGATGGGGAACTGCAGACCCGTGGTTGGGAATTCCGGTTGCGTGGAGTCAAATTAACGGAGCTAAAGTCATTGTGGAAGCAACCTTACCGATCTTGCATTCGGATTTCAGTCAAGGGAGTCATTTCTTTCACAATGTTTTCAGCAGCGGTGTCTTTTATTTCAGCGTAGAAAACGGTCAGGAGCATAAAGTGGACTGGGAATGGTTACAAAGTCAGCCTACGATTAGGGAGACGAAACATGTCCGTCATGTGCGCTTGGCTAAACCATTGACCGTAAAGGTAGACGGTCGTCAAGGCAGGGGAGTTATTCTCAAATGACGGGACAATACGATATTAAAGCATTACAAGAGCGGGCTAAAGAACTCTTTTGTCTGTATCAGACGGAAGATTATTTGAGAGATTTGCGAGCACCGCTGGAAGAAGTTATGGCTAATGTTGCGCAGACTATACGCAACGGTTGGCAGCACCCTGATTTATGCACTGTGCGGATAACTTGCGGAGATTTGGTTGTGGAGACTGAAGGTTTTGTGGAAAGCCATTGGATGCTGTCCGCACACAGAGAATACGATCCGGAGACAAATTGCGCCATTGAGATTTCTTATCCGTCTTGGGATGAGGATGAAAGTCCTTTCCTGCCGGAAGAGCAAAGGCTGTTGGAAACTATTGCCGACAGATTAAGTTACACTCTTTTACAAAGAGAAAATCTCGTTTTGATGCCTCCCTCTGCTTCCGTAAGCAATCTTCAATCAGATTGGCGAGTTATTATCAATCTGCTGATGAAAAGCGATCCGGACCAATATCAACGCATCGCGCGCAAGATGATGAACCAACTTTCTGCCTTGGGAATTGAAGAAGCCAGAACTTTGCTTGCTAATTTCGGAGAACACAGCAATCGCAAAGATGAAGATAATGTCTATGACACGAATCGTCCTTCCTATCGCGAAAATAAACAGCAGCTCAATCGCTTAATTCGCAAGGCTTTTGACATTGCCAGTCATTATTTGAGCGACAGCGAAATCTTTAATCACATTCAAACTTGGATGCAAGGCGAAAAAATCAGCTTTTTGGTGCAGGCTTTGGAGAATATGTCCTTTTCCCTGAATACGATTCAGGAAGCTTTGCACCGTTATCATAACTTGAATTTGGACAGTATAGACCTCCCTCAACCGACGCGGGACAATATCATAGTCTTGCTTTTGCTGCGCTTCTTTACCGACCAATTGGAGTTCATTAATATCTCCAAACATCATTTGGATATTGACGATTTTGTTGATTTGGTGCGGAAAATCATTTTTCCTTCCAACAGTTACGGGAAATTGGGCGGAAAAAGTGCCGGCCTCTTCCTTTCCTACCATATTCTGCAGCGCGTTCAAGACAATAAATTGCATTTGAACAATGTTAAAATGCCGAAAACGCGCTACCTGCTGTCCGATGCTTTGCACCAATTCCTCAATTTCAACGAACTGAACGAATTGATTGAGCAAAAATACAAATCCATTGAACAGATCAGAGACGAGTATCCGAACATCGTTCAAGTCTTCAAAAATTCCAATTTCCCGCCCAATATAGTCAGCGGATTGGCTTTGGTATTGGACGAATTCGGCAACAAACCTATCATCGTTCGCAGTTCCAGTTTGCTGGAAGATCGGGTGGGAGCAGTTTTTTCCGGCAAGTATAAGAGTTTGTTTTTGGCGAATCAAGGTAGCAAAGAAGAAAGATTGGTAGCATTGTTGGATGCGATAGCTGAAGTCTACGCCAGCACTTTCGGACCTGATCCGGTGGAGTATCGTAAGGAGCGAGGGCTGTTGGATTTTCATGAAGAGATGGCGGTTATCATTCAGGAAGTGGTTGGAACTCAGGTGGGGGATTATTGGTTACCTGCATTTGCGGGAGTGGCTTTCAGCAATAATGAATTCAGATGGTCACCGCGCATTCAAAGAAAGAACGGTTTGCTTAGGCTTGTTCCCGGACTTGGAACCAGAGCGGTTGATCGTGTAAGCGATGATTTTCCCATTTTGGTTTCACCGGGTCAGCCCAATCTCCGCGTCAATCTTTCCAATGATGAAATTTTACGCTATTCACCGCATAAAATTGATGTCATAAACCTGAAAACGAATACTTTTGAAACAGTGGATTTTGCTGATTTATTCAAACGCTTCGGTTCGGAATATCCTCATCTGGATAAGATAGTTTCCTATTACGAGGACGGCAATATAGTCTCCAAACCTACCATCAGTATTGATTTTGAGCATGACACTCCCGTAGTCACTTTTGACGGCTTAATCGGTAAGACGGATTTTATGCCGCGGCTCAAGAATATTTTGGATGAGTTGGAAGCGGCAATGGGTGTGCCTGTAGACATAGAATACGCTTTTGACGGAACCGATCTTTACATCTTGCAATGCAGAGCGCAAAGTTCCAGTCCGGAAAATCAACCTGCCGCCATCCCGAAAGATTTGCCCGCTCAAAATATCCTTTTTACCGCTAATAAATTTGTTTCCAACGGCCTTATTCAAAATATAACTCATGTGGTATTAGTAGATCCGGATAAATATGCGGCTTTGGGTTCAGTCGAAGAAATGAAGCAGGTCGGGCGCATCGTAGGTCGGTTGAATAAAATTTTGCCGAAGCGAAAGTTTATTCTTATGGGACCGGGTCGTTGGGGCAGCAGAGGTGACATCAAACTTGGTGTCAGCGTAACTTATTCGGATATCAATAGTTCCGCTATGCTGATTGAAATTGCGCGCAAAAAAGGTAATTACACTCCGGATGTCTCTTTCGGGACGCACTTCTTTCAAGATTTGGTGGAAGCAGGAATTCGCTATTTGCCTCTTTATCCTGATGAAGAGAATGTAGTCTTCAACGAACAATTTATACAAAATGCGGATAATATTCTGACTCAACTTTTGCCGGAAGCAGCGGAATACGCTACAGTCATTAAAGTGATTGACATCAATCAGGTAACGGGAGGAAAGCATTTGACGATTCGCATGAACGGGGATTTGGATGAAGCGGTGGCGTATTTTACCGATGTAAGTTCCAAAGAAGCTGAATTGGTAGGCTTGGAAGAAGAAGAGCGAGCTGAAGAAAAGCATTGGGCTTGGCGTTTGCGCATGGCTGAAAGAATTGCTCATGATGCGGAGCGCGAGAAATTCGGCATCAAAGCTATGTATGTCATTGGCAGCGTGAAAAATGCCAATGCAGGTCCAGCCAGTGATATAGACTTAATTGTGCACACGGATGGCGATCCCGAAAAACGCAAACTGCTTGACTTTTGGTTGCAAGGATGGAGTCAATGCCTGGCGGAAATGAATTTCCTGCGCACCGGTTATCGCAGTAACGGCTTGCTGGATGTGCATTACATAACCGATCAAGACATTAAGGAAAAAACAAGTTTTGCCGCCAAAATTAATG
>Ga0208825_1001446_pt1 | contig 18037 bp, 19 predicted proteins | sample AD_UKC113_MetaG_FD_184450 | JGI IMG/M metagenome (GOLD analysis project Ga0208825, IMG submission 184450) | Active sludge microbial communities of municipal wastewater-treating anaerobic digesters from Hong Kong - AD_UKC113_MetaG (SPAdes)... | ecosystem: Engineered > Bioreactor > Anaerobic >...
TGCAGGGGGCCGAGCCTGCGCACAAAAGGTCCGGTGGACCTTTTGTTGGCTGGCGAGGGGCCGGGCCACTGGCCCGGCGCGGCCTGCAAGGCTCGCCAGTGACCGGGGAGACCCCGGCCACGGCGATTACGGACAGGGCCTGCTCCGCGGCCTTTGGGGTCTTTGGGTTCCAGCCGCTGCGGGTGGCGGGCAGCGCTCTCGGTAGCTGACATGTCGGCTCCGCGCCCTGCACCCACGCATCGCGCCCGCGCGGCGTGGTGGCGTGGCGGGCTGCTGGTGGTGTGGGCGCTGGCGTCATTTGGGGTGGCGTTTTTTGCGCGCGACCTGACGCAGGTGGTGGCCGGCTGGCCGATCAACTACTGGTGGATGGCGCAGGGCGGCGTGCTGGTGTTCATCGCCATCGTGGCGGGCTATGCGTGGGCGATGAACCGCCGCCCCGACGCGGAGGACGAGGACCTTCATGAGCCGGCGGGCGAGTAACCCGACCGCGTCGGGCGATGGGCGCTATCACCGCCTGATGGCGCTGTTCATCGTCGGCTTTTTGGCGTTTCTGGCGCTCATGGCCTGGGCCGAGCGCAAGGGCCTGTCGCGTGACTGGATCGGACCGATCTTTCTGTTTCTGTCGGTGATGTCGTATGCCGGCGTCGGCATCTACGCGCGCACCACCGATCCGCAGGAGTTCTACGTCGCCGGCCGGCGCATTCCGGCCATGTACAACGGCATGGCGACGGCAGCCGACTGGATGAGCGCGGCTTCGTTCATCAGCCTGTCGGGCGCCATTTATCTGCAAGGGATGTCGGGCACGGCCGCGCAGCCGGGTGGACTGGCCTATGTGCTGGGCTGGACGGGCGGCTTTTGCCTGGTGGGCCTGCTGATCGCGCCGCGCCTGCGGGCGATGGAGCTCTACACCGTGCCCGACTTCTTTGCCGCGCGCTTTGGCCAGGGGTCGCGCCTGGTCGCCGCTCTGGGGGCGGTGGCGTGCTCGTTCATGTACGTGGTCGCGCAGATCTACGGCATCGGCTTGATCGCCTCGCGCCTGACGGGCGTTCAGTTCGAGATCGGCATCCTGCTGGGCCTGGGCGGCGTGCTGCTGTGCTCGTTTCTGGGCGGCATGCGTGCCATCACCTGGACGCAGACGGTGCAGTACGTGGTGCTGCTGCTGGCCTTTCTGATCCCGGTGTCCTGGCTGGCCTACAAGCAGCTGGGCACGCCGCTGGCGCCCGTGGTGTACGGCGAGCAACTGCCCAAGATCGCGCAACTGGAGAACGAGCTGATCGCATCGGCTGCCGAGCTGGAGGTGCGCGAGGTGTTCGCGGCGCGTGCGCAGGAGTATGCGCAGCGCCTGCAAGACCCGGCCACCGCGCTGATGCGTGAACGCGCCCGGCTCGACGCCCGCCTGCGCCAGCTCAAGGCGCAAGGCGCCGATCTGTCGCAACTGATGCAGGTGCGGCGCGAGCAGGCCGCGTTGCCGCAGGGCGCCGAGCAGGCGCGCGAGACGTGGACGCGCGCCATGCAGGAGGCGCAGGAGCGCGCCAGGCCCCTGGGCGGATTGCCGCGCCAGGGCCAGGCCTTTGTGGGCAACCCCGACGGCACGGCGGCCGAGCGGGCCGAGTTCAATGCCTCGCGGCTCAATTTTCTGGCCCTCATGTTCTGCCTGATGGTGGGCACGGCCAGCCTGCCGCACCTGCTCACGCGCTTCTACACCACGCGCAGCGTGGCCGACACGCGCCGCTCGGTGGCCTGGTCGCTGGTGTTCATCGCGCTGCTGTACCTCAGCACGCCGGCGCTGGCGGTGCTGGTCAAGTACGAGGTGATGCAGCACCTGGTGGGCAGTCAGTTCGGCGAGCTGCCCAACTGGATCGCCCAATGGGCGCGCGTGGATCCGGCGCTGATTTCGGTGCAGGACGTCAATGGCGACGGCATCCTGCAGTTTGGCGAAATCCGCCTGGGCGCCGACATGATCATGCTGGCCACACCCGAGCTGGGCGGCTTGCCCTATGTGGTGTCGGGTCTGGTGGCCGCGGGTGGCCTGGCGGCGGCGCTGTCCACCGCCGACGGCCTGCTGCTGACGATCAGCAACGCGCTGGTGCACGACACCTCGCCCATCCGCGACAAGGTGGTCGTGGTGTCCGAAAACCGCGTCATCCTGTCCAAGTTCGCGCTGCTGGCCGCGGCCATGGTGGCGACCTTTGTCGCGGTGCTCAAGCCAGCCGAGATCCTGTCGCTGGTGACGGTGTCGTTCTCGCTGGCGGCGGCCACCTTCTTTCCGGGGCTGGTCACCGGCCTGTTCTGGCGGCGCGCCAGCGCGCGCGCGGCCACGCTGGGCATGCTGGCCGGCGCCGGCGTGACGGTGGGCTACATGCTGTGGGCCCACCCCGGCCTGCGCGCCTGGTGGGGCCTGGCGCCGGGCGGACTGTGGTGGGGCATTCACCCGATTTCAGCGGGCGTCTTCGGCGTGCCGGTGGGCTTTGCGGTGATCGTGGCCGGCTCGTTGTGGCAGCGGCGCGCGGCCAGGTCGGGCTCAGAAGCGGCGGCTGAGGTAGCGTGACCCCGCCAGGCCAAAACGCCAGGGCAGCTCCTGCGCCTTGCTGATGCCGACGCGCGGGCCAGCGATCACTTCGATGGCGCCTGCCGCATCGGGCGCGCGCAGGGCAAACGGCGGTTCGTCCAGCGGCAGCCCGTAGAGCGCCTTGGTGATGCCCAGCGCCTGCCCCACGCGGCCCGGGCCGGCGCACAGCAGGCGCTCGTCATCCAGACCCCGCCGCTGGCGCATGCGCTCGAGCCCCTCCGTGGGTTGCAGCGCGCGAATCAGCACGCCGGCACCGTGCCCGCTTTCGCGGCAGACAAAGTTCAGGCACCAGTGCAGCCCGTAGTTGAAGTACACATAGGCATGGCCGGGCGGGCCGAACATGGCGCGGTTGCGTTCGGTCGGGCCGCGGTGGGTGTGCGCGGCCGCGTCCGCCATGTCATAGGCCTCGACCTCGACGATGAGGCCGCCCACGCCATCGACCAGCAGCGTGGCGCCGATCAGCGATCGCGCCACGTCCACCGCGTCACCGGCAAAGTCCTGGCGTTGGAGAGCCCGTGTCATGAAACTGAAACTGCGGCGACGGGTGCGCTCACTCGATGTTCTGCACCTGCTCGCGCATCTGCTCGATCAGCACCTTCATGTCCACGCTGATGCGCGACAGATCGAGTGCAGCGGATTTGGAGCCCAGGGTGTTGGCCTCGCGGTGCAGCTCCTGGATCAGGAAGTCCAGCCGTTTGCCGACTTCGCCGCCCTGGGTCAGCACGGCTTCGATTTCATCCAGGTGCGCGCCCAGGCGCTCCAGCTCTTCGGCCACGTCGATGCGGATCGCGAAGGCGGCGGCTTCGGACAGGGCGCGCTCCTGCGCCGCCGTGCCGGCGATTTGCGCGCCGGCGTCGGCCAGGGCTTCGTTCCAGCGCGCGATGAAGCGCTGCTTCTGCGCTTGCACGGCTTGCGGCACCAGGGGCTCGGCCTGGCGGGCGAGCTGGCGCAGTTCGCGCACGCGATCTTGCAGCAACTGGCTCAGGCGTTCGCCTTCGCGGGCGCGGGCCGCCATGAAATCGTCCAGCACGGTTCGCGTCAGCGCCAGCACGGCCTTGGCCGGCCAGTCGCGCGGCACGTCGGCCGCGGCGCCGGCCAGGCGCTGCACGTCGGCCACGCCCAGCGGCGCGGCGTCGGGCAGCCAGGCGCGCACCTTGTCTTGCAGGCTCGACAACTGCTGGAGCAGGGCGGCGGACGGGTCGCCCACCAGGCTTGCGGCGCGCCCCTCGAACGTGGCGCGCAGCTCGATCTTGCCGCGCTTGACGCGCTGGCCCAGCAGCTCGCGCAGCGGCATTTCGTGCTGGCGCAGCTCGTCGGGCAGTCGAAAGGCGAGGTCGAGGAATCGGCTGTTGACCGAACGCAGCTCGATCGTCAGGCCGGCGGACCGCGGCATTTGCAACGCGGAATCGCCGGCGGCCTCGGTGGCGCCGAGCCGGCCGCTGGCGAAGCCCGTCATACTGTAAACTGGCATGTAACATTCCTTGGGTTGCAGGGCGGCTTTGGGCCTCGCGGTTGGCGGGTTCCAGTGCGCAACGTCGATGCAACCGAAGCCCTCAAATTATGGCAAAGCCCAAGCCCGCCCCCTTGCCGCCCGACACCATGATCGGCGGTTATCGCGTCCTGCGCAAGCTGGCAGGCGGCGGTTTCGGGCTGGTGTATCTGGCCGTCGATGCGTCGGGCCAGCAGGTGGCCATCAAGGAATACTTGCCCACGGCGCTGACGCTGCGCGCGCCGGGCGAGCTGGTGCCCCAGGTGGCGCCCGAGAAGCTCTCGCTGTATCGCCTGGGGCTGAAGAGCTTTTTCGAGGAAGGCCGCTCGCTGGCGCAGATCTCGCACGCCTCGGTGGTCAGCGTGCTCAACTTCTTTCGCCAGAACGAGACCGTGTACATGGTGATGAACTACCTGGAGGGCGCCACCCTGCAGGACTTCATCGTGACGGCGCGCGAGCTGAAGAAGGACAAGGTGTTTCGCGAATCCACCATTCGCTCGCTGTTCGACGAAATCCTGCGCGGCCTGCGCGTGGTGCACCAGCACAAGATGCTGCACCTGGACCTGAAGCCGGCCAACATCTTCATCACCGACGACAACCGCCCGGTGATGCTGGACTTTGGCGCGGCGCGCGAGGTGCTGAACAAGGAAGGCAGCTTCACGCGGCCGATGTACACGCCCGGTTTTGCCGCGCCCGAGATGTACCGGCGCGACGCCACCATGGGGCCCTGGACCGACGTGTACGCGATCGGCGCGTGCATCTACTCGTGCATGCACGGCTACCCCCCCAACGAGGCGCCGCAGCGGCTGGAGAAAGACCGCCTGGCGCTGTCGCTCACGCGCATGCGAGGGCTGTATTCGGACAGTCTGATCGAGATGGTCGAGTGGTGCATGGCGCTGGACCCGCTGTCGCGCCCGCAGTCGGTGTTTGCGCTGCAAAAGGAGCTCTCGCGCGAGGGCGAGCGGCGCTATACCAAGCTGTCGGTGACCGAGAAAGTCCGCCTGGGGCTGGACAACGTGCTGACCGACACCAAGAAGAACATCAAGCGCGCCACCCATTTCGCCACGCGGATGAGATAAATGGCCCACCCCCAGGCTTCACACGCGGCGCGTTGTTGCGCATCCCCCGTGCGCGGGGGCATCGCCGGCGGCCGCGCCAAGCCGGCTCACGGTGATTGCCCGGCCGGCCGGTCCCGCGGCCATGGGCTTTGTGCCGCTGCGGTCGGCATTCAGCGGCATGGACGGCAGGAATGAAGTTTTCCATTTTTCAGCTCAGCCGCATCGGTGGGCGCGAGAAGAACGAAGACCGCATGGGCTATTGCTACACGCGCGACGCGGGCCTGTTCGTGCTGGCCGACGGCATGGGCGGGCACCCGGACGGCGAGGTGGCGGCGCAGATTGCCTTGCAGACGTTTTCCGCCCAATTTCAGCGGCGTGCGCATGCGCGCCTGGCCGTGGTGCCCGATTTCCTGTCGATCGGGGTCATGGCCGCGCACCACGAGATCATCCGTTACGCCAGCGCGCAGGCCCTGCTGGACACGCCGCGCACCACGGTGGTGGCCGCGGTGGTGCAGGACGGCGTGCTGCATTGGGTGCACTGCGGCGATTCGCGCCTGTACGTGCTGCGCGAGGGCAAGCTGCTCGCTCGCACGCGTGACCATTCCTACGCCGAGACGCAGCAGGCCCATGCCGGCGCCGCGCCCGAGATTCTCAACCGCAATGTGCTGTTCACCTGCCTGGGCTCGGTCGCGCGGCCCATGTATGACTTGGGCGGGCCGATTCCGCTGCGCGAGGGCGACAAGCTGATGCTGTGCTCGGACGGCCTGTGGGACAGCGTGGACGAGGCCGACATCATCGAAACCCTGGCGACGCTGCCCGTGGCCCAGGCCGTGCCGGCGCTGGTCGAGCAGGCGCTGGTGGAGGCCGGCGAGCGCTCGGACAACGTCACCGCGCTGGCACTCGAATGGGAAACGGCCCAGCCGGCCTTTGCCGACAGCGGCTTCACGCAGACCGAGATGATGGACCGCGACAGCTTTGCCTCCACCATCCAGGCCGCCGAGATCGATCCGCTGCTCGACGAGTTGGACGAGCAGGCCATCGAGCGCTCGATCGCCGAGATCAACGACGCCATCCAGCGCAGCGCCGCGCGGCGCTGAGTGCGCCGCCCAAGGCGCGTGCCGCGACCCGCCGGCACCTGTTTCTTTTTTTGCACCCCCACATTCATGACGGAAACCACTGCCCATCACCGCGAAGGCCGCGCCTTCGACGCCCTGCGCCCGGTGCGCATCACGCGCCACTACACCGCTTATGCCGAGGGCTCGGTGCTGATCGAGTTCGGCGGCACGCGCGTGCTGTGCACCGCCTCGGTCGAAGAAAAAGTGCCCCCGCACAAGCGCGGCAGCGGCGAGGGCTGGCTGACGGCCGAATACGGCATGCTGCCGCGTGCCACCCACACGCGCGGTGACCGCGAGGCTGCGCGCGGCAAGCAAAGCGGGCGCACGCAGGAGATTCAGCGCCTGATCGGGCGCAGCCTGCGCGCCGTGTTCGACCTGAAGAAACTGGGCGAGCGCACCATTCACCTGGACTGCGACGTGATCCAGGCCGACGGCGGCACGCGCACCGCCAGCATCACCGGCGCCTTCGTGGCCGCGCAGGACGCGGTGAGCTGGCTGCTGGCGCAAGGGCGCATCGCGGCCTCGCCCATCATCGGTCCGGTCGCCGCCATCTCGGTGGGCATCGTCGCCGGCGTGCCGCTGCTGGATCTGGACTATGGCGAGGACTCGGCCTGCGACACCGACATGAACGTGGTGATGACCGGCGCCGGCCATTTCGTGGAGGTGCAGGGCACGGCCGAGGGCGCGGCGTTTTCGCGTGCCGAGATGGACCGGCTGCTGCAACTGGCCGACAAGGGCATTGGCGAGCTGATCGAGCTGCAACGCCAGTCACTCTTGAATTGATAGCTGCTTGCGCTTGCTGGTCAAGCGCTGGGTTTGGATTTGACCATGAAAATCGTGCTGGCCTCCAACAACGCCGGCAAGCTGGCCGAGCTGCAAGAGCTGCTGGCGCCGCTGGGCATGAGCCTGGTGCGCCAGTCGGACTTGGGCGTGGGCGAAGCCGAGGAGCCGTATCGCACCTTTGTCGAAAACGCGCTGGCCAAGGCGCGCCATGCGAGCGCGGCCACCGGCCTGCCGGCGCTGGCCGACGACGCCGGCCTGTGCGTTGATGCCTTTGGCGGCCAGCCGGGCGTGGACACGGCCTTCTACGCCACGCGCTTTGGCTATCCCAAGGGTGATGCCAGCAACGTGCGCGCGTTGCTGGAGCAGATGCAGGGCGTCCCGCAACGCCGCGCCGCCCTGGTCAGCACCCTGGTCGCGCTGAGGAGCCCCGATGACCCCGAGCCCTTGATCGCCGTCGGCCGCGCGATCGGCGAGATCACGCGCGAGCCGCGCGGGGCCGGCGGCTTCGGCTTCGATCCGGTGATGTTCATCCCCGCCCTGGGCAAGACCTTTGCCGAGCTGCCGGCCGAGCTGAAGAACGCCCACAGCCACCGCGGCCAGGCGGCGCGCGCGATGCTCGAATTGATCAAAGAGCGATGGATGACGTGAAACAACCCCCTGCGTCGCTTCGCGCCTTCCCCCTTCTCTCGCGCTGCGCGCGGGAAGGGGGACGCAGCCAGCGCTACGGGGCGGCCCTTGCGCGGCTGCCCGCGCAAGGGCCGCGCCGCTTTCATTCGCTGCGAGTGGCGCGCAGTGCCATGAACCGCTGAAATGGACGTTGCTGGCTTGATGGGCCCGGGGCTGTTGCAGTTGCCCGCGCTGCCGCCGCTGTCGCTGTACGTGCATCTGCCCTGGTGCATTCGCAAGTGCCCATACTGCGACTTCAACTCGCACGCGCTGCGCCCAGAGGTGGACGCCGATGCGCAGGAGCGGCGCTACGTGGATGCGCTGCTGGCCGACCTGGAGGCCAGCCTGCCGCTGATTTGGGGCCGGCCGGTGGTCAGCGTGTTCTTCGGCGGCGGCACGCCCAGCCTGTTTGCGCCCGAGAGCATCGAGCGCCTGATCGAGGGCATTCGCGCGCGCCTGCCGCTGGCGCCCGCGTGCGAGATCACGCTGGAGGCCAACCCCGGCACCTTCGAGCGCGCGCGCTTTGCCGCCTTTCGCTCTGCCGGCGTCACGCGCCTGTCGGTGGGGGTGCAAAGCTTCAACGACGCGCACCTCAAGGCCCTGGGCCGCGTGCACGACGGCGCGCAGGCGCGCGCGGCCCTGGAAGAGGCGGCCCGCGCCTTCGACACCTTCAACCTCGACCTGATGTACGCGCTGCCGGGCCAGAGCCTGGCCGAGCTGGAGCAGGACGTGCGCAGCGCGCTGGCCTTTGCGCCGCCGCACCTGTCGATCTATCACCTGACGATCGAACCCAACACCGTGTTCGCCAAGCACCCGCCGCGCCTGCCCGAGGAGGACGTGGCCTGGGACATGCTGGATCGCATCACCGAGCTGACCGGCCACGCGGGCATGACGCGCTACGAAGTGTCGGCCTACGCGCGGGCCGGCCACCGCTGCGTGCACAACCTCAACTACTGGAGCTTTGGCGACTATCTGGGCATTGGCGCGGGGGCGCACGGCAAGCTCAGTTTTGCCCATCGCATCGTGCGCCAGGAGCGCTATCGCCTGCCCGAGCGCTACATGCAGCAGGCGCTGGCGGGCGACGCGGTGGCACGCACGCACGAGGTGGCGCCCAGTGAGCTGCCGTTCGAGTTCATGCTCAACGCCTTGCGCCTGAAGGGTGGTTTTGCCTTGCAGGACTTTGGTGACCGCACCGGCCTGCCCATCGACCGCCTGACCGAGTCCCTGCGGCAGGCCGAAAGCAAGGGTTGGCTGGAGCGGGTGGGCGAGGGCGTGCGGCCGACCGAGCGCGGATTTGATTTCCTGAGCGACCTGCAGCAGTTGTTTTTGCCGCCGGCCTGAAATCAGTCATCCATGGCGCTGCGCACCACCCGCAAGGGGGTGGGCGAAACATCGCGCAGCGAGTGGAGACTGGGGGTTTGCATCTCACACCGCACCGAGCCGCATCGGCGCCGGAAAGCCGGTGCGGTGGATCAGCTCCTCCAGCAGCGGCTGCCACTGGCTGCCGGTGGCCACGAAGCGCATCTGCTCCTCATCCATGAAGCCGCCGCGCACGCCATCGCGCATGAATTGCAGCAGCGCGTCGTAATATCCGTCCTGGTTGAGCAGGCCCACGGGCTTGTCGTGATAGCCCAGCTGGCGCCAGGTCCAGATCTCGAAGAACTCCTCCATGGTGCCGATGCCGCCGGGCAGGGCCAGGAACGCGTCGGCGCGCTCGGCCATCAGGCGCTTGCGCTCATGCATGGTCTGCACCACGTGCAGCTCGGTGCAGCCGCGGTGCGCGTGCTCGCGGTCCACCAGCGACTGCGGGATCACGCCGACCACGCGCGCGCCGGCGGCCAGCGCGGCGTCGGCCACCTGGCCCATCAGGCCGCTGCGCCCGCCGCCGTACACCAGCTGGCCACCATGCTCGCCGATCCAGTGCCCCACGGCGCGGGCGATTTGGGCATGACCCGCTTGGACGCCGGGGCGCGATCCGCAATATACGCAGATGGAAAAGGCGGCTTGGGCGGGGGAGGCAGCGGTCATGTTGGTGGTCAAGACAAAAAACGGTGATAGAGCGCTGCGCACCAGACGGCAGTGCACAGCAGCAGGGCCAGCAGCACCGCGGCCGAGCCCATGTCCTTGGCGCGCTTGGACAGCGGGTGCCAGTCGGGGCCGATGCGGTCGATGGCCGCCTCGATTCCGCTGTTGAGCAGTTCGGTGATCAAAACCAGCAGCGCCACACCGGCCAGCACGGCGGTTTCGACCCAGCTGGCGCCCAGCCAGAGCGATGCCGGCAGCAGGACCAGCGCGGCCAGCGCTTCCTGGCGAAAGGCGGTTTCACCCCAGCCGGCGCGCAAGCCCTGCAGCGAATAGCCCGTGGCATGCCACAGGCGCGACAGGCCGCGCCGGGCCTTTTGCGGGTTGGCCGACGGGGTGGGAGGTGGCTCGTGCGGTGGCATCAGGCGGTGGCGCCGGCGGCCGGCGGGCGCACGTCGATCAGGCGGGTGCCCGCCAAGGCGTCGTGCCAGAACTGCCGGTCGGCGCGAAAACGGCTGAGCAGCGCCCACACCAGCACCCAGCCGACCATCAGCACCGTGACCTCGCCGGCACGCAGCGGAAAGGGCGCCATCACCGCCAGCGGCGGCAGGAACCAGACCCAGCCCAGCAGGTAGCGCAGCAGGGCCCGGCCCTGCGACAGGCGCTGGCCGTGGCGGTCCACCATGCGGATGTGCCAGGTCTTCATGGCCAGGGTCTGGCCTTTTTGCCAGAACCAGACGAAATAGATGCCGATCACCACGAAGCAGAAAATTTGCAGCCCGTGGCGGTTGTTCAGCGCATTGCGGGTCTGCGTGAGCGTGCCAAACAGGTAGCCGGCGATGAACACCACGCCGAACAGCAGCATGCCCTCATACAGCCAGCAGGCCATGCGCCGGCGCAGAGGTGGGGCCGTCAGGCGGGGCGTTGTGGTGGTTTCGGCGGGAGGAGAGGCGGTCACGGCAGGCAATGAAGGGCGGGCGGCTTGCCGCACCCCAAGCAAACGGCGCGCCGCAGACGCCGGCGCTCAACGACGGGCGCCCTCGGGTGCGGGCGTCAGAGGCAGGAGTGTATTGCGGTTCAGCGGCACGTTGATCCGCAGGCCGCGGTTGTTGGAGTCCTCCGGCGGGCTCGACGCGGCGCGCACCGGGCGGCTGATCGGGCTGGGGGGCGTGGGGCGCAGCGCCGGAGCGATGGTGACAGGGGGTTTGGGGCGGTCGCTGGCCAGGCGTTCGCGCTCCTGCTCGGGCAAGGCCTGGTATTGCTCCCACTTGGCGCGCTTTTCGTCCGTGGGAACCCGGCGCACCTCGTTGAAGTTCAGGCGGGCGCGGGCGCGCTGCGAGGGGCTGAGCTGGGCCCATTCGCTCATGCGGCGCTGCAGCGTGGCTTGCTCGGCCGGCGGCAGGCGGTGGTAGTTGCGCGCCAGGGCCAGCCATTTGCGCTGGTGCGACGCGCTCAAGGTGTGCCAGTGCTCCTTCAGGGGGTCCAGAGCGGTTTGCTGCTGCGCCGTGAGGCTGGACCAAGGGGTGCCGCTGGTGGCCGCATTGGCGGCGGGCGGGCGGCTCGCCCCCGCTCCTTGTGCGATTGCGGGTGCTGCTGCCGTCAGCGCGAGAACCAGCGAAGCGAGGGCAACCAAGGGCTGACGCATCAGGTCTCGGGGCGCTCCGCCGGCTGCGGGGCCGTGCGCTCGTTGGATTGGGTCTTGAGAAACTGCAGGAACCCGGGGTCCGTATACGCCTGCGGCGGCAGATCATCGGTCAGCAGGGCTGCATCCAGGTCGGCCACATCGACCGCCCGGTCGTCGTTTTGCACGATGTTGATGGCGATCAGGCCCACGGCCAGGGCGGCCAGCAGGAACGCCGAGCTGGCGCGCCCCCAGAAGCCCAATCGGTCGCCGCCGCCAAACCCCAGCACGGCGGTGTGACCCGGCTGGAGCACCACCGGCGCGTCAGCGGTCGCCTTGCGCGCCAGCGCCTGCGGACGCTTGCGCCGGGTGAGCGCCTGCTGACGCGCCACCCGCAGGCGCTCGGACACGTCGTGCGACACCTCATTGGCGCCGGCGGACAGCCGCGCGGCAATGCGCAGGCCCATGCGGTTTTGCAGGATGTCGTCGTGTTGCAGCTGGTGGTTGGTGCTCATGGCGTGATTCCCTTGGCGCGCAGTGCCTTGGCCAGCGCTTGCACGGCGCGAGAACAATGCGTCTTGACGCTGCCTTCGGAGCAGCCCATCGCGGCTGCCGTTTCGGCGACGTCCATTTCCTCCCAGTAACGCATCAGAAAGGCTTCCCGTTGACGCGCCGGCAGGGTCTGGACCTGCATTTCGATGGCCTGCAGGATTTGCGCGCGCCGGGTGGTGTCTTCGGCGCTTTCGACGGCTTCGCCGTTGGCGCTGCCGGCAAAGGCCTCCAGCAGGTCGAATCCGCTGTCCTCGCCCTCGGACTCGAAGTCGCTCAGGTTGGAAAACAGCGCGTTGCGCGACTTCTGGCGCCGAAACCAGTCCAGCGTGGTGTTGGACAGGATGCGCTGAAACAGCAGGGGCAACTCGGCGGCCGGCTTGTCGCCGTAGTGCTCGGCCAGCTTCATCATGCTGTCCTGCACGATGTCCAGCGCCGCGTTTTCGTCGCGTACGTGATAGAGCGCGCGCTTGAACGCGCGCTTTTCCACGCTGCGCAGCAAATCGGAGAGTTCTTGTTCGGTCGCCAAGGGCGTCAGTCGGTGCGGGGCGCGAGGCACGCGCGCTTGAGGGCAAGCGCTGGCGCGAGGGCGGCCAAAGCAAGGATTATTGCATCGGTGCGCGCGGGCGATTGATGCGCTGCAACATTCGGTCGCGGCCGGTGTCATAATGCGCGCTTGCAGTCAAAGTGGCAAACGGGTCACCGTCCGGCGGGCTTTACAGCTTCCCGTCCATGGCGTGTGGTCTCAAGTCCTGAAGCGGCCCCACGAGGGCTGGCAAGGGGCACCCAAGGTTTTTCGTCAGAGAAATTCTCGAAAGGTTGATCAAAATGGAAATCTCCAAAGCCGAACTCAAATCGGCCGCCGCTGCCGCGTCGGCACGCAGCGATACCCCCCATTCGCAAGAGTTGCGCGGCGCCGAAGTCCTGGTCAAGGCCTTGCAGGCCGAAGGCGTGAAGTACGTCTGGGGTTACCCCGGCGGCGCGGTGTTGCATATCTACGACGCGTTTTACAAGCAGGAATCCATCCAGCACGTGCTGGTGCGCCACGAGCAGGCGGCCGTGCACGCGGCCGACGGCTATGCGCGTGCCACGGGCGACGTGGGCGTGGCCCTGGTCACCTCGGGTCCGGGCGTGACCAACGCCGTCACCGGCATTGCCACGGCCTACATGGACTCGATCCCGATGGTGATCATCTGCGGGCAGGTGCCCACCGCGGCCATCGGGCAGGACGCCTTCCAGGAGTGCGACACCGTCGGCATTACGCGCCCCATCGTCAAGCACAACTTCCTGGTCAAGGACGTGCGCGACATGGCCACGGTGATGAAAAAGGCCTTCCACATCGCGCGCTCGGGCCGCCCGGGCCCGGTGGTGGTGGACATTCCCAAGGACGTGTCCTTTGCCAAGACGGCCTACAAGGGCTATCCCGAGACCATTGAGATGCGCTCGTACAACCCCGTGCGCAAGGGCCACAGCGGGCAGATCCGCAAGGCGCTGCAGTTGCTGCTGGCGGCCAAGCGCCCCTACATCTACACCGGTGGTGGCGTGCTGCTGGCCAACGCCAGCGCCGAGCTGCGCACCCTGGTCGACCTGCTGGGCGCGCCCGTCACCAACACGCTGATGGGCTTGGGGGCGTTTCCGGCCTCGGACAAGCGCTTTGTCGGCATGCTGGGCATGCACGGCACCTGGGAAGCCAACAACGCCATGCAGAGCTGCGACGTGCTGCTGGCCGTGGGTGCGCGCTTTGACGACCGCGTGATCGGCAACCCCAAGCACTTTGCGCAGAATGAACGCAAGATCATCCACATCGACATCGACCCGTCGAGCATTTCCAAGCGCGTCAAGGTGGACGTGCCGATCGTCGGCGACGTCAAGGACGTGCTGACCGAGCTGATCGCCATGCTGCGCGAATCGCCGGTCAAGCCCAACGCGGCGGCGCTGGCCGACTGGTGGAAGGCCATCGACGGCTGGCGCGGGCGCGACTGCCTGGCCTACGACCGCAGCAACACCGACGTGATCAAGCCGCAATACGTCGTGGAGACGCTGTGGAACATGACCCGGGACGCCGATACCTACATCACGTCCGACGTGGGCCAGCACCAGATGTGGGCGGCGCAGTACTACCGCTTCGACGAGCCGCGCCGCTGGATCAACTCGGGCGGGCTGGGCACCATGGGCGTGGGCATTCCGTACGCCATGGGCATCAAGCTGGCCAGGCCCGACAGCGAAGTCTTTTGCGTCACCGGCGAAGGCTCGGTGCAGATGTGCATCCAGGAGCTGTCCACCTGCCTGCAATACAACACGCCGATCAAGATCGTCTCGCTCAACAACCGCTACCTGGGCATGGTGCGGCAGTGGCAGGAAATCGAGTATTCGGGCCGCTACAGCCAGAGTTACATGGATGCGCTGCCCAACTTCGTCAAGCTGGCCGAGGCCTACGGCCACGTCGGCATGCTGATCGAGCGCCCGCAGGACGTGGAGCCCGCACTGCGCGAGGCGCGCAAGCTCAAGGACCGCACCGTGTTCATGGACTTCCGCACCGACCCGACGGAAAACGTCTTCCCGATGGTGCGCGCGGGCATGGGCATCACCGAGATGCTGCTGGGCTCGGAAGACCTTTGATGTCCAAAACCGGACGCAGAGGACGCAAAGAATCCGCAAAGAACGCAAAAGAGACCGAAGAAAATTCATGAATTTTTTTGCGTCCTCTGCGCAACTTTTGCGTCCTCTGCGTCCGGTATTTGAATCTTTATCCCCCTGAAGACGAATCTATTGCCCGCCAAGCCCGTCGCTTACCGGCTGCGGGGGAGGGCGGCGAAAACGGCAGTTTCTGCGACCACTTTTTAGGTCGTTTGCCGTCGCAAAAAGAGGAATCGAAACATGAAACACATCATTGCCGTACTGATTGAAAACGAGGCGGGCGCGCTGTCCCGCGTGGTGGGCCTGTTTTCGGCCCGGGGCTACAACATCGAGTCGCTCATCGTGGCGCCCACCGAGGACGCCAGCCTTTCGCGCATGACCATCCAGACCACCGGCTCGGAAGAAGTCATCGAGCAGATCACCAAGCACCTGAACCGCCTGATCGAGGTGGTCAAGGTGGTCGAGTTGACCGAGGGCGCCTACATCGAGCGCGAGCACATGATGGTCAAGGTGCGCGCCGTCGGCAAGGAGCGCGAGGAGATCAAACGCACCACCGACATCTTCCGCGGCCGCATCATCGACGTGACCGACAAGAGCTACACCATCGAGATGACGGGCGACCAGGCCAAGCACGACGCCTTCCTGAGCTCCATCGACAAGAGCGCCATCCTGGAGACCGTGCGCACCGGCGCCAGCGGCATCGGGCGCGGCGAGCGATTATTGAAGGTTTGAGCCTGCAGCGCTTGCCCTTCCTGCGCAAGGCGCTTCATTTTTGATAGTAATCCAGACAACCCAAGGAGAAAACCCGTGAAAGTGTTCTACGACAAAGACTGTGACCTGTCCCTCATCAAGGGCAAGACCGTGGCCATCATCGGCTACGGCAGCCAGGGCCATGCGCACGCGCAAAACCTGAGCGACAGCGGCGTCAAGGTGGTGGTCGGCCTGCGCAAGGGCGGTGCCAGCTGGCCCAAGGTCGAGAAGGCCGGCCTGAAGGTGGCCGAGGTGGCCGAGGCCGTCAAGCAGGCCGACGTGGTGATGATCCTGCTGCCCGACGAGCAGATCGCCAAGGTGTATCGCGACGAGGTCGAGGCCAACATCAAGCAAGGCGCCTCGCTGGCCTTTGCCCACGGCTTCAACGTGCACTATGGCCAGGTCGTGCCGCGCGCCGACCTGGACGTGTGGATGGTGGCGCCCAAGGCGCCCGGCCATACCGTGCGCAGCACCTACACCCAGGGCGGCGGCGTGCCGCACCTGGTGGCCGTGCACCAGGACCAGAGCGGCAAGGCGCGCGACCTGGCGCTGTCCTACGCCATGGCCAACGGCGGCGGCAAGGCCGGCATCATCGAGACCAACTTCCGCGAAGAAACCGAGACCGACCTGTTCGGCGAGCAGGCGGTGCTGTGCGGCGGCACCGTCGAGCTGATCAAGGCGGGTTTTGAAACCCTGGTCGAGGCTGGCTACGCGCCCGAGATGGCCTACTTCGAGTGCCTGCACGAGCTGAAACTGATCGTCGATCTGATCTATGAAGGCGGCATCGCCAACATGAACTACTCGATCAGCAACAACGCCGAGTACGGCGAGTACGTGACCGGTCCGCGCATCGTCACCGACGAGACCAAGAAGGCCATGCGCCAGGCGCTGCGCGACATCCAGACCGGCGAATACGCCAAGAGCTTCATTGCCGAGAACCTGGCCGGCGCGCCCACGCTGCAAAGCCGCCGCCGCCTGAATGCCGAAAGCCAGATCGAAGTGGTGGGCGAAAAGCTGCGCGCCATGATGCCCTGGATCAAGGCCAACAAGCTGGTGGACAAATCCCGCAACTGAGCGGCGCCTTGCCAGAACAGGGCCACGCCGGGCGGCGTGGCCTTTTTTTGGCCCCGAGCCATTTCACCGCGTTTCTTGCCGATGAAGGCCGCCACCGGATGCCTGATTTGAAGCCGTGGCATAGTTGACTCCACAGACAGGAGATGAACATGGTCAAGGCCCGCAAACAGCCCTATACCCGGCTCACCGAACCGCTGGTACGCGACAACGGCGTGCTGCGTCCCGCCACGTGGGACGAGGCACTTGATCGCGCGGCTGAAGGCTTTCTGCGCAACATCGAGGCGCATGGCCCCGACGCTTTTGGCATGTTCTCGTGCTCGCGCGCCACCAACGAGATGAACTTCATCGGCCAGAAGTTCACCCGCGCGGTGATCGGCACCAACAACATCGACTCCTGCAATCGAACGTGACACGCACCCAGCGTCGCCGGTCTGGTGACGGTGTTTGGTGCGGGCGGTGGCACTTCGTCCTATCGAGAGATCGAGGACGCGGATCTGATCGTCTTCTGGGGCTCCAACGCCCGTGAAGCGCATCCGATCTTTTTCCACCATGCCCTGAAGGGCATTCACAAGGGCGCCAAGGTCTACGCGGTCGATCCGCGCCGCTCCAAGACGGCCGAATGGGCCGACACCTGGCTCGGACTGGACGTCGGTACCGACGTGGCGCTGGCCTATGGCGTGGGCCGCGAGATCATCCACGCCGGCCTGGTCAACGAAGCCTTTGTTGCCAACGCCACCATCGGGTTCGAGGAATACGTCGCCGCCTGCGAGCCATGGACACTGCAAGTCACCGCGCGCGAGACCGGGGTGCCGGCCGAGCTGATCCGCGAGTTCGCGCACGACTATGCCAGGGCCGAGCGTGCGCAACTGTGCTGGACGCTGGGCATCACCGAGCACCACAACGGCACCGACAACGTGCGCGCGCTGTGCAACCTCGCGCTGCTGACGGGCCAGGTCGGCCGCTGGGGCGCGGGACTGGTTCCGGTGCGCGGCCAGAACAACGTGCAGGGCGGCGGCGACATGGGGGCCATCCCCAGGAATCTGCCCGGGTTCCAGAGCGTCGAGAACCCCGAGCACCGGGCCAAGTTCGAGCGCATGTGGGGGGTCACGCTGCCATCGAAAGGCGGCTTGACGCTGTCCGAAATGATGGAGGCGATGGACGAGGGCCACCTGACCAACCTCTACATCATCGGCGAGAACCCGGTGCAGTCCGACGCCGACACCGCGGCGGTGACGCGGCGGCTGGAGAACCTGGATCACCTGGTGGTGCAGGACATCTTCCTGACCAAGACCGCGTCCCTGGCCGACGTGGTGCTTCCGTCGGCGGCGGCGTGGTGCGAGGGCGAGGGCACCTTCACCAACAGCGAACGGCGCGTGCAGCGCGTGCGCAAGGCATTGGAGCCGCCGGGTGGGGCGAAGGACGACATCGAGATCATCCGCCTGGTGGCCGAGCGCATGGGGCATGTGTGGCCGGTGCAAACGGCGCAGCAGGTCTGGGACGAGTTGCGCGCGCTGTCGCCGGCGCACCATGGCATGACTTACCGGCTGCTCGAGCAGCGCGGTGGCTTGCAGTGGCCTTTCCCCGAGGAGGACAGTCCCGAGTCCCCGTTCCTGCATGGCCGGCTGTGGGAGAAGGATCCCGCCAAGCGCGGGCGCCTGGCGCCGTTCGGCATCATCGAACACCGGCTGCCGGTGGACAAGCTGG
>Ga0208825_1001447_pt1 | contig 18029 bp, 20 predicted proteins | sample AD_UKC113_MetaG_FD_184450 | JGI IMG/M metagenome (GOLD analysis project Ga0208825, IMG submission 184450) | Active sludge microbial communities of municipal wastewater-treating anaerobic digesters from Hong Kong - AD_UKC113_MetaG (SPAdes)... | ecosystem: Engineered > Bioreactor > Anaerobic >...
GAGGTCGGTTCATCCCCATACACACGGGGAACTCTCTTCCCTTTTTCTCCTTTTGGAGGAAACGCCCTTCCTCCGGATGCTCAGATCAGGTGAACATTACTTTTTCTTATTCTCCTCTGGCATAAATGCTACCAATGGATGCCCGTCAGCATCTATCGGAATACGTCGGTTATGACCCACGGTCTCAAATTTAAACCCTGCTTCTGTTGGTGTGTGCCACATCATCACGGCATTCCCTTTCCCAATGCCCGAACATACCTGACTCCAGATCATATCTCTCACCCGCACAGAATATGAACCTACATACACCCCGGAACGAACCTCCAAAAGCCATACTGCAAGTCTGCCTCGTAATGAAGGGGGAACACCCTCTGTTACCACAACAATCACACCCTCTCACCCCTCCTCATCAACAGGAATCGCTGGTGGAACAACCCAATCAGGAGGGGCAGGAGTTGAGATCCCCCCAGCCGCCAGCACCTCCTCAATAGTTGGAATAATCTTTTTAAGGAGTTGTGTTTCTCTGAATAAATCACGGCAAGCATACCGGACCTCACGTTCAGGCTCCTTGGGATTTAATGCCGCCGTTTTAAACGCTGCAGGGACAACCGTTTCAAATTTGAAAAGGTCAGCAATGTCATATACAAAAGAAAGTGGCTTTCCCGTATGTAAGAACCCGATGGAAGGAGAATACCCGGCAGCAAGAACAGCAGCCTCACAAATCCCATATAAACTAGCGGTTGCTGCACTAAGACATCGATTCGGGAGATCAGCACTCCCCCAGGAATGAGGATCATATCGCCTGCCATTCCAGATGACACCAGTATCCCTTGCAATCTTACGATACCCTTCCCTGACACGGACCCCTTCTAGCCCCCGTAACTGCTCAACAGAATATGCATCAGAAAAATCCTCTCCAAACCGGAGAGAAAACATCTTTTTCACTACCTTAAGCCGTGATTGTTCATCAAGAGCAAGACGTGCCTGGTACAAAAGACGATCTGATCGGGCACCTCCGGGGTGTCCAACAGAATAGAGACGAACGCCACCCTCACCAACAAAAACAAGCAGACAACCAACTTTCGATGCAAGAGTAACAGCAGCATGGGAAACCCGTGACCCAGGTTCCAGCATCAATGATGCAAGGCCACCGACTGGAATCTGCATCCTAATCCCATTCGTATCAACCAGAACAAACGCACCATCAATAACATCCAATTCTCCCCTACCAAGAAATACCACTGAAGAACGCTCTTTTATCGGAATCGGCTTTATATCGGGGAGAGTAGGAGTCATAATGCTGTCCGTTTCACCATCATCAGCCCACAGCCAAAACCTTTTGCCGGCCCAAGCCCATTACAGATCATCTGGAGAAACAGGTCAGGATCAGTAACCCGTAAAACACCATCGCAATCCACAACACTAATGGATATGGTATTTTTTTTCCTGCCTTGGGAAAACTGCATCTTTCGGTATCCCCCTGCAATAACTCTATCCTCATATAAGGAAAAACCTCCTTTTTCACTACGCTGACGAAGCCAGCGGACAGACTCCTGCTGAACCAGATCACTCATTGAAAAAGATGAATTTGCCTCATTAAGTCTTCTTTTTGCATCCATGATAACATCATGACGGTGACGAATCCGTTTTCTATCTGGATCAGGCTCAGTCTTTGTCACAACAGGATTTACACGGATTCGAAAATTCAGCAGATCATCTTTCTGGAGAACCGGATGAAATGGCTTTGAAAGAATATTCCACACATTTCCTTCGTAAACCGGCTTCCTGGCTGAGAGCAAATAAACTACAGGATCCCTTCCGGTTAACTCCGCACGATATAAAAAATCTCTCTTTCTATCAGGATGGTCTGCAAAAAGATCCCAGATCACTTCATGCACCTGATACGGCCCTGTCACAAGATCTCGAAACCGACCTGAAATTGCAGCTTCTCTATCCAGTGTCATTTTAGAAAAAAACATTATCACACCTCGGAAACAGAAATACGGGCATAATATTCATTCCGGTCAGAAAACTGCCACCTCGACCGGGATAATATATTATCACGCCTCTTCATCACCATCACCGGGTCATCAAATCCTGGATCGATCCCCTCCTCGAAAAAGAGAGATACCCGATCCGGAACTGTAAAACCATTAAGCAGATCAAAACCCTCGATATGCTGAACCAGAGCAGATTTCAGTGAATCAGCCTGGAGGACCCGTGCATGAACTGGAAGGGCAGGGGGGCAGGATTTTCTTCCCAGATACAAACAAAAAACAGGATTTCGAAACGCTGCTGCAATTTCCTCAAGAGAAAACTGAGCTGACTCAGCATCACGAATCCATACACAGGCAACAGAAACATGATCACACAGATACTCCCTACGAGAAAGAATTGTTTCCGAATCCCCAAGATTCATCTCATCCCTCCTGGTCATCACATGATTCATTTTCTTCAAAGAAGATGAGTGGACTGACTGAATGGTATGAAAATCCTGAATCATTATGCCAGGTTGCAGGACCATCACCGAGAAACCATATCCGGCCTGGAGTCTGTTCTGTGCTTCTTCATCATCCCGACGAATACCAAGGGCTGCAGCAACCATTCCAAGAACCGCTGACCGGGACGGTCTTGACCATGAAGACCGCATTTCACCTACTGCAATCCCCCCATACCCGGCCATCGGTCCGTAGAGATTAATGAGACAAAACTTCGTCATGACTCTAACACAAATGAGATAATATCAGTCAGACTCCCTGTTCCATCAATAACATTCATGGATCTGGACGATTGCTTAAAAGAGGTCCCATATGCATTATCCATCCTATCCCGAAGACCCTCAAGATTTTTCACAGCATCTCCGTAGATATCCTTCCCCGAAACGGGTTTGAAAAAGGCGGCTGCAAGAGAACGCGGCTGCTCCATACCCTTTTCAACAAGCAGATATGACGCATATGACCGTGATGCAAAACTATTCTGTTTCCCTGAGGGGCTAACCATGGAAGCGGCACGAATAAGAGCCTCAATTGCCCGGTTCGAAAGTTCATTATCACCTTGAAGATTTTCTTTCAATAAATCACGGTTAATACAGATATAGGTATAAAAAAGACCTGCACCAAACTCTGCTTCACCAATATGCCCTGCTCCGGCAGTATCATCAAGCTGATTGAGATCATCAACTGCTGTAAAATAGTCATCTTCAACCGGCGTGTCATGCACCGTTATAGCATGGGAAACCTGAACTGCTGCCTCAGTATTATATGCTGCATTATCTGCAAGCATACGTCCGAATAAGGCAATATCAACAGCTTTATGATCGGATCGAAGTCGAATACAATCATCATCTGTTACTTTTTCACCACCAGCAATCCGACCAAGAAGATCATCAATTCCAGCAATCTCTTCCGGACTATAATGAACCATCTGCTTATGGGAGAGAGGATTTTTAGTACTCTTTTCATCCGTTTTTTCAGATTTCTTATCTGAATCTTTCTCTTTTCCCCCCTCAATCTTTCCAAAATGGGAACTTATCTTCACCGCCCACTCATGAGCTTTCTTTTCATCTTTTAACCTCTCCCTAGTGAAGCCAGACTCCTTTCCCTCAAGGATATCGGATAATAACCTTCCCTCAACCAGAGATTTTTTAATTTTCACCCCCATATCCCGGGTTCGGATACCAATAGCCCCTTTAAGTGCATCTGAAAATGCCTCTGACGTCCGCCAAGATCGTTTCAGACTCTGTGAAGATACACGAATACGCTGTGTACCTCCTACAGTGGCAGTTTTGGGTCTCCCAAGATCGTCACGGTTCAGGTTTGATGGCGGATACGATGCAAGCATATGGATTTGTATAAATTCACTCATTCTTTTTTCCTCCTTGATTACCTTCAGACTGTAAAACTTTTTCAAAATACTCAAATGTCATCTCATTTCTGGATTTTTCATTCCAAAAGTACAATTTTTTAACCACATCATCAATATTCACCGTCCCATTCAGCATCCTTATGATCCTCGTCACAGGAAGAAAGAGATCAGTATATGATTCACACCGAATAAGTTTTCGAAATCTCGCTTCACTAACAGAGGGGGTCAGACCTATTCTACTCTCACCCATCTGCTGAGCAAAAGTAACATTAGAAATGTCTTCCTTCACATGAGCAAGAGTCACTGCAATCAAAGCCAAAGCCTCTCTTCTCACCATTCCATGCGGTAAAAGACTCTGATAAAGCCTGTGAAAAGCTGGACAAAAAAATACTTCTGTAAGATTATGACACCTCCGTAACTCAGCACTATCTCCACGGTTATCAGACAATCCCTCCCACCAGGAGTGAATTTTTCCCCTGACAGGATCTGATTCAATAGATAGATATCCATTATTCATAGCTTTTTCTCCTCCATTGAGTCTTTCATGAGAAGACCCAGTAATGAAATAACTTTTTTCGTGTTCTCCCCAGTAAATTTTTTGAATTTGATTCGGGCATCGACAACCCTCTTTGGATCATTCAGGTCGCTGATGAGTGAAACCTGATTATAATGATCAAAAAACTCAACAGAATGACGAATTAACATACGAAACCATTCACGCTTTATTTGATCTATCTGCTCCACATCTCCCAAAGAGACAAAAAGTCGATCAAGTGTAGCGTAGAACAATTCCTCTGTCTCATTCCAAAACCGGGATCTTAAATCAACAGGTTCTTTTCCTTTACTGCCATGTCCAGAAATAGCGTCCTTTATTGAGCCGGCAAGAGACTGCAACACATATTCTGCTGTAAATACAAGATTTGAAACAATATTTTCAAACAATTCTCTTTTTTTCTCATCATCCACCAGGTAGATTGGCATCCGGCTTTCATACCAGCATCTGGCTTTTGCATTATCCATATCATACCCAAATGACCACAACCTAACCTTTTCAAATGATTTTCGCTTTAATCGGATTATGTTATTCTGAAAGTTTGTTACAGATCGGGACACCTTAATATTCCTTGAAGAATCCGGAATAATCAGACCCATAAAATTTCGATACGTAATACCACCGGGTTGAAGATGAATAGGACGATAAACATCTTTATCCTGGTAATAAGGTGTAAGCGTGTGATTGTCCCAGGTTTCGTCATAATCAACTCCATAAGGTTTCGTATGATATGTCAACACGGTTGCTGAAGACGCAAGACCACAGACATCACAGGCCCCTACCGGCTTGTCCTCAAAATCAAGTAATATTCTTCTTCCCATCCCCCAGAACATCTGAAGAGGATTAACATCAATTACACCGGTTTTTTCCTTATTATCACTCAGGCGAATCTTTCCAAACCAGGGAAAGATCATATCCATACCCTTTTTTTCTTTTGGTATCACATCTCCATAAAATTTTATTGAAGGAATAATATTCAGCCATACAGTCTCCCACAATGTCTTTCCGAGGATTACAGACGTTAATGGTCCCCCTCCTCGTAAACCAGTTTTATGCCCCGCTCCACCACCCGGTCCATTAACCTGCAGTGTGAATAAAGCCATGGCAGCACAAGAGGCACACATCTGCTTTACGGTATCTCGTTTAACAAAAAAATCGGTATTTTTTTTAACCGTATTTTCCCCTGGCATTTCAATAAGAAGACCATCTACCGAATTTGTCTTTTCATCACCAATACTTATATCCTGCATAAATCTGGGGCCTTTGCCATCCAGAGAGAAGGCATCCTGAATCTGCCTGAATTGTTCCTTCAATACATCTGAAGGAATTGCCTTATCTAACCGGTCAATCCATTCTTTATCCGATTCAGGAGGACAAGCGGTCTGAACCAGTCCAATTAGGAATTGAATAAGAGCTCCATTAAAATCAGGACGTGAAGCATTAAGTTCTATCACCGGATTTGTATCATAATCCGAGGTAATCTGATGCGGAGCGATAAGACCGGAATCACCGTTTTTTCTCACAACCGGAATCCAGGCATCATGTAATAAATGGATCATATCTGAACCTCATAAAAATAATAAGTCTGATTATTAAGTAATTCACTAACCACCATAAACGTTACTATCTGAACGTATTATCATACCCTTCTTTGAGTCATACTCAATTATCATCTGCTGCCCATTTGAATGAATCACGGGACAGTAATAATAATCATTGATTGGAATTAAAGGAATAATTCGGTCTCTTTTTCCTCCATCAGGTAAAATCGTACTTAAACGTTCCATCTCTGACTCTATCAGAGGGTCGACATTAACCCTCACATCAAATGTTCGTTGAGAAACAGTAATTCTGCTCATATCGATAGAGTATTGATCCATATCTCTCCATAAGGACAAAACGTTATGAACCGGATCCCACCTGCACAAAAGAACCTGAATAGTAGGATCAGCAAGACGTGTTTTATCCACATCATCCTCTCCCCATAAGCCGGATACAAGTATATATCCCAATGATGCCTTCAATGAACGATTCCCTGCCAGACCTTCAGCCCTCCTATCATTATTTTCTGTCATTTTATCCCGTTCAGTTAATGCTGAAGGAACATATGGAGGCAATCGAAAATCATAAACAGATTCAATCAAAAATCGTGATCGATCAGGAATCCGGATTGAACCTTCACTTCGAAGTAGTTCTGCAGTCTTCCACAACAAACCATGGTACTGGTACACATATGCACCACCGGGGAACAACTCTGAATACCATGAATCTTTCGGATTATCATCAAAAGGAGGTGAATAAATCCCAAGTATTGGTTTATCTCTCATCCCACGATTATGCCGGTGCAACCGTCCGGCTCGCTGAATAACCAGATCAATTGGGGCAAGATCAGTAACCATTACGTCAAAATCAATATCAAGGGACTGCTCAACTACCTGAGTGGCAATCAGAAGAACTCCCCTGCGATCCTCATCACGACTCTGTGTCCCAAATTGAGTAAGCACTTCTCGCTCTCGTTCAAGACGATCTCCCATGGCAAACCGTGCATGGAACAAAAGAAGTTTCGACGCAATACTTTTCTCTGCCATCATTTGGTAAGCTAACACCGCATCAGATACCGTATTCCGGATCCAGCAGGCACATTTTCCAGATTTTAATTCTTCCTCAAGGTATTTTGTAACCGCCTCAGTTGAATGAAAAAAAGTAACTTCAACATCGCGTTCAGTTCCAGGCCTGCATAAAACAGGAATCTGTTCTGACTCTCCAGAATATACATGAGTTATTAATGGATAATCACTTACAAAATCTAATTTTGGAGCATATCCAACTCCATTCGTGAAACCAAAAATGTACTCTTCCTTCTGACTTTTGGGAAGAGTAGCAGAGAGAAGAATTGCACTTCCACCCAAAGCAGCATGAAATGTTAGAAGAGAGCGTAACAAACGATTCATAAACCGGTCATAAGCATGAACCTCATCAACAATCAGAATATTTCTGGCAATGCCAAATAAACGAAGAGACTGATGTTTCACAGGAAGCACTCCGGTAAGACCCTGGTCAATTGTTCCTACCCCAATGGATGCTAGAAGTGAAGATTTTTTATGATCTGCAAGCCATCTGGCACATACTGCCTCACCTGATTCTTCCCCTTGCAGATAATCCATTCCTGTTGACGGGACATCAGGTGGACCGATAGTCTGAAGAAATGAATCAGAAAGGTGTCGGGAACCATGTGCAAGAATCAGTGAGGGACGGTTTTTTCCCGGGCAGTATAAGCGTTGATAACAGTCTTTCATCCGCTCATACATCGCATTTGCAGTTGCCATGGTTGGAAGACCAACGTAAATTCCTTCACCATACCCCTCAGCCATTAATCGATGAGCCAGTGTGACTGCCGCCTCTGTCTTACCTCCTCCGGTTGATTCTTCAATAATAAACAGATGAGGACCAGTCCCTAATTCCAGAGTACTAACCGCCTCCTGAAGTGGACTCGGAGTTCTTCCTCCAGCAGAGAATGAAGGAAAGAGTGATCTTATACCTGTACCAGGATTTACCGTATAGTCAGATAACCCACAAATCGGTAGAGCCCTATCAGCAATATCAAGACTTTGTTTCCAATAAACCTCTAGCGGCATCTTTTCATTATGAAATGGGAAAAAGCCAGAAGAGCCAATCCAGTCAGAGATAATCACAAGTCCTGCTATTAACCATGAAATTTGAGCAGAGACAGTATCACAATCTGGAATCGGAATTTTGGAATTGAGATCATGAAGAAATAAATTTGCAGATTCTTGTAAAAAATCTGAAGCAGCAGAGATGTCATCATCAGTACAAACCAGATGAAGAGAAGTATAATTTATTTTTCCCATATCGGGAGGCATTCCATGATGCCCAAATGAGGCATTCAGACAAAATTTGTACCCTAAATAAAATTCGTATAAATCGGCATCACAAAGTCTGTCAGTCAGATTCAGATCGGATGTATCGAGAATATTTTCAAAAATTTTTATTCCAAGATTGCTATGATGGAGCTGATTACATAGTCTTGGTTCTCGCCCGTGCATTTCAAGAAAAAGATCTTTCACCATTCCCTGAAAACTTTCAGAAAATTTGCCAAGATCATGAATCGCAAGTAAAAAACTGATAAATGGAATAACCTGATCCTGATTAATATTTAGAGCAGAGGATATCCTACTTACAAGAATAGGATGATGAAATAAAATTCTGTTTCCAACTGCTGCAACATCAAGGGAATGATACGCGAGGAGATGATAACGAGGCTCACAATCTTTACTGGTTTTTCCCCAGTATTGATAGATACGATCTGCCCTTTGCATAAGTATCATGATCGTCTATACTGTTATAGAGATGACCGGTTGAACATTGTTTAATTATAATTGGACACCCTTGAGTTCATTATTTCCCTGAAATTTTACTGATTAAAATACCATTAAAGTCAGGAAAAGGAAATATCCTCACCATTCAACCAACCGGGATAAACACGGGAGAAGAACATTTTATCAAAGACCTGGCCGGATACCTCACCTCCGAAAAGGACCGGTACTCCGGCTATGAATGCTTCCTCCTCCGGAACCGTGCACGGCTGGGAGTCGGACTCTTCGAAACCGCGTACTTTTATCCAGACTATATCTTCTGGATGATACGGGAGGGCCGCCAGCAGGTAGTCTTTTTAGACCCACACGGCCTTGCCCATGACACGGATAAAGACCGGGAGAAACAAAACCTCTGCAAAAACATCAGAAAAGAATACGAACCCTTCATCCAAAAAAGGTTAAAAGACAAAGGCATCCCAACCGAGATACTCCTTGATGCATACATCATCTCGGTCACCGACCAGAAGACGGTGAGTGAGACATTCCGGGGAATGCCCACGAAGAGCCATGTGGTCTATCAGAATAATCCCGGGTATATCAGGGAGATATTTGAGGGACTTCCGATAGTTCAATAGGATGTTTGAAATGAAATATACCGGGGTGAGTGAGTATCAGACAGGTCAGGACTAACACATCAGAGAGTTGGATTTAAATTGAGCAATCTTTCTCATCCTGACCTCAATAAAGCCACAATTTTCATCTGCATATCTGTTCTCTCCTTTCAAATAGTCAACAGGAATCCATATTTCACGGTAGAAGAGAGCAATATAGAAAAGTAATCCCTTCCAAATAATGATCTAGTCGTGAAAACATACCAAACAAAAGATATTCCCCCGGTTTATAGGGTAGATTTGTCCAAAACTCAAAAGAAAGCAATAAACGAATGGGTCAAAGATTCCACATACATTAATGCGGCAGCACGATATGGCCATAATGCTGATGAGTTTAAAAGACACCCTGAAAAATTTGATGAGGCGAATCAACAAAAGATAATATTAGAGAGATTAATTTCGGAAGAATCACTAAAACAATCGTATGAAGTCTTTAGAGGTTTGAAAGAATATGATATCATTCGAACAAAGAAGACCCTTGAGGAAATTAAAATTACCAATAAAGCGACTGAATTATTTGACGATGGGTTTAATGCTGTCTCTTTTAATGAAGATACTCCCCTAATTTATGCAACCCCAGATGAGAATGGAGAAATATGGATGTATTCAGCAAATCTAAACGAAGGGTATCCTGCATTATTTATCGGTAATGAAAACCCCCAAAGTTTAGGATACAGAAAAGAGGGGGAGATTTTGATTAACAGAAAAACGAAATTCACAATAATTGGGGACGAAATAATGAATGTGCAAGATGCGACCGGAACTATTAAACGCTTACATTTAGTATATATTGAATATCAAGGGTGAGTCACATGGATAATCGAAAAAAATGGTTAGAGAAATATGCATCACCTGAAGGTGCGGTAAAGGTGGTTGGTTCTCATCAAATAACAGAGGGTGAAAAAATTAGATTAGAAGCTTGGAAATCAAAAGTTATTCGCAAATATTCACTTTCTTCATCTAAATAATCACGGCATACAATATATATAAATATTAGTTCTTTATGCAGTGAGATTGTTGTATCAATAGATACAAATGAACCATGGAAAAGTGATGACACACAGGTCGAGATCAATTTATTGATGAATATGAAAGCATTGTTTACGCTCCCAATTGGTCAGGGGCAAGATATCAAAAGATAATAGCGAAGAATCCGGGTCTGATTCAGTTGCTCAAATGGACACCTCATGAGGAGGAACCATTAACTCGGGGCGCTACCTGATAAATACTTTTTCCATTGTCGTGTGATACGTCACCTATCGAATTCAGGATGATATATTATTAGTCAGATTTATTCATCACTCATCCTTACCCTGGCGATCAAGACAAAAATTTTGTTGGTATCAATCAGATACTTTATTAGTGTCACGCCAAAGGAGGGCTTTTTTCTGAAGGGAAAAAACATCTTCCTGAACATCAGAAAGACCGCCAGCCCAGCTGAAATTTGGTTTCAGGATATTTTCTTTCTGGATATCAAGTAAAAGAGAATCTATGTAATCCAATACCTTCTTCTGGTACTCAGAGGGGAGTTGTCGAGCCCGACGTTCCAACACACCGTCTTCTTTCATGAAAGTCAATCTACAATATTTTCTATTCTCTGTTTGATGTTACCGATAAGATTTATCATTCCTATTTTGATTGTATAAATATGCAGTCATTCACCAATAAAAAACCCAATTGTCCCCCGGATGATTGAATACAGATATAACTCCCAACTAATTCGACTATATCTTCTGGATGATACGGGAGACCGGCAGCAGGTAGTCTTTTTAGACCCGCATGGACTTGCTCATGACACGGATAAGGACCGGGAGAAACAAAACCTCTGCAAAAACATCAGAAAAGAATACGAACCCTTCATCCAAAAAAGGTTAAAAGACAAAGGCATCCCAACCGAGATACTCCTGGATGCATACATCATCTCGGTCACCGACCAAAAGACGGTGAATGAAACATACCATGGATTGCCCACGAAGAGCCACGTGGTCTATCAGAATAATCCCGGGTATATCAGGGAGATATTTGAGGGACTCGCGATAGTTCAGATGTCTTAAAAATTGTTCAAGAAAAAAGGGGCTCTTATTAATTGACCTCTTTTAATTTTACTAATAAAAACTCAATAAAAATCAGAGTTGATTCGAGGTTTCTTTTCTTTTTTCTTTCCACTCTAAAAAGTTAGAAACAAACTCATCCGGATCCTGAACGAACCATTCGGATCTCTCCTTTGTATAATCCCCATGACCTTTATCATAGAGATGTAAAAATCTCACACCATCACCTGGACAGATTACATAAAAATTGGAATACTGTTCAAAAACATTGTCAATCATATCCCTCTCAACTCATCAGGAAGGTACCACCACTTCTCAATTTTATATGGCTCATACGGTACATCAACATTAATTTTCCCATCAACAATTAACTGACAGGTTCGCTCCAACCGATCCAGTTTCTCATGATACTGCCAGATAATTCCTTTTATAAACAAATCATAGTGTTCAAGCATATATACCCGAAGATCAAGGAGTTCTTCAGTATGATACCGCTGTTCAAATCGTTCGGCTATAATAAGATCCACATCACTTGATTTCCATTGTTTAAAAACCGGGTGGGACCTGAGTTCGTAATATTTTTTACTTCCATAGATAGCATCTTCAAATGCTTCTGACGGATTTTTTTGTTCAGCCCGGTTTTTCTTATATTTGACATAGATCTCATCTGCAATGTCGGGGATGACGATATTATCCCGATAGAACCGCATCTTCTTCTCAAGTTCGCGGTACATACCGATTAAACCATAAATCGGACCAAACTCCGGCAGTGCAATACCTGATTCATAGCCTAGACCTGCATCCACCACGGTCAGATATGATTGGGCACTATCCATTACGCCCATGGCATCTTCGATCTCTTTCCCCACGATGTTTTGCCCGGCTTCATCCACCAGACTTCCCTGCCAGCTAGGAATCTCTCGTGTTAAATTGTCTTTGAATGCAGAGATATCCCCCATCATATTATCTTTCAGAGCATAGGTGATTCCCCTGTCCGGTCCGAGTACACCGGTTTCGTTCGCCACCAGGGCCTTATACAGGACCTCATCAGAATATTTACCAAATTGTGAGGGGAGATAGTATCGAAGTGTCCAGATAAGTTCTCCATAGTCTCTTGTTTTTGTATCAGAAACCTCATCGCCGACCAGATTTTTCCTGACAAGGCGTGCTATCCGTAGAGCTTCAGAATCAACAAGTGCCTCCATCTTACTCTTCCGTTCGGCTACTGAGGGACTACACCCGAGTTCATCATACTTGGACCAACTTTTAACATGACTGGAAACCTCAACCTCGATATACGTATGCGGGTCAATCCAGAAAGCAATCTCCTCATTTATATTGTAGGTTGTTTCTGATGGTGTCCCAATCTCCCGGTACCAGACACTATCCGGAAGTTTTGGGTAATCAGTATACGGTTCAACCCGACCCTTAATCCACTCTTTCCAAACTTCAGCTGTGGTCATGGTCTGTGCTGAAGCAGGAGTATCAATTGAGAACGCCCAGACCTTACATTGAAACCAGTCACCAGGGTTTGAATCAATCTGTCCACTCTTCTTTGCACAGGTAAACCGAAAATACCCATCCCACCCAACACAACATAGAAATATTGGGGTTCGTTGGATTGTGAAGTAATACCGGGAGGATTTTTCATGTCAAGCCCGGGAGTTACGTCTGCAACAGTGGGAAGTGCACCCATGAGAGCTTCAGAAGAGACCGCTGATACCACAGGGACCATGAAAGAGAAGAGAAGCAAAAGTGTTAGAATTGCATTCCTGCTCATCATGCCATCCATACCACGAGGCAATAAACCGTTTATCATGATATCTCTCCCAGATGCCAGACAGGAAAAGCAACCATGAGAGTAAACCTGTTATTATTCAGCAGGATCATACAGAACAATACCTGCTATGTGTATTTCTGATTGTACCTGTGGCATCAATGCATGAGTATTCGCACCTGAGTTGATAAAGTATGTGGCTCATTCAAATTTTTCCATGAACGGCCAATATGCCAAAAAAGGGAAAGTATAAGCGAATCAGGCGTTATCAAAATTTTTACTCACCATCTCATATACCTCATCAATAAGCCGACCAGCTTCCCCGGTCATATAGAGCGGTATGGATAATATGGTATCATGAAAACTCAGCTCTCCTTCCCAGAACCGAATCGCAAACAGAGGCTTTTTCTCTTCCATGTATACCCGCAGGGCCCGGAGCGTGCCGGTCTTTCCTGATTTCACTTCAATTGGGTATATCCTGCCTTTCCTGGTGATGCAGTAATCAATCTCACTCGAGCTCCCGGTCTTATCCCGTGCCCAGAAATAGAGTTCTGAACTGATGAACGGATCCTCAAGTGCCAACAATTCCTGACCGATAAACTTTTAAAAAAAATTCCTTTTTCCCAAATCTCTCGACACTATAACTCTTCCCCACCTGTCGTGCACCCCTGATGAGAAGCGGAGTCCGGTGAGATTTTTTCCATGAGAGGAGGTGTGACGAGATGGCCCGATCCATAGTTACAATATACAGTTCGAAGAACATATATACCTTGGCTAAAATAGGGGGCAATTTTTACCAACTTTTGGACATTTTAGGGGGCAACTTCAACCACCCACCCATACATTTCAGGGGTACCACCATCACAAACACCCCTCTTCCCATCCCTCTTGCCAGGTGACTCCCATCCAGGGACCAGCCATACTTCCCCACAGCCCCGGAGCAGATTCATGATCTTTGGCTAAACCAAAGATGAGAACACTTCAAACCGCTCAATTCCTTAAACCCGCCATTATTCTTCTCCCGATACAAACCTGTTTAAATCACGATACTATCTCCCTTCCAACACTTCTCTGTCACACCCGTGACAGGAGAAACGAATGGCAGACTTTGTCTCAAAATCAGTTGTAAAAAGTGCAGAGCGGGTCCTTGCTACCCCTCTTGCAAGCAAAGCCACATTAAACACCATCGTCGGGAATATCCTCGCCGACAACCCATGGGGATGCACCCCGTACCAGTCAGGCGGAGAGACCCTCCCGGCGGTGGCAAAAAGCAGCGAATACTACTCCGGAACCATCATCTATGAGAACAATGAAGGAAAACAGGTTGGCAGGATATCTGTCCGTGCTCCCTCATCCGGTGCATTTGACACCACGGTATCCACCCTCCTTGCACAGGCAGGACTTGAGACCGCCATGGGAGGAACTGCATCACATGACAGCTCTGAAGATGGCTTTTCAGTCACCCTCAAATGTCATGCAGCGAATGGAGAACTCTATAATGTCGCATTCAAACGTGACAAAGTAAGTATCTCCAGCTTTGAATCGGATGGGATCATGACCACCATCGAGACCTGGGCAGATACCGTCAGCGAACTGGCCTGATCACCCTTCTTTTTGGAGGTGACATGAATACCCATTATTCTCTCCTCTTTCTCATTATTCTCATCTCCGCGGTAAGCTTTTCCTGTGCTGATTCTCTCTCATCTTCCATCGTCTGTAATGGAGCAGCCTTTGTCTCATCATCACTCATCGGCCAGGGACAGACCTATGCAGCAGAGTTCTTTGCAAGTGACCTGGCGGTTCTCATCAGAACCCTCAACCTTGACACAGAACCAAAAACACAGACGATCATCAATGCAACCGGACCACTCGGAATTGATGAATATTCCAGTCTGACCAGGGAATATGAGAAAGATAGCCCGCTTTGCATCTTTGAGGATACCAGGAACAGAACAGATTCAGGGTCACATGTCCGGACTCTGGGCTTATTAGATCAGGGAGAATATTCCTCATCCCGTTCAGTAGCCAAGGATCTTACTGCATTCACTGCAGTTAATGGATCTGGAATAATCCAGATACGAGCCGGAACAGAGGATGAGAACCGGACAACATCAATGAAGGCTGATATCCTCGGAGATCTGAACATGACCGAACATCTCACCCTTGGTGGATCATGATCTCATGGGATTATACCTTCCTTCTCACGCTGGTATCACTCATCTGTGCAGTTCCCGGATACATCGGAGGAATCCTCTCTCTCCTCTATTATCGCCATTATGCAGAGAATATCGTTCAATTCGTGAAATCATCCGAAGAAGAATCGGTGATAATGTGCATCAATGCCGATAGAGAAGGAAATGTTCACATCAAAAGCCTATTTGATGACTGAATAAGGACATGACCCCATAATTTCATTACAGGATCCGATCCGATAAAACCAGGATCCTCGTCTCTTTTTCATACTCCCATAATGAGTTCATTTCGAAACAATTCAATACATTCTGATACATTCTGATACCTACGCATACAATTTGCGACACATAGATACCAATAGAACACGGGTATTTATACCCATGCCCGCTGATTTTTAAGCCGATGGGGATTCTATAAGAAAGTCAGAGATTGATCCATCCCGGTGTATCAGAATAGAAGGAGGACATACCAGAATCTGTGACTGTTGTGGATCGACGGGTGGTGTCTATGAACTTAGGACAGGGTATCGCATGCCAGGCACCAATGCTGTTCCAATCATCTGTGAAAAGTGCCATAGTACAGCGGTTGCCCGGGAGGTGTTATCATTCCGTGCTCTTCCTGGACTGCTCCCAATCGCCTCCATGAAGCCATTTGAGAAAGACGGGGTGCTCTGTTCTATATGTCATATCAAACGGATAGCATGGCTGGATGATGAGACAAAGATTGGGCTGTGCCAGACGTGTTATGAGCGGGAAAAGGAACTGTCAACCAGAGATCGTGATTCACAGAGGAGAGTGGAGGAGCGATCCGATGCCATTTGAGATTGTTGCGACCAGACCGGCACCGGATCGAACCTACACAAAAGCAGGGAGACTCAAAGCAGGCGAAGACGGACAGGTTCATCTGTTTCTTGACGGAATGGGAGAGATACTGGCAATTCCCCAAACCGATATCCTGTGTGCCCTTCAGGGGCTTTCTATTCATGGGCTGGCTGTTTCTGATTCAGGGAAGCGATTGATTGTAAACGACCGGGATGGCCATGAATACCAGATGCTGGTCAGTCAGGTCAGGGAGATGTTCCGCTCCTGGCCGAAGAAGAAGGCTGCGGTGTTTATTGTAGAGGAAAAAGGGTAAATACCCCTTTCTTATGAGAACTCCCTGGAAAAGATATCATGTACCGACATACCATGACACAGGAACCCACATGAAAGACTCAGATCATCAATACAAGCGAATATTCAGTCATCCCCGGATGATAGCAGATCTCATACGGGGTTTTTTGGATCCTGCTCTTGCTGATGGCTGTGACTTTTCGACTCTGACACGTTGTAATGGGAGTTACATCACCGATGATCTCAGGGAGCGTGAAGATGATATCATCTGGAAGGTAACATACGGGGAAAGAACCCTCATCCTCTACATCCTCATCGAATTCCAGTCCAAACCAGATTATGCCATGCCAGTTCGGATCATGTCATATATGGGCCTTCTCTGGCAGGATCTTATACGCACAAAGGTCATAAACCCGATAAAACCACTCCCCGCGATTATGCCGATTGTCCTCTATAACGGAAAACAACCCTGGAGTGTACCGGAAGATATCAAAAAGACGATTAACGCACCTGCACCGATTCAAAAATTTGTCCCGTCAGTTCCGTACCTGCTGATCGATGAACTCAGACTCTCTGTGCATCATCTGGTTGAGGTCAGAAATTTATCTGCATGTTTGTTCAGACTTGAACAGTCAGCAGGACCGGTGGAACTGATAGAACTTGGATTCAGACTCAATCAGTGGATGGAAAAAGATTCGGGGCTTGCTGATATGAGAAGGGATTTCTCGTTATTCTTTGAGAATACCTTAATGAGAGATCAGGATATACCTATACCTAACCCGTTTGTTGGAGGGACCATGTTAGCTGAAAAAGTAGATAAATGGATTGCAGCATATAAGGCTGAAGGTAAAGCGGAAGGAAAAGCTGAGGGTAAGGCTGAGGGTAAGGCCGAGGGAATTGCAGAGGGCAGGATTGAAGGCAGGATTGAAGGGAGAATTGAAGGAATGGCAATAATTCTGGAGCGGATGAAAAAAGCAGGGATGTCAGTTGCCGAGATCGCAAAGATAACCGGTATGCCGGAGGAAGAGATCAGATCTCTGATATAAGTCTATTATCAGCTGACAAAACCCTTCAGATTTCCGAATAATTACCTTTTTCAATCTTCAGATCAAATAGTTCAACCGAATAATATCCTTCATCCATTATTGATCTATAAAACCAAATCCTGCAGACATCGAGTATGATAGAATCAAACCTGATTTTAACTTAAATCATACTTCACATTCATACCAGGTACCGACATACCATGACACAGGAATCCACATGAAAGACTCAGATCATCAATACAAGCGAATATTCAGTCATCCCCGGATGATTGCAGATCTCATACGGGGTTTTTTGGATCCAGCTCTTGCTGATGGCTGTGACTTTACGACTCTGACACGATGTAATGGGAGTTACATCACCGATGATCTCAGGGAGCGGGAGGATGATATCATCTGGAAGGTAACATACGGGGAACGAACCCTCATCC
>Ga0208825_1001448_pt1 | contig 18025 bp, 18 predicted proteins | sample AD_UKC113_MetaG_FD_184450 | JGI IMG/M metagenome (GOLD analysis project Ga0208825, IMG submission 184450) | Active sludge microbial communities of municipal wastewater-treating anaerobic digesters from Hong Kong - AD_UKC113_MetaG (SPAdes)... | ecosystem: Engineered > Bioreactor > Anaerobic >...
TCTCTCAAAAATGCCAGGAGACACATGGCAAAAATTTGCTAATTTAAGAACACTTTTAACATATATGTACTGCCACCCAGGTAAAAAACTTCTTTTTATGGGAAGTGAATTCGGACAATTATCAGAGTGGAATTATAATGGAGAACTTGAATGGTGGTTACTTGAAAAAGAAGAACACAGAAGCATAAAAAAATTTGTATCAGACCTCAATACTTTATATAAAAATGAAAAAGCACTTTTTGAAATTGATTTTGAAAATAATGGATTTGAATGGATTGATTTCTCCGATTATGAAAAGAGTATCATATCATTTATTCGTAAAGGTGAAAAAGAAAATAATTTTATAATTACTGTTTTCAATTTTACACCTGTTCCCCGATATAATTACAGAATAGGAGTCCCTTTAAAAATTCATTATAAAGAGGTATTTAATAGCGATTCAAAATTTTATGGAGGAAGCAATACAGGGAACTTTGGTATGGTAGAAAGTGAAAATATACCATATCATAACAGACCTTTTTCTGTAAATCTCACAATACCCCCACTATCAGGTATCATTTTGAAACCACATATTGACAGTTTTTAAAAATATGATAAATTATAAATAAGATTGGAAAAGAAAAAAGGGGGAAAAATGAAGAAAATAATTATCTGTGTTTTTCTGGTTAGTTCTTTAACTTTGTTTGGAGAAGTAAAAACAGAGGTCTCTACATCAGGACCTTCTGTTTCTGAAGTTCTACAATACCAGGGACCTAAAGCAAGAATTTCAGTTGGAAAATTTGAAGTAAAGGCAGCAAAAGGTGCATGGGAAATTGGAGATGGACTTAAAGAGATGCTGGTTGACGCTTTATTTAAAACAGGAAGATTTATTGTGTTAGAATCATCTGAAAATATTGATACATTAAAAGAAGAATTTGAATTAGGAGAAAGTGGATGGAGTAATAAAGCACCAGAAAAAGGAACTTTTGAAACAGCAGATATAATTTTAACTGGTGCCATAACTGCTTTTGAACCTGATTATAAAGGGAAAGGTGGAGGCGGAGTGGTTGTACCTTTACCGTTTGCTGTTGGAGGTGGATTAAAAATTAGCAAACAAGAATCATATATTGCTTCTAATTTACGACTTGTTGATGTTAGAACCAGAAGAATTATAAAAACAGCAAAAGTAGAAGGATTTGCATCAAAAAGTGATATAGGCGTTTTAGGAGGTGGTTTAATTGGTTCTGTTGCTCTTGGTGCTGGCTTTCAAAAATATAAAAATACTCCAATGGAACAAGCAGTTATGATTATGTTAGAAAATGCTGTTAATGAGATCATTAAAAGTGTCCCGGAAGATTATTACAGATATGATGAAAAAGGAAATGCTATTACTGCAAATCAACAAACAGCAACTGCAAGTCAACAAACAACAGAAGAAACAAAAATAAAAATTGTTGGGGGTGGAGATATATTTAAGGCAGGTGAAGCTATTATTTTAAATGAGGACTTTAATAAATATGAAATAGGAGATATCCCAACTGATTTTCAATATGAAAAGGCAGAAGTAGAAATTGCAGAAATGAATGAGAAAAAATGGATGAGGTTTCTAAAACAGGGAAATATAAAAAAAGACATAAAAGTAGAAGGAGATTATTCTTATGAGATTTCTTTTCTCACAACATTTAATTGTTCAACTGATATTGTCTTACCGGATGGCAAATCAATCCATCTAACTAATGGGAAAATTCTATATTCTGAAAATGAGTTATCTCCTATAAGTATTAATAAAGTCAATAAAATTCAATTATCAAAAAAAGAGGGTATAACAAGAATATTTGTAAATGATAAAAGGGTATATAAAGCACCTGAAAAACTGGATACATTATCAAATGGTATTGTTATTAAATGTGATAATGTTTCTCCTGATGACGGTAAAGAATTCCTTTTCACAGACCTTAAAATTGCAACTTATAAATGATAATAGGGATTGATTGTGGAAATTCTTATATAAAAATTGGTTTATTTAAAGAAAAAATAATAAAACAGGTAGTTAAATTTCCTGTTGAAGATATAAATAAATTTAGAATTCCTTACCATTGGAAAAAACTAAATATTGAAGTTATTGCATTAGCAAGTGTCTCACCTATCAATTCTGATAAAATAAAAACTACCTTCTCTTCCTTTTTCAATAAAAAAGTAATTACAATAACTTCTCAACAATGTAATATCCCCCTTAATATAAAAGACAAAAAAAAAGTCGGGGTTGATAGAGTCCTAAATTGTAAAGGTGCCTCTGTTCTTTATGGAAACCCATCAATAGTTATAGACATAGGCACTGCTATTACAATTGATTTTGTTAATAGAAATGGTGTTTTTGAAGGAGGAATAATTTTCCCTGGTCCATTTTTATTACTCAATTCACTCAATAAAACATCTTTGATAAAATCACCAAATTTTTTAAAAAAGAACATTTTAATTGGGAAAAATACTGATGAATGTATAACATCTGGTTTAAATAATGGAATAGTTGGTTGTATAGAAAATATAGTGGGAAAAATAAAAAACATACATAAAAATTCAAATGTGATTTTAACTGGTGGCTGGTGTGATTATTTTGCTAAAAAAATTAAAATTAAAAAGGTTGTTAAAAAAAATTTAACATTAGAAGGAATAAACATTGTAATTAGAGAAAGATGGTTGAAGAAATAATTGCCGGTGAAAAAGTTTATTTTTATGATGAGGTAAGTTCAACAATGGATGTAGCAAAAAAACTCCTTAAAGAAGGTGAAAAAGGAATTGTTGTTGCAAAAAAACAAACGAAAGGAAGGGGAAGATATGGGAAATACTGGCTTTCTGATGAAGGAGGACTTTATTTCAGTATGATAATTGAAAAAAGCGTTATATCTGATTTTTTGTCAGAAATTATTTCAATATCTCTTGTTGAAACAATGCAAAAATTTGGAATAATTTGTAAAATAAAGTTCCCAAATGATATAATATATAAAGGGAAAAAAATATCTGGAATTTTAATAGAGAGAAGCGATGATAATTACATTGTTGGGATAGGAGTAAACATAAATAATAAGATAAGTGAGTTTGGTATTTCAATGAAAGAAATATTAAAAAAAGAAATAAATATAAATGAGTTTCTTGAAAAATTTTTAACTATTTATAAAACAAACGAAATAAAATTTTGCGAAAATAAGGAGAATTGTCTTAAAGAATGGAGTGAATTTTTATTAAAATGAGCCAACCAGATATATTTCAAAATTTAATTTTTATTTTCATATTGGTCTGTTTATCTGCTTTTTTTTCTGCTTCAGAAGCCGCTTTTATATCTCTCAATAAATATCATATTCAGAAATTTTCAGATATTAACAAAGAAAAAGCATCTCCAATAGAATTCTGGATAAAATACCCGGAAAAAATTTTAATTACAATTCTTGTTGGAAACAATATTGTAAATATACTTGTTTCTATAATTGCTGCTATTACTTCTGAAAAATTATTTCATAGAACAAGTATTGCTTTAATTACAGGTATTATGATTTTTATTATTCTTGTGTTTGGTGAAATTATTCCAAAATCCATTGGTAAAAGGCATTGTGAAAAATTTGTTAGAATTTCTTTTTACCCAATTAAATTTCTTTCTATATTACTTAATCCTGTTATAAAATTTCTTATATTTGTTGCAAATTTTTTTGTTTTACCTTTTGGACAGAGAATAAATACAATAATGCCTGTTATAACAAAAGAAGATGTTAAAGCAATGATTGAAGCAGGAGAAGAAGAAGGTGTTATTGAAGAAGAAGAAAAAGAAATGATTCATAGTATATTTGAAATTGGTGATAAAATGGTTAAAGAAATTATGATACCGAGGGTAAAAATTGTTGGAGTAGAAGAAAATACTAAAATTACAGATGTAATAAAAGTTATAGAAAAAGAAGGATATTCACGGATTCCTGTTTATAAAAATAATATAGATAAAATTGTGGGAATTGTAATAATAAAAGATATTGTTGCACAATTAAATAAAGAAGGTTCAACTGAACTAATGGCAAAAGATATAATGAGAGATGTTTTTTTTGTTCCTAAAACAAAAAGGGTTTTAGAACTTTTAAGAGATTTACAAAATAAGAAATTACAAATGGCGATAGTTGTTGATGAATATGGTGGAACTTCTGGGCTTATTACGATGGAAGACCTTGTTGAAGAAATAGTAGGAGAAATTTCTGATGAATACAAAAAAGACACAAGGCCTTATCATAAATTACCTGATGGAAGTTTTCTTGTTCAGGGAAGTATGGAGATTGAAAAATTTGAGGAGATTTTTGATTTTAAAAAAGATGAAGATTCAGATGTTGAAACAATTGCTGGTTTTATACTTGATTATTTAGGAAAATTCCCAAAAACAGGAGAAAAATTTACATATAATAATTTTGAGTTCACAATTCAAGAAAGTGATGAGAAAAATATTAAATGGATAAAAGTTAAAAAAATAGTATAATTTCAGAGAAGTTTATTAGGTCAGGTACAAAGGTATAGAGGTACAAATAAATGTCCCCTCACCCCTTCCCTCTCCCCGTTGGGGAGAGGGAAAAAATAGAAGAGAAAAAATCCCTTCTCCCGTGGGGGAGAAGGTTGGGATGAGGGGAGAACCTCTATTTAATCCGCCAGAAAGTGTATCGGATGCTGAAAAACGCACTCTGTGCGTCAGTATAGATAATATTAAAAAAATGGAAGGAGAAGAAAATGGCACAGGACGAGATAAGAGACCAGAGAATAAAGAAAATTGAAATTTTAAAAAGTAGAAATATTGAACCGTATGGAAGAAGATACGAAAAAACAAAAACAGAAGATATAGGAGAACAGGGGGAAGTAAAAACAGCAGGAAGAATTATTGCATTAAGAAAACACGGGGGAGCATGTTTTGCTGATATTATAGATACAGAAGGGAAAATACAACTATATTTTAAAAAAAATATAATTGGTGAAGAACTTTATGAGATATTTAAAGAAATAGATATTGGAGATATTATTGGAGTTGAAGGAGAAATTTTTAAAACAAAAACAGGTGAAAAAACAATTTTTGTAAAAAATTTTAAAGTTCTTTCAAAATCACTTAACCCCCTCCCTGAAAAATGGCATGGATTAAAAGATATTGAAATAAGATTTAGAAAAAGGTATTTAGACCTTTTAATTAACAAAGAAGTAAGAGAAAAATTTATAAAAAGAACGAAAATAATTCAGTTTATAAGGGAATATCTTAACAATATGGACTTTATTGAGGTTGAAACACCAATGATGCATCCAATACCAGGGGGAGCAGAAGCAAAACCATTTATTACATATCATAATACACTTGAGATGAATCTTTATTTGAGAATTGCTCCTGAACTTTATTTGAAACGGCTTCTTGTTGGAAATTTTGAAAAAATATATGAAATAAACAGGTCATTTAGAAATGAAGGAATATCTACGCTTCACAATCCAGAATTTACAATGCTTGAATTGTATTCTGCTTATGGTGATTATGAAGAAATGATGGAAATAACAGAAAAACTTCTCACAAATCTTGTAAATTTTCTTTATAAAAGTTCTACTATTACATATCAGGATAAAGAAATAAATTTTTCTCTACCATGGGAAAAAATTACTTATGATGATGTTTTTAAAAAAGTTGGAATTGAAAATTGGCATGATATAAATTCAGTAAAAGAAAAAATAAAGGAATTTAATCTTGAAGTAGAAGAAGAAAAAGAAAATAATCTTTTTGAATTATTAGACCTTATTTTTAGTAAAAAAATACAGCCACAATTTATAAATCCAACTTTCATAATTGACTATCCAGAAGAAATTTCGCCATTAGCAAAATCAAAAAAAGATAATGAAGAAATAACCGAAAGATTTGAACTTTTTATTGGTGGACTTGAAGTTGCAAATGCTTATTCAGAATTAAATGACCCGATTGAACAACTTAAAAGATTTCAAGAAAAAGCAAAAGGTGACGAAGAAAAAATTGATTTTGATTATATTGAAGCACTTGAATATGGTATGCCTCCTGCTGGTGGACTTGGTATTGGAATAGACCGCCTTGTAATGCTTCTGACAGATAGTCCTTCAATAAGAGAGGTTATCTTTTTCCCCCTTCTACGACCCAAAAAATGAGTTCAAACCACAGCAAAAATTATGAGTTAAGCACAGCAGAGACACAAAGTTAAAATTGGAAGATAGAAGAACATTGTTCTCTGGAAGAATCGGTATCCTTGAAAGGATAAGGTAATAAGTTCCCCCTTTAGCCAAAGAGGGTAGGGGGATTTAATAAAATCCCGTAAGCATAACTTATCGCTTCGGCGCTTTCCCGTCTGAGCATTAGCGAAGAAGGGTAAGGATGGTCTGTAAGCAAAACTCTAAACTCTTCTGTGTAAGACCCTCCATTCCCCCCTTTAATAAAGTGGTTCTTCCCTTTTGCAAAGGGAAGTTAGAAGGGATTTAGGGAAGTAAGAGAAGATTTTTTAAGAGGGAGTGAGAGAAGGTTGGGGTAGAAAGTGAAGAATCCCGGCCAAATGTCTGGACTTCTTTAAAAGCACCATAACCTCAGTTGTTCATATGAACTACTGTGCTTTTCTATATATTGCCTCACTACCTTGTGCAAATTTGACAGCAAATTTATTGTTTTGCTTTAATTCCCCCCTCACCGAACCTCTCCCCAGCGGGGAGAGGGCAGGGTGAGGGGGGATTTGATTTCTCCCTTTATAAAACCGATTAAAGTAGCGAAGGTTAGCAGGGCAGAGTTGGTGCTTGTTTCCCCTCTTTATTAAAGAGGGGTTAGGGGAGATTTTCCAAGCACAACGGGAATAGAGGGATTTTCAAACACAACGGAGATTAGAGGGGAATTTAGATATTTTTCTTTTTTGTAAAGTATATCCTACATGATTTGTGGTGGAAGGGGTAAGGGGAGATTTTTGTTTCCCTTTTATTTTCTTCTCCCCTTGGGGAGAAGTTTAGATGAGGGGGAATTTTTTATTTAATATCCGTCAAAAACCATAGCGGACGCTAAAAAACACGCTTTGTGCTTCTGTGCCTTTGTGTCTTTGTGCCTAAAATATACACAAATTTAACTTCTATTAAAAAAAAATGAGTTCAAAAAAAATGCTTAAAGCAGTTTATATAATTTCAATTGGGACTATAATTTCTCGACTTTTTGGGCTTTTTAGAGAAATTGTTAGTGCTAATTTTTTTGGAACTACTTTTATATATGATGCTTTTCTTATTGCTTTTATGATACCCAATTTTTTTAGAGGAATAATTGCTGAAGGTGCTTTAAATGCTGCATTTATTCCTGTTTTCACTGAATATATAACTGACGAAAACAAAAAAAAAGAAAGTAATAAAGTCATAAATCTTTGTTTTACTGCTTCAATAATTATTACATTTGCTCTTTTTTTTATTACTTATATTTTAAGTTGTTTTATCCCAAATTTTTTATCCTCTCAATCAAAATGGTTCTGGATATGGACACTTCTTAAATTTACTTTCCCATACCTTATTTTTATTTCTCTTACTTCTTTAAATATGGGAATATTAAATGCTCACAAAAAATTTTTATTACCTTCTTTTTCTCCTATAATTCTTGATATATTCTGGGTTACTTCTCTTTTCTGCTTTTTACCATTTTTCGGAAATTCAGTTGATGAAAGAATTTTTGGACTTGTTATAGGAATAATATTAGGAGGGATTTTTCAATTTTTATATCTCTTACCATCAGTCAATAAAATTGGATATACTTACAAACTTGACTTTGACTTTTCACATCCTGCTATAAGAAAAATTGGAAGATTAATTTTACCTGTTATTGTTGGTGTTGCAGTGGGACCTATAAATTTACTTGTTGATTATTCACTTGCTGGGACATTATTTAATGGTGCTGTTTCTGGATTATGGTATGCAACAAGAATATTTCAACTTCCACTCGGTGTTTTTGCTATCTCAATTTCAACTGCATCACTTCCCTATTTTGCTGAAAATATATCTTCAAAAAATTTCATACAATTTAAAGAAAATTTCTATTCTGCAATGAAAATGCTATTTTTCTTACTTGTTCCATTTACATTTGGACTTATATTATTTAGAAGCGAAATAATTACTCTTCTATTCAAAAGAGGGATGTTTGGAAGTCAATCAGTGGAAATTGTTGCTTTTCCTCTTATGTTCTATTCATTGGGACTTATTGGTTATGGAGGTGCTTCAATTATAACCCGTGCTTTTTATTCTTTTTCAGATACATCAACACCAGTCAAAATTGGAATTATAAGCATATTGATAAATTTTGTTCTTGATATTACACTTATGAAAGTTTTATCCACTGGTGGAATTGCTCTTGCAACTTCAGCAATTGGCATAGTTAATTTCTTTTTTTTATATTTCTATTTTACAAAAAAATACATAAAATTAGACAACAAAAAAATAATTTCTTATTTTGCAACATCTCTTATATCTTCACTGGTAATGACCTATGTACTTATTCTTTATAAAATGAAATTCGGAAATTTACCCTTGATAATATTTCTGACAACTGCTATAATTTTAGCAGTTATAATTTATTTTTTAATCTGGAAACTTCTTAATAAAATATTATGGTGGAACAAATAATTATTCTGGTTATATTCTTTTTTTCTGTGATAATTCATGAAATTTCTCATGGATATATTGCTCTTTTAAATGGAGATGATACTGCAAAAATAATGGGTAGATTAACATTAAATCCCATTTCACACATTGACCCTTTTGGAACAATTATTTTTCCACTTTTTCTTTTTCTTATTCATTCTCCATTTATAATTGGTATGGCAAAACCAGTTCCAATAAACCCTTTCAATTTTAGAGACCAGGATAAAGGAATGTTAACTGTTGGACTTGCAGGACCATTAAGTAATATATTATTAGGAACTATTTTTGCTCTTCTTGTAAGATTTTTACCAGCAGGGCCCGGTAGAGACATATTTTTGTTCTCTGCATATATAAATTATATTCTTGCTTTTTTCAACCTCATTCCAATTCCTCCTCTTGACGGCTCCCGTGTTCTTGCTGTCTTTCTCCCTTACAATATCAGGATAAGATATGAATCAATTGAAAGATTTGGTATTTTTATTGTCATTATAATTTTATTTCTTTTCAATATTGGTAATCTCCTTTTTACTTTCACACAAGCAATAGTTAATCCAATCGCTGGCCTCTAATTCTAATCCTTATTCTAACCCCCGCGGTTATACTTGGTTATATTATAGTCCTAAAAATTTGATGGCGCCTCCACAAAGAAAAATTATCAAACCAGCAAGTGCATTAGAATATTTTTCAAATTTCCTGAGTGGAAACATTGATAATCCATAAGATAAAGATAAAACAATGCATAACATAGTTGAAATGGTTGTCAATCCAAAAATAAATGTAGTTATTGCTACATTTATCATATTACCTTTGGCCGCAGGATACATTACAAGAGGAATTAGTGGCTCGCATGGACCAAATATAAATATTATAAAAAGAACCCATGGAGTTAAATTATCAGATTTTGAACTATGAATATTAATGTGTTCTCCAATCTGCTTATTGGAATGTATATGTCCATTCTCACACTTATTAAAATGTTCATGAGATTGAGAATAAATTGCTTTATGTATTCCCCAGATGAAATATGTAAATCCAAATATAATAAGAAACCAGGCAGCTAATTCTCCTCGCAATGACTCAATTGTTTCTAATTTAAAAACAGCAATTCCTAAGGCAATACCTATAAATCCTAAAACAACAGAACTTAGTACATGTCCAATTCCACATAAAAGTGTAACCATAGTTGTTTTAATTTTAGTCCACTTCCTTGCTTTAGATAATGCGATAAAAGGTAAATAATGGTCTGGTCCAAGAATAGTATGAACAAATCCTATAGTTGCTGCTGTTGTCATTAAAATAATAAGTTCGTTTGACATAATAATCTCCTTTTTGTTTTAATTTATCATTTTCTTTCACTCGTATCAAATGTATGTATTACTTTTTATGATACTTCCCTTTACCTAATTTAATTTCAAGGTAATTCTGGTGTTGAAATTCGGTTTATGAAATTAGTATAATTTATATATAGAAATAATAAAATAAGGAGGGCAAATGAAAGATAATTTATTTGAATTTGTTATTTCTTTTTTTGCAACATGGGGATGGCAAGCACTTGGAAAAATTCCTGACCCTGTTTCAGGAAAAACACAAAAAAACATTGAAATGGCTAATAATATAATTGAAATTCTTACAATGTTAGAAGTTAAAACAAAAGGAAATCTTATAGAAGAAGAGGCACGCATTTTAAGAAGTACAATAACTGACTTACAACTTAATTATGTTGATGAACTGAAAAAAGAACAAAAAAAAGAAGAAAATGGAAAAACAGATAAAGAACAAACTGAAAAAAATCCCTGATTGTCCTGGTGTTTATATAATGAAAAACAAAAATGGCGAAATTATTTATGTTGGAAAAGCAGTATGTCTTTCAAAAAGAATAAAATCATATTTTAATTCATCAGGAAATAATACCAAAGTTTTAGTACTTTCTGAACAAATAAATGATTTTGAAGTAATACCTGTTGCTTCAGAGGCAGAAGCATTAATTTTAGAAAATCAACTTATAAAAAAATATCAACCAAAATATAATATAAATCTCAAAGATGGGAAAAGTTATCCTCTTTTAAAAATAACGAATGAAAAATTTCCATCGGTCTATATGGTTAGAGAAAAAAGAGATAATAATTCAACTTATCTTGGTCCATTTACAAACACAAAACTTTTAAAAGATACAGTAATGTTTATAAGGAAGTTTTATCCTTTAAGAAATTGTAAAAAAAATATTTATAGCGGTAAAACAAAACTCTGTACACAATTTTATATTGGATTATGTTCAGGTCCCTGTGAAAATAAAATATCAAAAGAAGAATATGAAAAAATTCTTGAGGGATTTATATCATTTTTCAAAGGGGAATATAAGAAATTTGAGAAAAAATTAAAAATGTGGATGGATGAAGCAATAAAAAAACTTGATTTTGAGCAGGCAGAAAAATTAAAACAACGAATTTTCCTTCTTGAAAAAATAAAAGAAAAATTCCCATTGAGAGATGAACAAGCACTTCTTTCCTATGGTGATGAAAATACTCATTTTTCACTTTCAAAAATTTTAGGGTTGAAAAAAATTCCATATTGTATTGAGGGATATGATATTTCAAATATATCAGGACAACTTGCTGTCGGAAGTAAGGTCTCTTTTAAAGGGGGGATACCCGATAGGTCTGAATATAGAAAATTTAAAATTAAAATGGTAGAAGGGATTGATGATTATAAGATGTTACAGGAAATTATTGAAAGAAGATTTAATTCAGAAGAAGAAAGAAAACATTTACCTGACTTAATTTTAATAGATGGAGGGAAAGGGCAATTAAATATGGTGGCAGAAAAACTTAAAGAAATAAAAATTGATGTACCAGTAATTTCAATTGCGAAAAAGTTTGAAGAAATATATACATTAAATAAAAATCATCCAATAAAACTTCCTGATGATAGCCCTGAATTAAATCTTCTAAAAGAGATAAGGAACGAAGCGCATAGATTTGCAGTTTCTTATCATAGAAAATTGCGAAATAGAAATTTTAAAGCATCCTTTCTTGATGAAATAAGTGGTGTAGGTGAAAAAACAAAAAAGAAATTGATAAAACATTTTCAAAATTTATCAGAACTTAAAAACACAAAAATAGAAACATTAAAAAAATTAGGAATAAGAGAAAAAGTTGCTACTGAAATTTTAAAAAAATACCAATCAATGGAGGTAAATTCTCCACAGGGGAGGTGATAAAAAATGAAAGAAGAAAAATCTCTTTTTGAAGAAATTTTGGACATTGGATATGGAAGTATGAGGTATTTCTCAAAAAAGGCAAAAAAGGTTTTTGAAGAAATAAAAGAAGAAGGTAAACATAAACAACCATCTAATATAGGAAAAGTTTGCGAATTGGTGAAAGAAACACCAAAAATTTTTGCTAAAAGATTTATTAAAAATTTAGGTTTTGTTACAAAGGAAGATGTTAAAAAAGAAAGTTAAATAAATGAAGAATTTTATTGATGAAGTAAAAATAAAAGTAAAAGGTGGAAATGGGGGGAATGGATGTATTGCATTCAGAAGAGAAAAACATGTTCCAAAAGGTGGACCATCTGGTGGTGATGGTGGAAAAGGTGGAAATATTATTTTTGTTGGAAATAGAAATGTAAGAACTTTAATTGATTTTTACTACCAAAATTTTTTGAAAGGTGAAAATGGTGAACATGGGAGTGGAAATAATAAAAAGGGAAAAGATGGAGTGGACATAAAGGTCAATGTCCCTTGTGGAACAGTAATAAAAGAAATAAACGAAGATAAAGAAAAAATAATTGGTGAAGTTTTAAAGGATGGAGAAGAAATAATAGTTGCAAAAGGCGGGGAGGGTGGAAAAGGAAATACAAATTTTAAATCATCAACAAATCAGGCACCAAGAATTGCAACAAAAGGTGAAGAAGGAGAAGAAAAATATCTTAAATTAGAATTAAAACTTATTGCAGATGTTGGAATAATTGGTTATCCAAATGCAGGGAAGTCAACTTTTATCTCAAAAATTTCAAATGCAAAAGTAAAAATTGCAAACTATCCATTTACAACATTAATTCCAAATTTAGGAGTGGTTCAACTTCCTGACTTCAGAAGTTTTGTAGTTGCTGATATTCCAGGAATTATTGAGGGGGCTTCAGGAGGTAAGGGTTTGGGTATAAGGTTTTTGAAACATATAGAAAGAACGAAAATTTTAGTTCATCTTATAGATGTTAGCGAACCTGACCCTGTCAGCAGATATTACAAATTAAGAGAAGAATTAGAAAAATATAGTAAAAAACTTTTAGAGAAAGAAGAAATAATTGTCGGAAATAAAATTGATATTGAAGGAATAGAAGAAAATATGAAAATTTTAAAAGATACTTTTAAAGATGTTTATTTTATTTCCGCTTTAACTGGAAAGGGGATAAATAACTTGCTTGAAGTTATATGGAATAAATTGAAAGGATAATATGAATACTGAACTAATTCAATTAAAAGAACATTTTGAAAAATTAAAAGGTATCTGGGAAGAATTAAAGTTAACTTATGATTTCAAAAAAAAACAAGATGAATTTATAAATGAAGATAAAGAAAGGGAGAAAAAAGGATTTTGGAACCCTAAGGAGGACAAAGAAAAAATAGAGAAATGGACAAAGTTAAATTCAGAAATTGAAAAAATTAAAGAAATTAATAATATGTTTTCTGAGGTTGAAACAATTCTTGAATTACTTAAAAATAATCCTGATGAAGAACTTGAAAACGAATGTGAGAAAATATTAAGTAACTTAGAAAAAGAAATTTCTTTGTTAAAAATAAAATTTATGTGGAAAGACGAGGCAGATAAAAAAAATGCAATTATAACTTTACACGCAGGAGCAGGAGGAACAGAAGCATGTGATTGGGTAAGTATGCTATGGAGAATGTATAACAAATGGGCATCAAAAAATGGATTTGAAGTTCAGGTCGTTGATTTCCTTCCAGGTGAAGAAGCAGGAATTAAAAGAATAACTGGAATAATTTCAGGACCATATGCTTATGGATATTTAAAAGGCGAAAATGGAGTCCATCGGCTTGTCCGCGTTTCACCCTTTGATGCAAACAAAAGAAGACATACAAGTTTTGCAGCAGTTAATGTGATACCTGAAGTAGAAAATGATATGAAAATTGAAATTAATCCAGAAGATATTGAAATAGAAACATTTAGAGCAGGTGGACATGGTGGACAAAATGTAAATAAAGTTGAAACAGCAGTTAGAATTAAACATAAACCCACAGGAACTGTTGTTCAATGTCAAAATGAGAGAAGTCAATTTAAAAATAGAGAAATTGCTATGAGAATTTTAAAAAGCCGACTTTATCAATTAGAAATTGAAAAACAACAAAAAGAAGAAATAGAAAAGAGAAATTTACAGAAGAAAATAGAGTGGGGAAGCCAGATAAGGTCATATGTTTTTTTCCCATATACTATGGTAAAAGACCATAGGACTGGATATGAAACATCAAATGTTGAAAGTGTAATGGATGGAGAAATTGATGAGTTTTTAGAAAAAGAATTGGAATGGTTAATAAAAAACGAAAGTAGCCAATAGTAAGTCAAGTAAAAAGAAAAAATGAAATTTAAAATCCATCCCAACCTTCCTTTGGTAAAGGAAGGAGTTAGAATTTCTCCATTGTATAAACCGATTAAAGAAGCGAAGATTAGCAGAGATGGTGCTTATTTCCCCTCTTTATAAAAGAGGGGCAAGGGGAGATTTCAACAAGCACAATGGAGAGAAAGAGAAATTTTTTTCACAGAGATAAATAAACAACCAGTTCTATACCAAAGTGCTAAGTAGTTATAACTACAGAATTTATTTTGTACCTTAGTACCTCTGTGTATTGAATGTGAATAAATTCAGTAAATAGTTAAAAAGAAAAAATGAAAATAGTAATTACAGCAGGACCGACAAGAGAATTTATAGACCCTGTTAGATTTATAAGTAATCCTTCAACAGGCAAAATTGGGTATTTAATAGCAGAAAAATTAAAATCAAAAGGACATTCTGTTACTCTCATAAGTGGTCCTTCCTGTCTCAAACCACCAGAGAAAGTAAAAATAGTAAATGTAATTTCAGCAGAAGATATGAAAAGAGAGGTTTTAAGATATTTTCCTGAGTGTGACATTTTAATTATGTCATCAGCAGTGGGTGATTGGAAACCAGAAATAAAATCTAATAAAAAATTAAAAAGAAAAAAAGAATGGTACTTAAAACTTATTCCAAATCCTGATATTCTAAAAGAGGTATCAAAAATAAAGAAAAAAAATCAAATAATAATTGGATTTGCTTTAGAAACAGAAAATATAAAAGAAAATGCTTTAAAGAAATTAAAAGGGAAAAAACTCGATTTAATAATTGCAGATACTCCTGGTTTTTTTGGTGATAGTATTTCTTCAAAAGTAATTTTTATTTCAAAGGATGAGAAAATTGAGGAATTTGAAAAAATCAGTAAAGAAGAAGTTGCAGAAAAAATAGTTAAATGGATAAATTTTTTTTTATCACAGGGAAAATATGAATAATAGAGAAAGATTTAAATTAACAATGATGTTTAAACCAGTAGACCGCTTACCGATGATTGAATGGGCTACTTGGTGGGATAAGACATTAGAAAGATGGTATAGCGAAGGGTTACCTTCCATTTTAATAGACGACGGTGAGATAAGAGAGTATTTTGGATTAGATTGTTATCGTCAAATATGGATAAGAGCAATAGGGGATAATTGTCCTGCCCCTAAAACTTATGGAGCAGGATTAATAAAAGATATAAAAGAATATAAAGAAATAAAAAAGTACCTATATCCAAAAAATTTTTTTGATAATATATTCCCTATCTTAGAAAAATGGTCAGAAAAACAAAAAAAAGGAGATATGGTTATTTGGATTACTTTAGATGGGTTTTTTTGGTTTCCAAGACAACTTTTTGGTATAGAACAACATCTATTTGCTTTTTATGACAATGAAGAACTCATGCATCAAATTAATTCTGACCTTGTTGAATTCCATTTATGGGCTATAAATGAATTCTGTAAAATTTGTACACCCGATTTTATGACATTTGCTGAAGATATGTCCTATAATAATGGACCAATGCTTTCAAAAAAATGTTTTGATAAATTTCTTGCTCCATATTATCACAAGATTATTCCGTCCCTAAAAAAGAAAGGTATTATTCCATTTATTGATTCAGATGGTAATATTTTTCAAATGATTAAATGGATAGAAAGAGTTGGAATTGAAGGAGGATTACCTTTAGAAAGAAGGGCTGGAACAGACATAATTAAAATCAGGGAATTTTTTCCTAAATTTAAAATGATAGGGGGGTTTGATAAAACAGTTATGTCTCAAGGTGAAAAAATGATGAGACAAGAGTTTGAACGTATTTTCCCTATAATGAGTCAAGGAGGTTATATTCCCTCAGTTGACCATCAAACACCACCTGATGTTTCTTTAAAACAATATCATTGTTATGTATCTTTACTCAAAGAATATTGCGAAAAAGCAGCAAAAGTTTATTCAGATATATATTTGCACAAATAAAAAATTTAAAACTATGAATCAAAAATTTTCAAAATTATATGGATTTACATTGATAGAATTACTTGTTGTAATAGCAATAATTGCTATTTTAGCAGGAATACTTTTACCTGCTCTTTCGCAAGCAAGGGAAAAGGCAAGGCAATCAACATGTATAAACAACTTAAAACAAATATACTTTGCCCTTGAAATGTATGGAAATGATTATAATGAATTTTATCCTTTATGTAATGGAACTTGTCTCTGGGGAACAGGAAATCAGGACCCACCAAATTTAGGTTACCCTGGCTGGTGTGAACAATTATATCCATATATAAAAAACAAAACAATATATAGATGTCCTTCATATCCTTTAAGACAAGAACAATTTACATATTTTTTAAGTGCAAAAGCAGCATTTGTAGATGCAGAGAATAAGAGAGAAGCAGTTAATAGAAAAAAAATAAGGTATCCATCAGCATTTATACTTGTTGCAGATAACACATATTCTAATTTTACCCTTAATGATTGTGACAAAGATGATTATAGTCAGAATTGCCTTGTTTGGGCTAAAAATATAAATCATTTTGGAGCATATCATCTTTCTGGGTTGAATATCCTTTTTGCAGATGGGCATGTTAACTGGAATACTAATTACCAACAAAATAAAATAACTTTTAGATATTATGAATATTCTGACTGGTAGTAACAATAAATGTCAATTAGAAATTTCTTTTTCACTTCTTGATATTGAAATAACAACCCCAAAAACAATAAGGACAACACCAAGATAAGTAAAAATAGAAATTCTTTCTCCAAACCATATAACTGCAATAATTCCGGTTGTTAGTGGAGAAATAAAATGTAAAATTCCTGCAACAATTGTTTTGATTTTATTTATTGCATAAAACCATAGGGTAAAACCAATTCCAGTAGGAATAATTCCAAGATAAATACCAGATATAATTCCTATTTTACCAGGTGAAAATGGAATTTTAAGAATCAGCAAAGCAAGGAAAAGAAAAAATGTCCCAAAAATTGATGCCCAGAAAGTTGATAACAATGCCCCATATTTTTTTATTACATTGCTTTTTTTACTCCATACAGTATAAAAAGCCCAGGAAATAGCAGAAAAAAGTGCAAGTAAATTACCAATAAAAGACATATCAAAAGAAAACTTTCCATCTGTTATTACAAAATAACATCCAATAAAACCAAGAATAATTCCAACTATCTCATTTATTCTTACTTTTTCTCTTAAAAACATATAAGCAAGAATTCCGATAAAAATAGAGTTTGAATTCATAAGAATACTTGAAGAAATTGAGGTGGTAAATTTAAGAGAGTAAAAAATGAAAATACTCATCCCAAAAATTCCTGTCAAACCTAAAATTATAAAAGATGGAATATCATCTTTATTGATTTTAAATTTTATTCTATTTAAAGAAAGATAAATAAAAAGAAAAATTGAAGCAAAGAAAAATCTTAAAAAAGAAAGTAAAATTGGATGGCAACCTTCTTTAACAGTTATCTGCCCAAAAACAAACACAGTTCCCCATGTTATTACACTTATTATAGCCGATAAAATTTCCCTCATTTTTACTCCTTTTCTTTATTCCATGTAATAAATATTGAAAATTTTAAATTATTTTCTCTAAAATGTCTATGCAAAAATTTTTAATAAAAAGTATAGGAACTTCATCAATAAAAAACTTGACTTGACAAGTCAAGTTCGCCACTCTAAATTACATAAATACTTCTCTTTCCTTATCCTATCTATGTTTTCTCATTTTATTACTTCATCAATATAGTGAAACGATTTATTTCTCTTCTTTAAATTTTA
>Ga0208825_1001450_pt1 | contig 18017 bp, 13 predicted proteins | sample AD_UKC113_MetaG_FD_184450 | JGI IMG/M metagenome (GOLD analysis project Ga0208825, IMG submission 184450) | Active sludge microbial communities of municipal wastewater-treating anaerobic digesters from Hong Kong - AD_UKC113_MetaG (SPAdes)... | ecosystem: Engineered > Bioreactor > Anaerobic >...
ATATGTAGTATTTTTCTACATACAGTATATCGCAAAAACGCCTTGAAGTCCAGTAGTTTCAATAGTTTTGCGAAGTTTTCAAAGATCGATATTACCTGTTTTTAACAGGAGTTATTGCAGTGGAATCATACGATTAATCTTTTACATTTATTTTCTGCTAAATGTATGATTAAGAACGTATTTAGTGTATATAAAAATATCAAAGTCTATTGTTTTTAATTTGTGAATTATTTTATCTGGTGCATATCAAGATATGTATAAATTCAACCAATAACATAATTGCGAATTTTAGTATATACTGCTGAATATTTGCTATATAAATTAATGTATCATACTCATAGATATTTGTAAATAAAATGGTATGATTAGGTAATGAAATTACAGATTTTTATATATTAATTTAAATTTTTATTTCTTTTTTGACAATACATCAAAGGCAACCGACAATAACAGTACAAGACCCTTTATTGTCATTTGCCAGTCGCTGCCAACTCCTAATATCGACATACCATTATTCAATACACCCATAACCAGGGCACCTATTATGGCACCTATAACAGTTCCGATTCCGCCTGATGCGGATGCACCACCGATAAAGCAAGCTGCAATTGCATCAAGCTCGAAGTTCATTCCCGCTTGGGGAGATGCGGAGTTAAGTCTGGATGCATAGCAGATTCCTGCTATTGCTGACAAAACAGCCATATTTACATATATAAGAAACAACATCTTGTTTGTTTTTACACCGGATAATTTTGCGGCCTTTTCATTTCCGCCCATAGCATAGATATGTCTTCCCGGTACGGTTTTTGCTGCAATAAATGAATATATAAGTATTAATGTGCCAATAAGTACCAATATTATGGGAATTCCCTTATAAGAAGAAAGTGAGTATGAGAACAAATTGATTGCGATTGTAACAATGACAATTTGAACAACAAACAAAGGAAGGGAAGAGACCTCAAAACCGTAACTTTTGCGGTTTTTTCTCTTTCTCAATTCAAGCACTATATATATTATTGATGCAATAATGCCTATAAGTATTGTCGTAAAATGTATTCCTTTGATTAATCCGCTAAATATATCAGGTATAAAGCCTGAACTTATAAATTGAAAATCCTCGGGAAAAGGTGCAAGGGTTATTCCGCCTTCAAGTATTGTATTGGTTAAACCTCTAAAGATAAGCATTCCCGCAAGTGTTACAATGAATGCAGGTATTCTTACATATGCAATCCAGAATCCCTGCCAGATGCCTATAACTACACTTATCAGAAGCACAAATATAATTGCAGGGATTGTGTCCATTTTCATCGATATTATAAAGGTACCGGTAATTGCACCTATTAAAGCACACAATGAACCTACCGAAAGGTCGACATTTCCGCTTGAAATTATGCAAAATGTCATACCTATTGCAAGAATAAGAACATAGCTATTCTGAAGTATCAGGTTTGCAACATTCTGAGGCAGTAACAGCGTGCCATCGGTTAATATTTGAAATAGAATCATTATAACTACGAGTGCGATGAGCATCGCATATTGCCTTATATTGTTTTTAAATATATCCAATAACTTTTCCATTATATAACCTCCCTATTACTTTTCATAATACATTTCATAATAGCTTCCTGTGATGCTTCTTCACGGCTTAATTCACCGACTATCCTTCCTTCATTCATGACATAAATCCTGTCACAAATCCCAAGTATTTCGGGAAGTTCTGAAGATATGACTATAATTGACTTGCCTTCTTCTGCCAGTTGGTTTATAAGAGTATAAATTTCATATTTTGCACCTACATCAATACCTCTGGTGGGTTCATCAAGAATCAGTACATCCGGGTCTGAGAATATCCATTTACTGAGCACAACCTTCTGTTGATTGCCACCTGATAAACTGCCTACTTTTTGAAGTATACTTGATGATTTAATGTTGAGCTTTTTACGATAGTGTTCAACAGCATGAATTTCTTTATTGTCATCTACAACATTGTTTTTGGAAATCTTGTCTAGACGAGCCAATGTGGTGTTCCGCTTAATATCATCAATAAGGATAAGACCTGAAGTTTTACGGTCTTCAGTCGCATATGCAATTCCATTATCTATAGCCTGTTTCACATTGTGAAGAGTTATTTCTTTACCGTCCTTTATTAATGTTCCGGTGATATGTTTGCCGTATGACCTTCCGAAAACACTCATGGCAAGTTCCGTTCTGCCTGAACCCATAAGTCCCGAAATTCCGACAATTTCACCTTTTTTGACATTAAGATTTACATTATTTATTACTTTTTTTCCTTCGATTATCGGGTCATAGACATTCCAGTTTTTTATTTCAAAATAAACTTCTCCTATTTTAGCAGAACCTTTAGGATAACGGTCGACTATTTCTCTTCCAACCATTCCTTTTATAATTCTGTCTTCGCTTATAGCGTCTTTGCCCTTTACAAGGGTTTCTATGACAGATCCGTCACGTATTATTGTAATAGAATCGGCAACTTTTGATATTTCATTGAGCTTGTGTGAAATAAGTATGGAGGTGATTCCGCCTTTTTTAAGCTCTAAAAGCAGATTCAAAAGCTTGTTTGATTCTTCTTCATTTAAGGCAGCAGTCGGTTCATCGAGAATAAGGAGCTTAACATCCTTTGCAAGTGCTTTTGCAATTTCAACTAACTGCTGTTTGCCAATGCCCAAATCTTTTATAAGAGTATCCGACTTTTCGTTTAAACCCACTTTTTTTAATATTTCCATTGACTTAATATGAGTTTTGTTCCAGTCTATTATTCCTGCAGTGGCCCTTTCATTGCCTATGAACATATTTTCGGCAATTGACAGATAGGGTACTAAAGCTAGTTCCTGATGAATTATAACTATTCCTTCCTTTTCGCTGTCCTTGATGCTTTTAAATTTGCATTCATTTCCTTTGAATTTAATCATGCCGGTGTAGCTTCCATATGGATAGATGCCGCTTAAAATGTTCATTAGAGTTGATTTGCCTGCACCGTTTTCACCAACAAGAGCATGAATTTCACCGGCTTTTACTCTCAAATTTACATTATCCAGCACCTTTACACCTGGGAATAATTTTGTGATATTGACCATTTCCAAAATTATGTCACTCATCCCATCAGCTCCTTGATAAAAGTAATAACTAAGACAAAAATCCGGATATGTAATTCACAAGACGGACATTTATGTAATGATAAAAGCATGCTTTAACATTACTAATGTCCGTCTTTGCACAAATCCAGACTACAGACACTTTATTTTTTATAGTGTCTAATCTTTAAAATATTGATTTTTTTAACATGATAAATTATTGAAGATCAGCTTCTGTATAATAACCGCTTTCAATGAGAATTTGTTTATAATTGGTTGCATCTGCAAAAACAGGCTCGCACAAGAATGAAGGAACATTCTTTACTCCGTTATTATAAGTCTCAGTGTCATTAACGGGTGCTTCCTGGCCGTTTACAATTGCCTCAACCATTTCAACAACCTTTGAAGCAAGTGTTCTTGTATCTTTGAATATTGACATGGATTGTTGATTGTTGATCATAGCTTTAACATTAGGTTTGTCACAGTCCTGACCTGTTAAAATTGGGTAAGGCTTTGAATCTGTTCCATAACCTGCATTTTTAAGTGAAGCCACAATACCGATTGCAAGGCTATCATTAGGTGAGAGTATTGCATCTAGCTTTGTTCCGCCTGCATAGTTTGCAGAAATGAGATTATCCATTCTCGCTTGTGCTTTTCCGGAATCCCAACCTTGTATAGCGATTTTCTTGAATTCTGTTTGACCGCTCGGTACTACTAATTTACCGCTGTCTATGTATGGTTTTAATACGCTCATTGCACCGTTATAGAAGAATGTTGCATTATTGTCGTCTTGCGAACCTGCAAACAATTCAATATTGAAAGGTCCCTTTCCGTCTTTAAGTCCTAATTTTTCTTCTATGTACTGACCTTGTATTACACCAACCTTGAAATTATCAAAAGTTGCATAATAATCCACATATTCCGAATTCATTAACAAACGGTCATATGCTATTACTTTAACGCCGGCATTATGTGCATTGCTAAGAACATTAGTCAATGCAGAACCGTCAATAGCAGCGATTACAAGAACCTTGCAGCCTTTTAATATCATGTTTTCAAGCTGTGAAACCTGTGTGTTGACATCATTATTTGCATATTGCAAATCAACCTTATATCCTTTTGCTTCAAGCTGTTCTTTCATGTTGGCACCGTCTTGATTCCATCGTTGGAGTGATTGGGTGGGCATTCCTACACCGATTAATATACCGTCAGAAGATGAATTTGCATCCGATGAAGGGGATTCATCATTTTGGGTACCACATGCCGCAAGGCCAAAAATCATGACGCTTACCAATAATACTGCTAATAACTTTCTCATTTTTTTGCCTCCTTTGTTTGTTTAAATAGTTAATGTTATATTAAAACTAATATTAATTTTACATTCGCTATGGTATATTTATGAATAATTTTAATCATAATACCAGTAGAAAAGTGCAAAATTAAATTTGTAATAACATCAGAGCAAGGTAAAATAAAACAAAGTATAGAAAAATGTAAGAATATTGAATTAATTGGAATACTATATGTAGTATTTTATCATATCTTTGCAATTTGGCAATATATTTCATGAATTTATTATTATTGTAAATCCGCTTGTAAATCCAGTCTTTTTAAATTCACTGGCTAAAAAATCATACTTTTATTGCATGTATTACACATGTGTGATACAATTGAGTAAATCATGTATTACAAACAGTTTAATATTTGGAGAACATTACAAATAATTTTTTTTATTTTTATTATTAATAATTGTATGTACATACAATAAATGATAATATTTAGTAAAAGAAAACTGTTAGAAACAACTCTGAACTGTTTGTAGACCCTTATGTTATTAAATATGGGGAGGTGCCATTTTTATTCTTAATTAAAAAGGAGGCTGTAGAAAGTAGAAAAAAGAAAAATATTAATTTTATTTAAGAGGAGGTATTTCGATGAGAGTTAAGAGAATTATGACGATTATGCTTACTGCATTGATGTTATTTGGAAGTATTTTTCCAAATATGTCACTAGCTTTGCAACCGAGTAACAAAACAAACGATGTAGTGTCAGCTTCTTCTGAGAGCCCTTCATTTAGTGTCACATCAGCGACTGAGACTCCTTCAATAATACCTAAAACAAAGCCTGCTTCAAAAGGTGAGGTATACTTATCAGTAGATAAAACAACTGTAGCAGTAGGAGATATAGTAACTGCAACCTTGGGTATTAAAGGTTTTGATTCTGTAACAGGATATCAAGTCTGCATTAAATATGATCCTAAAGTTTTAATGCCTGTATATAAGGACGGAACTCCATATGATAAAACTTCACCGCCTGAATATGGTACACTTTTGCAGAAGAGATACAGCCCGTTAGATTCAGTCTCAAACGATCTTCAAAATGGATATTTGAACATCGGAAGACTTTATATGGATATGAAGGGATATAGGGAAGGCGGAGTACCGGAAAATGAAGGAACCCTTGCTGTTATCAGATTTAAGGTGTTGAATGTTTCTCTTACAAAGATATCAATTGTAGATGCACCGTATTTGACAAATGCTGTTGACGGAACGATGTTATTCGATTGGAATGGCAATCAGTTATCGGATTATAAGGTAACTCAAGCACCTGAAATCAATATCCCATATGTGCCGCAACCTACAAGACCTGCAAAACCGCAAGTTTATTTGACGGTTGACAAAACAACAGCAGATGTTGGAGATATAATAACTACAACATTAGCCATCAAAGGTTTCACAGAAGGTGTAGCAGGATACCAGGCGACTATAAAATATGATCCGGAAGTTTTAATGCCTGTATACTCTGATGGAACTCTATATGATGATAAGTCGCCGGCAGAAGACGGAAGTTTGCTGAATTATAGATTTAATCCTTTTAGTATGGCTTCAAATGATCTTGTAAATGGTATGCTCACATTTGGAAAGGGATATTTGAATATGCCTGAATACAGGAATTCGGGTATAGTTGAGAGTGGCGGTTCATTGGCAGTTATAAGATTTAAAGTTTTAAAGGCTGCTCCTGTTAGTATAACTATGGAAAATGGACCGACTTCTTTGGACTCTATATCCGGAATAATATTATTTGACAGGAACAATACAATTATTAGAGATTATGTAGTAATTCAGGCACCTCCTATAAATTCACACTTAGTTAAGCCGACACCTACTCCTAACAATGATGTAGTAGATGCTGGTGTTTATTTGCTTCTGGATAAAACAAATGCATCGGTTGGAGATATAATAAGTGCAACAGTATATGCAGAAGGATTTGAAGCGATAGGAGGATATCAGGCAACGATAAAATATGATCCTTCAATATTGCAACCGGTTTATTCAGATGGATCTTTGTATGATACTAACTCAGCACCGGAAATCGGTACACTCTTGCAAAACAAGAGGTTCAGTCCTGTAGATCTAGCTTGGAATGATCTTTCAAAGGGTATACTTACTTTTGGAAGAGCATATATGGATATGAATAAATACAGAGAATCGGGAATGGCTGAGAATAAAGGTTCTTTGGCTGTTATTAAATTTAAAGTATTAAAAGCGGCATATACCGAGATAGCATTGGAAAATGCATTGGGTAGTCCAAATACAGTGAACGGAACAATGATATTTGACTGGTATTCCAAACAGGTAAAAGGATATAAAGTAATAAGCAGGCCTGTTATAACGATTCAAACACCTGCAGTTACAACTCCGGTAATCACAGGTAGACCGACACCTATGATTCCAACTCCAGTAACTCCAACAATTACAATTGGACCAAGACCTACTCCGACAAAAGTGTTAAACCAAGGTATTGTGTATTTAAACATTGACAAATACAATGCAAAAGTTGGAGATATTATTAAAGCAACGCTTTATGTAGAAGACTTTGAATGTATAGCTGCGTATCAGGCAAATATAAAATATGATCCTACAATGCTGCAGCCGGTTTACTCTGACGGAACTCCGTATGATAATGTATCCGCACCTGAACTTGGTACTTTGCTGTGTAAAAGATACAGTCCTATAGACATGGCAGCAAACGATTTAAATAATGGTATTTTGAACTTCGGAAGATCATATATGGCAATGAGTGAATACAAGAAATCCGGTGTGCCTGAAAAAGAAGGATCTTTGGCGGTAATTGGGTTTAAAGTGTTAAAGTCTGGAAGGACTAATATACAATTGGAAAACACGTCTGTTATGAAAAAAGCAATATGCGGAACTTTATTATTTGATTGGGATGGTTATCAATTAGCAGGTTATCAAGTGATACCGATACAGACAGTTATTATAAATGATGGAAAACCAACACCAACACCTACACCTACACTTACTCCTCCGGTTCAAACACCAAAAGGTGAAGTATCTCTTACTTTTGATAAAACTGATGCAAAAGTTGGCGATGTTCTTAAAGCAACACTTAATGTAAAGGACTTTAGTAGTATAGCAGGATATCAGGTAAGTATCAAATATGACCCTGCAGTACTGCAGCCCATATACGAAGATGGAACTCCGTATGATAGAACTTCAATGCCTGAATATGGAGATTTGTTACAAAAGAAATTCACTCCCACAGATATTGCGGAGAATGATTTAAAGAATGGTATCCTGATTTTTGGAAGAGCATATATGAATTTATTTGCATACAAAAACTCGGGAAAACCCGAGACTACCGGTACATTGGCGATAATAAGATTTAAAGTGTTAAAGGCTGAGTCTGCAAAGGTATCTTTCTATAATTCGCCGGCTTTGACGAATTCGGTTGATGGGACCATGATATTTGATTGGGACGGTTATCAATTAGCAGGTTATAAAGTGATACCGATACAGACAGTTACTATATCGGATAATACGACAAAACCTACTTTTACACCTACAGTAACACCTACACCTACTCCTACTCAAACATTAAGCAAAGGTGAAATATCTCTTACTCTTGACAAAACCAATGCAAAAGTTGGCGACGTTATTAAGGCAACAATTTACGTAAAAGACTTTGATTGTATTGCAGCATATATGATAGGTATCAAATATGATCCAGCAGTACTACAGCCGATATACGAAGATGGAACACCTTACGAGCGTGGTTCTGTGCCTGAAAATGGAGAACTGTTACAAAAGAGATTCAGTACCACAGATGTTGTGGATAATGATTTGAAAAACGGTATTCTATGTTTTGGAAGAGGTTATATGAATTTACCAGCATACAAGAAATCGGGAATTGCCGAAACTTCCGGTACTGTAGGTACAATATGTTTTAAAGTGTTAAAGGCTGAACCTGCAAACGTATTTTTCTATGAAACGTCGGCTATACCGAATTCAGTAGAAGGAACCATAATATATAATTGGGATGCTGTTCAATTAATTGGATACAAGGTAGTTCAGCAGAAGGCGGTTATACCTAAAGGAAATGTAAAGATGAGCCTTGACAAGGAAAAAGTAAAGTTAGGCGACTTGATAAAAGCTACAATATCTGTTGATGGCATAGAAAGCTTTACAGCCTTCCAATTCAATATAAGGTTTGACAAAAACTATATACAGCCGTGGGATATTGCATCAAATTCTCCTTATGGAAAAGATACTTTGCCTGACCTTGATGGAATACTCACAAATGAAAAATATAAACCCGTAAATATTGCAGCTAATGATATTGAAAATGGCATTCTCAACTTTGCAAAGGGATATTTGAACCTTCCTAGCTATAATCCCGATGGTGTCACTTCAGGAGAAATTGTTATTTACTTTAAGGTAATTGATAAAATACCCGAAACAGGAGCAAAACTTGCCTGGTTTGAAAATTCAGATACAATTATTGACGGTGTAGATGGAACATTGGTCTTTGCTGCCGGCACCAAACCATTAACGTCTGATTATTATGATGTTATTTCTCCTGAAACTGTTTATCCTGATGCAGAGCAAAGTACTTTGATATTAGGAGATGTAGACGGGGATGGAAAAGTTAACTCGGATGATTATGCTTATATGAGACAATACTTGCTCGGAATAATCGAACAATTCCCAAATCCTGACGGACTTAGAGCTGGTGATGTTGATGGCGACGGTAATATTGATTCAGATGACTATGCTTATTTGAGAAGATGGATTGTAGGAATGATTGATAAATTCCCAGCAGAGGAAAAGTAATCAAAAAATCGGCTTAGAGAAATAAGTAAATTATAGAATAGTAAAAGAATAAAAAAAGGATGATAAAAGAATGGCTTTCTCTTGTGAATGTAGTTCATAAGGGAAAGCCATTTTAGTTATATCCATTTTGCATCACATTGAAACAACTGGTTTATTATTTCCAGATAATCGGAAATACGGTGACATTTTTTGATTTTTTTCATTAGTTTGCCGCTTTGATCAAAATGAACATGTATGTAATGCCAAAATTCCTTCATTTTATCACATAAATGCTTGTCGCCCGAAAGTTTTTGCCGATAATATTGAAAAATTTCATCGTGAAACTGCCTGACGATTTTTATTTTATTTTCGGAAGGAGTTTTATGTCCTTTTATGGCAGAAGGAAGAAAGGGGTCGCTAAGGGCACCTCTGCCTAACATAATGCTTTTAAGCTTGGGAAATCTGGATATTATGGCTAAAAAATCCTCATATGTAAATATATCCCCGTTATAAGTTATTTCATGCCTGCACTGCGAAGCAAGAAGTTCAAAACCGTCAATATCGACTTTTCCGTCATACATTTGCTTGCCTGTGCGGGCATGTATTATTACTCCTCCTAAAGGGTACTGGTTCAGGACATCCATTACTTTAAATCCTTCTTCAGTATCATTAAGGCCTAATCTCATTTTTACAGTTATGGTATATGTGCTGTTTGAGCAGGCAGTATATAGAAATCTATCGATCATATCAGGATAGGGCAGAAGGCCGGCTCCTCTTTTTTTATTTGTTACCATGGGAAACGGACAGCCTATATTCCAATTGATCTCGCGATAACCCATGTCGGAAATTGCACAGGCATAGGCCTTGAATTGATTCCCGTCATTTCCGAGAATCTGAGGTATAAGAATTAAAGATTTATCATTATTCTCAGGTAAAATATCTTTTAAAAGCTTATTACTTACTTTTGTTATATCTGAGGAAGCGATAAACGGTGCATAATATGCATCAATATTTCCGAAATACTTTGCAAATGCGTTTCTGTAACCTGCTGTTGTCATAGCTTGCAAAGGTGCTAAATAAAGCTTCATACAAACACTCCTTTTTAATAGGATACCATTAAATTGTGCTTTTTGAAATCACCTTAAGTCAAAAATCATGAAAAACATGTGCTTAATTGGATAAAATTCAGGAAGAATATTGGCTTGGAAAGTAATATAATGAGTAGTATAATAAAGTCTGATTATTGTGAGAAATGATTGATTAAGAAGTAATTTATATAATAATTGTTCTTATAAAATACAAAGTTATTTATTAAGCATTTATAAGTCAAATTATATTAAATACGATCAATCTTTTACATTTATCTTCTGCTAAATGTGAGATTAACAACGCATTTAATATAGGACAATATAAGGAGGAGATTTAAATGGGAAAAACATTAGCTGAAAAGATATTTGATGCCCACAGGGTGGATATGCCGTTTCCCGATACACATGTGTTAAAGCTTGATGCGGTATTTTGCCATGAAATAACAACGCCCATAGCAATTACTGATTTACAGGCAAGAGGAAAAGATAGAGTATTTGATCCTTCCAGGATTAAAGCCGTAATAGACCATGTTACACCTGCTAAGGACAGTAAAACTGCAGAGCAGGGTAAAATACTCAGGGAATGGGCTAAAAGGAACGGTATAAAGGATTTTTTCGATATAGGACGTAATGGTGTTTGTCATGCATTGTTCCCGGAAAAGGGCTTTGTAAGACCGGGTTATACTGTTATAATGGGGGATTCCCATACCTGCACCCATGGAGCTTTTGGTGCATTTGCAGCAGGAGTTGGTACAACTGATTTGGAAGTAGGAATATTAAAGGGTGTATGTGCATTCCGCTTTCCAAAGACAATAAAAATAGTGCTCAATGGAAAGCTTAGGCCCGGTGTGTTTGCAAAGGATGTAATACTTTTTGTAATCAAGGAATTGACTGTAAATGGTGCAACAAATATGGTAATGGAATTTACAGGACCTGTTGTCGATGAAATGTCGATGGAATCACGCATGACACTTTGCAATATGGCAATTGAAGCAGGAGGAACATGCGGAGTTTGCTATCCTGATATGACAACGGTAGATTACCTCTGGAAATATATTAAGGATGAGTTTAAAACAAAGGAAGATGCCCTCAAAGAATATTCCAAATGGATTTCCGATGAAGATGCGGTTTATGAAAAGGTTTATGAATTTGATGTATCCGATCTTGAGCCTATGGTTACTTTCGGTAATAAACCGGATCAGGTTAAACCTGTTAGAGAAATGGCTGGTACAAAGATCGACCAGATATATATAGGAAGCTGTACAAATGGACGTATTGAGGACTTGAGGGTTGCTGCAAAGGTTCTGGAAGGCAAGAAAATAAGCGATGATGTTCGTGGAATAGTTAGCCCTGCAACGCCTGAGGTATATAACATGGCTTTAAAAGAAGGTATTATTGAAGTGTTCCAGAATGCAGGATTTTGTGTTACCAACCCTACCTGCGGTGCTTGTCTCGGTATGAGTAACGGTGTGTTGGCAAGCGGAGAATCATGTGCTTCCACAACCAACAGAAACTTTAACGGACGTATGGGAAGAGGCGGTACGGTCCACCTGATGAGCCCGGCTACTGCAGCTGCAAGCGCAATTGAAGGAAAAATAGTAAATTCAAGTTTGTTTGAATAAGGGGGTAGGTATAAATGAAAGCATTTGGCGGAAAAGTATTGTTTTTAGATAGAAGTGATATAAATACCGATGAAATAATTCCTGCAAAATATCTTACAGAGATTACAAAAGAGGCCTTAAAGCCTTATGTTCTTGAGGATCTGAGCCTTGACGGATTTGATCCTAAAAAGGATGTTGAAGGAAAAGCTGTCATAGTGACAAGGGGAAACTTCGGATGCGGGTCTTCAAGAGAACATGCACCGTGGGCTTTGGAAGTTAACAATATAAATGTCGTAATAGCCGAGAGCTTTGCCAGAATATTCAGGCAGAACATGTATAACTGCGGATTATTGGCAATTGAGCTTCCAAAGGAAAAGATTGATTATATATTCAAAACATATAAGGGACAGGACGTAACAATAAGTGTTGATGTAGATAGGGATAAAATTCTTCTTTCCTCTAATGGCAAAACCGAGGAGATAGACTTTAAGATTGGAGAGTTTGACAAAACTCTTGTAAGAGAAGGCGGATGGGTAGATTACGCTGATAAGAAATATTGATGGTGATATGATTTATAATTAGTCAAATATTGACAAAAGATTATATTTATGATAGTTTTATATCATAAAAATCCAATTTGTGGAATAATAGGCGGGTAATATCTTATTATTTCTTTATTATATGCCTCACAAGGAGGATTGAATTATGGCTTTTAGGGTATCAATTGATGATGTTGTTATTCTTGAAAATTGTATAGAATCTGTATCTTGTATTGCCAATCCCCCATCAGATAATATTTTTACTAAAGGATCAAAGTGTAGAAATAAGATGACTATCAAGGGAAGGATAGGTGCAGGCGAGCAAACTATAGATCTATATCGGTGGGCACTGATTGATTCGAATAGTAGTGGGGCGTATAAAAAGGTTGTTGTGGAAGAGATAAACGAGGATAAACTTATAAGAAAAGTTTGTTTTAAAAAAGCATTTGTTGTTGGATACACTGAATTCTTTGCAATTTATGACGGTTATGGTAATTTTTTAATAGAACTAAATGAATTTATTGGTTCGGACATTGAATGCTCAAGTGCAACAGATGTGCCCTCAAAAACGAAGTCTGTAGATGAGAGTATCTCAGAAGAGGAGACATTTTTACAAGAACAAAAAAGTGTACCTGAAAATACACAAAAAAGAAATATAAAACACCCGGCTATATTTAATGGGAGTGATGGGACTAGTAATCTTAATGGAGAGCGTTACTTAAATGTACCATATAGTAAGGTAAGCCGTGGTATTCGCAACACGGAAATATTAACTGAGGCTCAACAGGCACAAGTTTATAAACACATAGAAGAGTTGGGTCTTAACCCTGATGATTTCATAATTAGTAGTCATGTATCATGTTACTTTGATATGATTGATAAGGCGTTATTAGGACCAGATGTATTTCCTGCTAGTACTCGTACAACACGTTATGTTTTAGAAACTATAACTCCCAGGGCGGCTATTGCACATGAAGCAGGGCATATGATTACTACTAGAGCTGGTACTGCATTCGAATCAGGTACATTATATGATGAAGTATTAGCAAGTTTAACTGCTCGCAATTTGCCTGGGTTAAGTAAGGTTGAAAAGTATCAATTGTTACGTGATGCTGCTGAACGTGCGAAAATTGAGGGACAAAAGCTAAGAGATATTATTCGAGATATTTTTCCTGATTTAGGAGGAGGTAAATAATATGGATAATGAAATTAAGCCTAAGCCAGAAACTCTTGATGCAGCAATAGGTGAATATATGAGATATAATGAGGTTGTTAATATCCGTTGTGAAAGATGTAATGAGCCGATTGAAGTGACACGAAAAACAGATACAGTTTTTATTATTAAATGTAAATGTGGTTTGTACAATGGTACTGGTAGAGGTCTATAATTTATTTAACCGCTATATGCTATATTATTTGAGCTGTGATGAGATAAAAGAACTAAGTAAATTAACTACCGCCCACCTTTGAAAAAGGGTGGTGGGGGCATTACGGCCATTATTCAATAAAGCTTACTGTTAATGGTTGAAATTTTTCAGGTGTATCAGTTCCTTTAAGCGGAGAATGTGACAAAATGGGAAGCCCATCTCTTTTTAAGACACTTGACAATTCAGTCAATTATCCGAAAGATTTAGGCGAATATTTGGAATGGCTTTGGTATCAAGCAACTGAACAAAGACTTAAGGAAGAAGAAATACAGGATGTCTTAAATATACTGACAGAATGGGTTAGTTTATGTGAAAAGAATTCTCCCGGGGGGGATATGGAAAACATTTAAATAGAACGATATGAGTTGCTTTACAAGGGCGGTTATCAATAGGGGTAGCTTCCTTTCTTTTTGTTTTTGTATAAGCTTGTATGCAGTATTGGAAAATTCTATATGTATTCAAGTCTAAAGGGAAAGCCGGAAGAACTCTGGCAAGAAACATATGAATACATAGAAGACAATTATGAAATAAAAACGATACATTTATTAGGTGATAGTGCTCAATGGATAAAAACAGGTCTAAATTATTTATCAAACACGATGTTTGTATTGGACAAATACCATATGAATATATATGTCATAAAAGTTACTGCACATAAGGAAGAATATCTAAACTTTTTCCTACAATAATTTTCTACAGTAAATTGACACAATCAATCATCGCCAGATCCTTGGGAAATGGATGATTAATCTGCAACTCAACAATTGTAAAACAATATTTCCGGTAAGAGGAGTAATTGGAGGAGATGAAATAGGTTTATCTCTGAATTTTTCTTATCATCTTTTTGGATACTTTTTTGCGTTCTTATTAAAATAAAAAACTTTATTATGCCAATCAGTCGGCCCGAGTCTTATAAACTAATAGTTCATTAATCATTTCTAAAAAATCAATATATCAATGTAAAAAAATATAGTCTTATAAAGAATATTATGGTATTATATCAAAAAAGATAAAACTACAGATATATATTGTTGTTTTATATATAAATTTGCATGTTGTTCGTTAGGAGGGAAACATTATGGAAAACAAAAGAAGTATTGGAGTTTTGACTAGTGGCGGAGATGCACCGGGTATGAATGCGGCTATAAGAGCTGTTGTTAGATCGGGGATACATTGGGGTTTTAAGGTTATGGGAATACGTAAAGGCTTTAATGGTCTTATCAATGGGGATATATTTGAAATGTCTCTAAGAAGCGTATCGGATATTGTTCATCGTGGAGGTACCGTGCTTCAGACAGCACGTTGCTTGCCTTTTAAAACAGAAGAGGGTATACAGCAAGGTGCTGCAATGGCTAGAGTTTTTGGACTCGATTCTCTTGTAGTAATTGGAGGAGACGGATCCTTTCGCGGTGCAAGGGACTTAAGTGCCCATGGAATAAATGTTATTGGAATCCCGGGTACCATTGATAACGATATAGGATGCTCAGAATATACCATTGGCTATGATACTGCTTTGAATACCGTTCAGAATGCATTGGATAAGATCCGTGATACGGCATATTCCCATGAACGTTGCAGCGTTTTGGAGGTTATGGGACGTAAAGCAGGTTATATAGCTATAAATGTGGGTATTGCCTGTGGTGCGGAAGTAGTTTTGCTTCCGGAAAAGAAATTCGATTTTGACAAAGACATTATAAAGCCTATTATTGAAGGCCGCAACCGCGGTAAGAAACACTACATAGTTATAGTGGCCGAAGGTGTAGGCGGTGCTTTAGAAGTTGCAAAGGAAATAGAGAAAATAACAGGAATCGAATCAAGAGCAACCATATTGGGACATATACAAAGAGGCGGCAGCCCTACCGTACGTGACAGGGTTACTGCAGGTATGATGGGAGTCAAGGCTGTAGAATTGCTTAGGGATGGTATAAATAATCGTGTAATAGCATTAAAGGGAAACAAAGTTATTGACATAGATATCAATGAGGCATTGGAAATGAAGAAAGACATAGATGACGATCTTATAGAGATGAGCAAGATTTTATCTCTGTAGTTTGCTATTTTTATAAAGTATGAATTTTTGTAAAGTATGAATTGATAGAATAAAATAGAATAAATATGAACTGAATAAAAACAAATATAAATATAGGACAACCCTACATTTATATTTGTTTTTATCATTTACAACGTATTTTTTCATTTTCACTTTATTTTTTTTTGATGTTATTATAAAATGTTTATGTTAAAAGTTTTTATGCATTAATTAATATGCATTAATTACTTTTAATAATAAACTATACAATTAAATCAATTTCCTAGTATGAATCCATAGGTAGATTAGTACGGTAGGTATTGAAATTTAGAAGAGTGAGGATGGTAGAAAATGGATATTGGGACATTGGGGTCTCTCTTATTAACCCTGTTGCCAATTGTGGTGATTTTGGGTATGCTTATTATTTGGAAAAAACCGGCAGATGTAAGCGGTATTGTAGGTTGGTTGCTAGTTTCAGTAGTTGCAATTCTTTTTTTAGTACTTCATTAGAAGTAATTGGTCGATCGACCATAGCGGGTTTTATTAAATCCTTTCCGGTATCTCTTATAGTAGCAACTTCTCTTCTTCAAATGGCATTCATGGAAAAGACAGGTGCATTGAAAAGGGTTATAATCTTTATCAAAACCATAGCCAGTGAAAATAAAGCCGTGCAGATAATGATGATAAGCATCGGATTTGGTACGCTAATGGTTGCAGTAGGTGCAACACCGGTATCAATATTACCGCCGATTCTTATTGCCATGGGATACAGTACATATGTTGCAATAGCACTTCCTGCTATAGGCTATGACTCATTATGTACCTATGCATTATTGGGTGCTCCTGTTGTTGTTTTTTATGATATGGCCAATGGCTTCATAAAACAAAATCAGTTAGGACCGGAGTTGACTCTTGCAGAGATAGGAAGCGTATTTTTTATGTTCCTGCCGGTGGTTTCAACTATGATAGGCTTTTGCATGCTTTGGATAGTTGGAAAGTGGAATGCAATTAAGCAGGGATGGCTTCCATGCGTGATAACTGGTATTGTTATCGGTGTAGTCTCATTCTTTACAAACAAGTTTGAAAACTTAGTTACATTAACCGGTGTAATATGTGGTTTGGCAGTAATCGTTGCAATGGTAATTTATCTTCTTGTTACAGGAAAGAAGGTTATAGATAGAAGTAAACTTTCCAAAGAGGAATTGGAGTATGAAAAGAAATTCCCTTTATGGAAAGCTTTAATGCCATGGCTTTTGCTCATAGGTCTGATATTGGTGTTAAACGTACCGAAGGATATGTTTAACTATCTATACAAAGAAGCGACTTTTCCTATTAAAGGTTTGTCGGCAAATTTCAATGAAGAAATCAAGACAAGGGTATTATGGAACGCCTATACCTGGATTTTAGTGAGTACAATTCTTTCAATGATATTCATAAGACCAACGGGAAAACAGATAAAAGAAACACTTCAAGTTTGGAAAAAAAGGGCACCAAGACCTATTTTCTCAGCAGCAATATTTTTTGCTATCGGAGAAATTATGAATATGTCCGGTTTTAGTATTGCAGAGCAAAAGAATGTAGTGGACAGTATGGTTGTTGTACTTGCAAATGCTTCATCCGATGTGTTCAAAGGTGCATATGGAGCTATAGTATCCTTTATTGGATTGTTTGGAGGCTTTATTACCGGAAGCGAAGCTTCTACAATAGGAATGTTTGCAAAATATACAATGGCTACCGCAAGAAATCTGGGCCATGGAATAACAGGTCTTGTTATAATTACAGCGGCTCTGGCATTTGGAGGAGGTCTTGCCAGCGTTATATCCCCGGCTAAGCTTCAAAATGCTGCAGCGTCAATAGATAAACTTGGTGAAGAAAACAGTGTTATTAAAGTAGCATTTGTATTCTCACTAATACTTACGGCAGTAACGTCAGTGTTCGCACTTATTTTATTAAACATTATGTGATGGTAAATTTCTATAGTTATTTCAAAGATTAACCAATGATTCCACTGCATAAACTCTTTTTTTACAATAGATGTACCTTGACAACTTCACGCAATAACCATTATTAGGAAAATATCAAGGGTGTTTTGCTAATATTTACTAATTTGGGGTCAGAAATTACCTTT
>Ga0208825_1001455_pt1 | contig 17988 bp, 16 predicted proteins | sample AD_UKC113_MetaG_FD_184450 | JGI IMG/M metagenome (GOLD analysis project Ga0208825, IMG submission 184450) | Active sludge microbial communities of municipal wastewater-treating anaerobic digesters from Hong Kong - AD_UKC113_MetaG (SPAdes)... | ecosystem: Engineered > Bioreactor > Anaerobic >...
TATTGAATCTTCAGACATAGTAATGTTTCTTCTTAGGATTTACCGATGATAGTAACATTTTCATTCTATTAAATTAGAAACATCTTTCCATCCTCGTTATAGGATTTTGACCAAGAAATTTATAAAAATAAAAAAATATTTCTCGGGATCATTTTGTTTACCGCTAAAATGTTCCCTTTATTGAATATCGATCTCATTCCTCTCTAATGTTATTGATTTGCTTTTCTCTTGGCTAACATTTCTAAAAAAGGAAGAGTTACAAAGATTAATATTTGACTTAAAAACCATTGATTCAATCTAGTCACTATCATCAAAAAAGAGAAACCCACAATGATATAAAGATACACTAAAACAGCTAGCATAAATATATTTTTAGTTTTATAGAATTTATACCATAGATAAGTAATAAAAATTCCAAGCAGATAGGGAACAAGAAAAACGCCAGCGATACCATAATCTGCATGTAATTCGCGGATCATGGTCCCTGTATTTGTCCACATAGGGATATGATAGCCCTTTTGGAAAAAGGACGGTTCATCTGCAAGATCAAATTTAGATAAAGCATAGTAAATAATTCTCAGTGAATTTTCTCCAAATTTAGCTTCCTCATTCTCAAGCTCAAGGTACTTATTTAGCACTCCAACATCACTACTTATATAAAGATATACTGAAGGGGAAAAAACAATACTTGATTCTAATTTTTTTAATGTTTCATCCACGCCACGATAAGAATCTTTTGCACCACCGCGCATAACCTTAACAAATGTTGCTGCTACAACAACGAATACAATCAGAAATGTTATCGCAATAAATGCATTTCCTTTTGAAAAATGGAACTTTTGGCTCGGATCATGTTTCAAGATATTCAACATAAGGAAAAAAGTGAAAAAGAATTCCATAATTGAGAATAGCATTTCACCACGTCCAAAATATGTCAATTCTTTTAGCACAATACAAAGTAATGGAAAGACAGATAGAAACGAAAATTTTCCCTTATAAGCAGTGTATATCGCTGATAAAAAAACACCCACATAAACAAATGAAGGTAATATCGGAATATATTCTTTGATTTCACCATGAACATGCATCTTGTAAACAAACGAGGCATTGAGTAAGATTGAAGGAATGTTCCCAAATTTATGAATTAATACGTACCACCTTTGTAGAGCAACAAACAATCCAACGAGGCTAAAAAAAATAGCAGCATTCCTTAAAGTTTTACCACCGTCACAAAAAATTGGTAATTCATTGACCGATTTATCTAACCTTTCATAATTTTTACATTTATTTAATGACCTAGCATTAACAATTGTAATAATTCCGAGAAAAAAAGAAAACGAAGTACCTATAACAAAGAACCACGTAAGAAGAGAAATATTATGATAAGGAAGCCATTTTAACTCATAAAAAAACACTAATCCACCCATAACGACAGAGTATATTGTAAGATGGTTCATCCACATTCTAAAGATTTTCTTACCTACATAGATCCCCAATAATGTGAATATTGCAGCTAAAAGTGCACCCATAAAATCTTTAAAAATGGTATATATTTTTCAACTTGATAATAAATGATGCAAACCGTTCTTGAAGAGGATTTGAAAATTGCTCAATAAGAAGATATTTCTCACCTACAAAGACAAATGGTATCATTATAAAAAGAGCAAGGAATAATGTACCCAGAACGATAATGGATCGTTTCGGGCTATACTTTAATTGAGGAGGGGTTGCTTTATCAATTAACAATAATGACGGGATGCTCTTTTGTTCTTCCACTTTAGCTTGCTCATACATTGGCAATACAACTTCTAAAATAGCTTGTTGAATTTGCACGTCCCTGTAGGTACGCAGATATTGAATTGCTATTTCAGGCATTTGCTTAAAGGCGAAAAATACATTCGATTGTGAACTGAGATTGGAAGAATTTTTTAATTCTTGAACTTTCTTCCTCAAAACTTCAAGCTCTGCTGCAACTCCCTGGTATTGAGGAGAGTTTTCCCCAAATTGTTGTTTTATAAAATATGCTTCGATTTCTTTTTTGGTTAGCATTCCCTCAATTTCTGCCGCCGCTTTCACCGACACTTCTAATTGCTCAGGAACAGCCACTATTCCATATTTCTTTTGAAACTTATAAAGTTCTTCTTCTGCTTTCCGCAAATCTTCTACATTCTGATTATATCTTTTCTCTAGAAAAAGTCTATTGCTTCTCGATTGTTCCATATTATAGACAATATTCAGGCTATCAGTAATTCGTACAAGATAATTAGCAATATCAGCAGCAATTTTAGGGTTCTTATGGACAATACGTACCTCTATCATTCCATGTTCATTGACATCTGCAGAAAAATCTGCTTGAAATGCTTTCAATGCCTTATCAAAATTCTGATCCTTAATCTTGTAGTAATCCATGAGATTAAATTCTTGAATAACTTTCACCAGAGCGGTTCTGCTATTCATAATACCTAATAATATATCCTCAGATATGTTTGAGACACCAAATGCTTTTGCTCCTAGAGCAGCCATAGTAGACTTTCCACCGCCTAATACACTTGTCAATCCACCAAAATTCATTTGGCTTTCAGGAGCAATCATCACCGTTGCTACAGCTCTATATTCTTTCCTAAGTAAAAAGGCAATTAGTATGCTAATAATCCCCACTACCAACAAATTAATAAAGATAAACTTACGCCACTTGAATAGTATGTACATGTAGTCACTAAACGATTTCGGTTGATTTTTATATGTATCCATAAATATCCTTTAAAGTATCATTTATTTCGTTACTTGTACAATCAATAATGCTGTCGTTACAATCCCTGTAACAATACTTCCAATATATGCTACCCGTTGCAAATAGTAATCAAAATCTTTAACAGGCTTTTTTGGTACCCAAATATAATCACCTGGTTCTATTTCGGTATTACTTTTGCTCGCTAAGTACCAAGCTCTTGTTCTATTTTTAATGATATAAATATCTTTTTTCGCGGTAGCGCCAATACCTCCAGCTTGTGTAATGTAGTATGAATAATCTTTTCCGGGAATGTACTTGATGTATCCAAAATTATTTACTTGACCAAATACATACACAAAATCAATTTTCTGCGGGATAAATAAATAATCTCCATCCCTGACTAAAATAGTGAGTGAATCAATTCGCTCTGATTTTAATCCCTCTAAATTTTGCGCCCATGCTCCTCGCGTTGTTCTCAAAACATTATCTACTAGAAAAGTCAAAGAGTCTTCTGCTTTGATTGGAGCCATTCGCTGCATCATCATCCTTTCAAATTCTGACCCATAATAAATTGACTGAAATACATTGCCGCCACGTATAAGCTCAGCCCGAGAAAGGTCTGCATCCTCACGGAGTCCGCCGACTTGCTCCAACACTTTGAACAAAGGAAGTCCTTCTTTGGTTACAAAGGCAACGCCTGGCTGCATGACTTCACCATCGACAAATGCTCTATAATTTTTGCGTAACGGTTCAGTTGCTACAAAACGAACCCTATCGCCTCTCTTTAGTGGATATTGTTTATCAAGGGGCATTCTAATTACAGTATCCAGTCTCCCATCATACGTCAATCGATAAATTTCCAATTTGTCGGCATTTTCATATAATGGATCGATTCCACGAGCAAAGAGAAGCCCATCTTCAATTTTGTCTCCTTCAACAAATTGAAATGTTCCAGGATTATTGACAGCACCTTCAACTGAGAAAGTATTGTCTTTATCATATTGCGGAAAGATTAAAATGTCATCATTTTTTAAGTACGGATTGTACTTAAAATCACCGGTTAAACGAAACTTGTCAATATCAATAAGACTTTGCTCGCCCGAATTTCTTTTCAAGATAATCCCACGTAGCGCGTAATTCTGGAACATCATATTTTCTTTCTCTCTCGTCCTCTTTCCCTCCCCTTTTATTTCTATACCAAGCTTCGCTAATTCTAATTCCTCTGCTCTCTTCTGCTCGTAAATCCTTGTGATAAATTGATCTACTCTTTCAGTTAACAAGGCAGGGAATGTCCCATTAGTAATAAAATCCCCCCCTATAGTTACACTGATCGCCATTGAAGTTGACGATGGTACTATTGAAGCTTGTCCCTTTGTATCGGTTTGGGCAACTAAATGTAATGAGAGGAAAGTACATAGAATAATCACATAAAATGCTTTCCATAAGTTAATATGAATTGAAGTGCATGAAAAATCCATCGCTGTGTCCCTCTTAACGATTTTCGTACATTATTTTATAATATTCTTGGTATTTACCAGAGATGATTCGTTTCCACCATTCTTGATTTGAAACGTACCAATTAATTGTTTCTGCTATACCTTGTTCAAAAGTATACTTTGGTTGCCACCCGAGTTCGTTCCTTATCTTTGAAGAATCTATCGCATATCGTCGATCGTGCCCGGGTCTATCTTTGACAAACGTTATTAAGGATTCTGGTTTCCCAAGGTAACGAAGTATAAGTTTAACAATTTCGATGTTCGTCTTTTCATTATTTCCACCAATATTATAAATTTCTCCTTCCCTTCCTTTGTGAAGCACAATATCTAATGCAGCACAGTGATCTGCAACATGGAGCCAATCGCGCACATTCATTCCATCGCCATAGACCGGCAAGGGCGTGTCATTCAATGCATTGATGATCATCAACGGAATGAGTTTTTCGGGAAATTGGTAATGACCGTAATTGTTCGAACATCGCGTAACAATAACCGGCAATTGATGAGTATGATAGAACGCCAACGTAAGCATATCAGCAGAAGCTTTACTCGCAGAGTATGGACTATTTGGATGCAGTGGCGTTTCTTCTGTAAAATATCCTGTAGGTCCCAATGAACCGTATACTTCATCCGTGGAAACCTGGAGAAATCTTTTAATATTGTTCTCCTTCGCTACATCGAGCAACACACTTGTTCCTACAATATTAGTACGCACAAAATCGGATGCTCCCAAAATACTTCTATCAACATGGGATTCAGCTGCAAAATGTACAATCGCATCTATTTTGTAATTGCGAATACATTTCTCGATAGACTCCCGATCACATATATCAATACGTTCAAATGCATAATTAGGAAATGATTGAACATCGGAGAGATTTTCTAAATTTCCCGCATAGGTAAGTTTATCAACATTGAGAACAAAATAATTCGGATATTTTTTTATCATCATCCGAATAAAATTGTTGCCAATAAAACCCGCGCCGCCTGTAACCAGAATATTCATCTTCTAGTCCAAAATAAATGGGGAATTAGCTTCATCTTCATGACGAATTTCATCGACTTTTTCTTTCTTTCCCTTTCCTGCATAGAGCCGATTAGGGGCATTGAAAACCCAACCACTCTCCGAGCCAATATTTTTGTAAGCGTGTACAACTCCCGGCGGAATTATCACAGCCATTGGGTTATTCTCTCCTGCTTCGAATACCATTTTATTTCCAAAAGTTCGAGAGTCTTTCCGATTATCCCATAAATAAACTCTAAAAGTAGAAGGACCAACAAATCCAAAGAAATCTGTTTGGTTGATATGTTCGTGAGGACCTCGAGCAATTCCAGGTAAAGTGGATGATACATACGCCATTACTGGATAGCAAGATTCCTGAAGCTCGTCGTGCCTGAAAAGTTCTACCAGCCAACCACGATGATCAACATTTTTTTTATATGACTTTAGAACCGCGCCTTCAATGGTCCCTTCTTTGAATTGCATAAGCACATCCTATAAAATAAATTATTGGAAATTCATTGACAAGCCAGCTAAATAAAGCGGCTCACATTGAATTGCGTACTCTTTGTAGATGTACAGCGGTAACAATTTTAGCGGTTTTTGTTTCCTTCCTTTAAATTCAATAAACGAATATAAACAATTTTTCATTCATTTGTCAATTACATTTGCTCTGGAGCTGTGATTCCGAGAATTGAGCATCCATTGGCAATAACAATCTTCGTTGCGGTACACAGCGCTAATCGGGCTGAAGATAGTTTTTTATCTTGTATTACAACTCGTGATTCCTGATAAAACTTATGGAATGCCTCCGCAACATCGTGAAGATAGGTGGTAATTCGATGTGGCTCGAAGGCAAGCGCAGTAGATTCAACGACATCTGGAAAATTCAGAAGCAACTTAATAAGAGCAACTTCAGATGCTATAGTAAGCAAAGAATACTCTATTTCTTTAGATTCGAGAGACATTCCTTCCCGTTGCGCAAATCGAATGATACTTGCAATACGAGCATGGGCATACTGAACATAGTACACAGGATTTTTTTCCGACTGCTCTTTCGCAAGATTGAGATCAAATTCCAGATGACTCGAAATGGAACGCATAAGAAAGAAAAAACGAACCGCATCGGGTCCTACTTCATCAATCAGTTCATCCAACGTTACAAAGTTGGCAAGCCTCTTCGACATTTTTACCTGTTCTCCATCGCGAAGAAGAGTAACAAATTGATGAATGACGACTTTCACTTTATCAGCATCATATCCAAGCGCTTTGAGAGCAGCGAGTACATCGGGGAACGTAGCAATATGATCAGCGCCAAAAATATCGACAATGAGGTCAAAGCCGCGACGAAATTTTTCTCGATGGTACGCAATATCGGGCAAACGATATGTTGGCTCACCTGTTGATTTCACAATGACACGATCTTGCTCCAATCCTAATTCTGTTGCCTTAAACCACAAAGCTCCATCTTTCTCATACACTAAGTTTCTCTTCCGAAGTTCATCAATCACTTCCTGAATTTTCCCTTCTTTATACAACGAGTCTTCATTGTAAAATACATCATGATGAACTCTCATCTTCGCTAACACTGTCCGGATAGAAATAAAGAGTTTTTCTTCTGCAAATGCTTTACAAATCGTCAAAGCATCGTCATTATTCATCGCTAAGAGTGAATCCCCTCGTTCCTGTTTTAATCCCTCTGCTATCGTACGAATGTAGTCGCCCTGATATCCATCTTCAGGAAAAGGGAACGATGGATCGAATAATTGACGATATCGCGCGTATGTAGATTCAGCAAGAACTCGCATTTGGCGACCGGCATTATTATAGTAATATTCTCGAGTAACATCGTAACCAATCCATTGAAGAAGATTTGCAATTGTATCTCCAATAGCTGCTTGCCGACCATGCCCAACACTCAAAGGACCTGTTGGATTTGCACTGACATACTCAACCTGTGCTTTCTTCCCTGAACCAGATGCTGTTTTGCCAAAATTTCCACCCGCATCTAAAATCTCCCGCAATTGATTGCAGAAGAATTCATTTGTAAAAGTAAAATTGATAAATCCTGGACCAGCAATTTCAATTTTCTCAATAATATGCGGATCAAACGTTAGAGCAGAAACCAATTCTTGTGCGATGGCACGAGGATTTTTCTTTAATTTTTTCCCAAGCGCCATCGCGATATTCGTAGTTGCATCACCATGGACTTCAAGCTTTGGCTTTTCAAATGTTAATCGTTCATCATTGTCATACGATGTTTTATGTAATGCTTCTGTTACTATATTCCGCAAGTATCCGTTTTGTGTCATATCGTCTTTGAGCTTTTCCTCGTTGATTTCTTTTCCAATTCCTTTTTACGTTCAGCTGGATCTTTTATATTAACTCGTTTTGCATCGCTCCAAAGTCTTTCGAGATTATAAAATGTTCTTGCCTCACGATAAAAAATGTGAGCAACAACATCAACGTAATCGAGCACAACCCACATAAGCGCTTGCGAACCTTCTATATGGTAAAGAGAAACGCCTTCCTTCTCCATTCCATCCTGTATTGCATCGGCGATAGCCTTCACCTGAGTATCTGAATCCGCCGAACAAATGACAAAATAATCTGTTATGCTAGTAAGATTTCGTAAATCAAGTACAACTACATCTGTCGCTTTTTTTGAAAACATAAGTTCAGCGACGCGTTTCGACAACATTCGAGATGTCAAATTTATCTCCTCATTTGATTTTGTTTTTCTTACAATCTTTTCCTAAAACAATGGAAATATCAACATCTGCTTTTGATTTTTCTACCTGAAAGACCCGTGAGGACGAAATGTCCAATAGTGCAGCAATGGCTTGCGCTTCCTTCATCCGATTATTGTAAACAATGATATGCGACATATCAATAGGCTCATCAACCAATCTCCTAAATTCGACAACGTCATACCCACGCGAACGAAGAGAATAGACAACAGACACCGCATACTTACTAATTCCTGTCGCATCGAGTACTTCAATTTCTGGCGCTGAAGTTGCTTCAATAAGCGATGACGAATGTCGCTCTATAGAAGATGAAGTATGTTCCTTATTAGCAAAAACATACACAATAATTCCAAATACAAAAATTCCAACAAGAGATAAAATTAAAACAAAGATTCTTGATTTATGTCTATCTTTTTTAATTTTCATACATTCATACGTAATCAATCTGTCCATTGCACTTGACTGCAAAAGTCATCTTAAAGATCCTATAAGATACAATGGAAAAGGAACTGTATAAGGATTGACAAAGACACCAACAACGATATATAACATACAGCATCGTTTAAGGTTTTTCTTCTCTTCCAGAGACGTAAGGAATTCCAACCATACTATCGAACATCGAGGATGAATTTAACAAATACGTCGGTAATTGACGATATTGAATTTGTAACAAGAATGAATCCGATGGTTTATATGTAAGTTGAGCGCGGGATAAATGAATTCCAGAAATCGATTTTGCATAATTGCTTGTAGATGATGATGCAAAAGGGGAATGAACAAGACTCACATCAAATTGAAGCGATAACGGATCTGAAATTTGATAGAGTAAACTGTTCGTATACACTCCCAAAGATAATCCGTTGCCACCGCCAAAAGTCGAGTAACTAAGTGTATAGCTCTGATGCATAAATAACCGATTGACATCAAACCAGCCGAAAAGAAGACTGCTATTTGTAGTACGTGATATTGCTGGAATGACAGACTGTTGTTCTCGCGCTTGCGATTTATACTGAGCTGAAGCTCCATAGCTAAAAATAATAATCATACATACTATTGGAATAAATCTTTTCATCGTTCATTTCCTTCTTTCGGTAAGTATGATAGTCAAAACTGAAGTGATTGTCAAGAATTGAACAAATCCCGTCATTACGATGAAAAGAAGTTTTTTCAAAGACCAACTTGATTTTTGAGTGATTTGAAAATATATTTATAATAGTGTTTTGAAAGTGAAGCCATTCCGCGGTAGCTCAATGGTGGAGCATCCGGCTGTTAACCGGAGGGTTGTAGGTTCGAGCCCTACCCGCGGAGCTCTCAGAGGGTAAAAATAAAAAAGGGATTTTCAATAAATATGGAAAATCCCTTTTTTATGTACTAAACTTCAATAATTATTCCTTACAAAAGCTAAGAAGCTACTCAACGTTTAATGCAGTTCTTCAAAAATGCCTGACTTCTTATTCTTTTTTACATTATCCCAAGAGAAGTATCGTCCGTTCATAGCTATATATACTCCTGGCGGTAATAGTTGGACAAAAGCCAAAGCGCTTCCTAAATTAAAGAGCCCATCGGAACTTCCAAATTTATATGGCACCATTGCGCCTGTTAGTACAATGGTTTTTGGCGCTTCCGCCCTGCCTAACGCTTGAGCGGTAACTTCCATTGTATCGGTACCATGAGTAATGACTATGCGATCCTCCTTACATTTCCGGCATTCATCACAAATAAGTTGACGATGAATATCAGTCATTTCAAGACTATCGATGAGCATAATCGTTTGTAGCTTTACCTCGACTTTATTACGTCCAAGTTGTAACATTTCCGGCACGTGGGTGTTCTGGAAAAATAATGTGCCATCTAATTCATTATACTCTTTATCAAATGTTCCACCTGTTACAAAAATGCGAATAGCCATATTACACCTCACAATTTATGAGCATTGCCAGAATTCCTATTTTATCCACTCATTTGGAAGATAAATTTTTGATTAAATCGTCTGATTAAATTCACGCTGGAGAATATAAAGAGCCATTCAGCCAAAGGCAATTTCTTCCAATGCACTTAAGCGCTTTTTTTTCTATCTTTATAAAATAAAATTATGCTTGGAATTTTTCGAAACATACTTTGCCTTCTGTTCGTGTTTAGCGCTGTACTCATCGCTCAAACACAGGATACAATTAAAACTTCAGCAACCGATACCACTCGAGCGTCAAAGAGCGGCGGAATCGACACCGTCATCGTATACTCTGCAAAAGACTCCATCGTGTACTCGCTCAAAACTCGATATATGTACCTCTACTCTGAATGTGAAATGCAGTATCAAACAATCAATTTGAAATCAGAAAGAATCGATGTCAATTGGGATACTGCAACGTTAACATCGTACGGCGTTCAAGATACTGTTCATAAGGATTCGGTTGTTGGAAAACCAATTCTCCAAGATGGCGGCGATAAATATTATGGCGAGCGCATTGATTATAACTTCCGCACACAGAAAGGAAGAATCGTGCTTGCCACAACACAAATGGATAATGGTTACTACGAAGGCGAGACTATCAAAAAAATTTCAAGAGATGAATTATTCATTTCAAACGGACGATACACAACCTGCGATGCTCCACAACCTCATTTCTATTTCGATAGTCCAAAGATGAAAGTTTATGTTCGAGATATTCTTGTAGCTGAACCTGTTTATTTGTACATATCCGATGTGCCTGTCTTTGCGCTTCCATTTGGAATTTTTCCAAGTCACGGCGGCAGAGCCTCTGGAATTATTTCGCCTGCGTACGGTAGAGATATGGACTATGGGTGGTATCTAAGCCATTTAGGTTACTATTGGGCAGCAAGCGATTATTGGGATATTGCAACCATGTTCGACGTCTATGCGCGTGGAAAGTGGATGGACCAAACGGAAGTCAACTATGCTCTTAGAGATGTACTTAAGGGGAATTTAAACACTCGTATTACAAGTCTCTCAAAAGGCGAATCCTCTGACCCCGATCGCATCTCACAGAGAGATTATTATGCTCATCTCACTCATAATCAAATTATCAGTCCCACGTCGAATCTTGACGTTGATTTTACGTTTGCTAGCTCCACGTTTTTTAAAAACTATAGCACAAATATAAATGAAATCCTTGCACAGAATATCGTCTCAAATGCAACGTATTCAAAATCGTGGCCATCATCAAACCGTTCAATGTCTCTTTCATTCTATCGTGACCAGAATCTTATTACGGAGGATGTGAACGAACGACTTCCTTCTCTCTCGTTTACAAAATCACAGTTCTATCCTTTCAAAAGCAAAAAAGAACGACGTGGAACATCAAATGTGACTTCCGAAAGCAAATCGTTCGGCGATTTATTCGGGATGAATTACTCGGCGAGATTTACTAACGATAATGTAAAACAATCGAAAATGTTCGATAGCGCCTTTACTGCCGAGGGGTGGAAATCCGACGTTAAAGAGTTTAGTAACATCCGAACGCTCTCATTCGATCAAGGCGCTGCGATGAACATTTCACCAAAACTCGGACATTTTACTATTTCTCCATCGCTTTCATGGAGCGAGTCACGGCGAGCAATCTCTGGTTCAGCACCGGTTCAAATCGATAGCGCAATTACACGAAGCGATACCTCAAAATGGGAAACCGCCGGATATCTCAACGCGGCGATCAGTACAAACACTCGTTTCTATGGGCTTGCACAACCTAACATTTTGGGCATTACTGCTTTCCGGCACACTGTAACACCAACACTCGCATTATCATACAATAAAAAAATATACGGGGTGAACATACCAAAGTATCAACTTCTCGCATCGATGGGCGTAGGAAACCTTTTTGAAATTAAGAAACAAAAAGACGACAGCTCACAGAGTGAAGATAAAATTCAGCTCCTCAATTTGAGTGTTGCAACAAGTTATAATTTTGCCGCAGACTCGATGAACTTTAACGACTTAAATCTAAATTATCGCACAGCAATTGGCTCAATTATTAGTCTAAGCGGCGCAGCAAGTTACACTTTCTATAAATTTGATCCAGTTGCTAATAATGGCTACGGAAGTCGTGTGAACACGTTCCTCCTATCATCAGATCGTCGGTTTGCAGATCTAAAAAGTTTTTCCTTTAGCATTTCAACAAGTTTAAAAGGCAAGCAAAAGGAATCGAAACGAGCTTCGAGTTCGACTCCTCAATCGGTAATTGATGAACAAGAACAAGCGAAAGGTGGAATGCGCTTCCAGCAAGGACACAACAAGTATGAAACGCTCTATGAACGCGAAGAGGCAGATTTTAGCATTCCATGGAATTTGTATGTTAGTTACTCCTTTTCGCAGTACCAAAACGATCCACGAAAAAAAAGCCGAACTTCATCCGCTAATATTGACTTCTCATTTAACTTAACGGAAAAATGGAAGATTCAGACACGCGGCTCATACGATTTTGTTACCAAACAACATTATATCCAATCTCTCGATATTACGCGCGACCTCCATTGCTGGCAGATGAACTTTACCTACTATCCGATGGGAACACTGGCAGGATATCGGTTTGAGATTCGCGTTGCAGCCCCACAATTACAGGATGTAAAAATCACAAAACAAAATACGAGACCATATTGACAGGAGAATCGTGAGGTGATTCAAGGGAAAAAAATTGTTGTGGTTCTTCCGGCTTACAATGCTGCCAAAACATTAGAACGAACGTACAGCGAAATTCCCAAGGATATCGTGGATGAGATTATTCTTGTTGACGATGCAAGTAACGATGAAACAGTGGCTGTTGCACAAAGACTTAATATTGTTACAATTCTTCACAAGCAGAACACCGGCTATGGCGGAAACCAAAAGACATGTTACGATGAGGCATTGAAGCGCAGAGCAGATATAATTATTATGCTTCATCCAGATTATCAATATCCTCCACGACTTATTTCGGCAATGGCGTACCTTATCATTTCTGGAGAATACGATGTTGTGTTAGGTTCTAGAATCTTAGGAGGCAAAGCTCTAAAAGGTGGGATGCCTTTCTACAAGTACATTAGCAACCGTTTCCTAACATTCATTCAGAACCTTCTTATTGGTGCAAAATTGTCCGAGTACCATACTGGTTACAGAGCCTTTACGCGTGAAGTACTTACTTCTGTAAAATTCGAAAATAATTCAGATGATTTTGTATTCGACAATGAATTGCTTTCGCAAATTATTTACAAGGGTTTTAGAATTGGAGAAATCACATGTCCAGCTCGGTATTTCCCGGATGCATCTTCAATTAACTTTCGTAGAAGTATTCGGTATGGAATGGGATGTTTGCGTACTGCTCTCCTCTACCGTCTGAGCAAATGGCATCTTGTTACGCCATCGCTATTTAATCCGAATTGATTTTCTATGACTCTTCGTTCCCTTTGATCAATGGCACCAAAAGTTTTTAAAGAATCTTTTATTCTTTATCCAGAAAATTTTTGAGATTTTATAAGGAAGATAATGCAGGAATTGTGCCCCCAACGAGATTCGAACTCGTGTTCCAAGCTTGAAAAGCTCGTGTCCTAGGCCTCTAGACGATAGGGGCAATAAAACTCACTTTATTTACAGAAATTTAAACGAATAATTATTCGCTAATCCGAAATTCACTGATGGGTGACCGGTGGGATTCGAACCCACGACATCCAGGGCCACAACCTGGCATTCTAACCAACTGAACTACGGCCACCATATAAAGAACAAGAAAGCCCGTTATTTTCATAACAGGCTCATCAAAAACAGTTAAAATATATCAAATATTGCTTCTAAAGGCAAGAAACGTAAACAAAAATATTTCACAGCAAGATAAATTGCTATAAAAATTCAGCAATGACAATCTTTATCGTTATTAAAATTTCCCGAGCATTCCTTCCTTAAAAATAATCAGAGTTCTTTCCAAATCAAATTCAAAAACTCTTGACCAAAAACTACCGAGCTAAATCAGCATTACATTTAGATAGAACAAGAGCACGACGCCTTGTAATAAAGTTTTTTAACGCATCCACTTCATAAGAATATAAATTTTCATTGAAATAACTTGCTGTTTTAGATGCTTGAAGAATTTTTGGAGCGTTGGCATCAATAATTGGAAACAATAATTCCTCTGTAAAGTATTTTTCAGCTATCTCCTTCATAATCAAATAGTACTGTTTTTTCCATTCCTCGTTCTGTGAAAGCGCTTTAATGATTTCATTTCCTCCGGTCAGTTCAATATCTCCATCAACATCAAAGGCAGAATCAAAGTCATGGGTGATTATTTCGTATGGAGAACGCGCCTGAAGACGATAAAGCAAAAAATTATTTGTGAGTCCATCTCTGTTATTCGTTATCACCATCAGCGCATGGAAAGTAAGATATGACGGCACATCTAAATAGGAAGTTTCAAATTCTTTCCAAACACTCGAATCTTTTGATACTTTACTTAGCATATCGAGGAATTCAACAAAGGCTGAAAGATTATCATCATCGGGGTACTGCTTCTCAAAAGAAAAGAGTGTAAAACGCGGATCATTCAGTAAAAAAACAGAACTACTCCCCGCTTTAATTAACTCCACGAGTGATTCACCATGATTCGAAAAATAGTATTCATCAATACGATCAGTCTTTAAGTAGAGATGTTGATATTCACCGTTAATCGTTACAGTTACAAGTTCTACATCTGGCGTACGAACTCCTACTTTATTGCATAAAGTAACCATCAGAATCGAACGAAGCATTGTCTTATCATTTACTTGTGAACTTAAAACAAAGGATCCTACAGGCGCTTTTTCTTTTATAAGAATGTGATATGACCAAGCAGGATAATATCTCGAACCTGAACCATAAGGACGAATTATGCCAGAGCGGTAAGCACCGTAATATTCAATTATGGCTGGAACGTAATAGTTTAGAAGTTTTTGCTGAAGAAGCGAAGCATAATTTTCATCATCAATATAGAGATTTACGGTAGGAAAATCCTTCTGAGTATTGCTTGCATCATCATTTGAAACAATTGAAGAGCACGAAAAGGAACTCCAAGCAAGGACAAGACTCAATAGGAACTTTTTAAAATCGCACTTGTAATTCCACGGTAACTCGCGAATCATACGTATCATATTTATCTGTGTAGAGTATCTTGTGCATTAATAAATCGCCATTCAATCGAAGTCTTACATCCGGTTCGAAGTAAAAATTAACACCAATTAAGGTTTGGAATGTATGCGCGTCCACAAGCATCTGAGTATCAGGCGCATAACATCCTAAAAGTAAAAATGGTTGAATAGAAGTAATTACTTTTTTTTGTGTATCGAAAATCAATTTATGAGTTGAATTTACGCCTAATGCGTACACTTTCTTCCTTGGTATTTGCCAATCACGTCTGCGCATTTCTTCAAGTGGATCGCCTGCATACAACACTTCCAAAGAACCAACATAAGTATTCGAATTATACGATACATCAGCGCTTGCAGCGAAATTTACGACATTTACAACACCGCTCGTATGACGTCCCACCAATCCTGCTCCAAAATTCCACACATCTTTATAATATTCGCCTCGTAAAATCACGCCTGCGGCATTGCTATTATCTTTATACAGAGAGCAGTAGTATGAAACTGGCAATTTATTTTCCAGCTTCTTTTTGTATTTATTATAAACCATAATCATGACAGATCGTCCACCGTAGCCAATTTCTGTAAGCTCACGCTCGACATAGCTTCGATCGACTGGATCACGCTCATCAGTTTCGATAAACTGCTCTGTACCAAAAGGTTTCTTAAGATTCCCAACTTTAATTTTTATATCGTCAAAGTAATCGAACCTTGCAGAAAATTCTCTTAGTTCTGCTGTATGCTCATCCGAATCGCCCCGAAAATCTAATTGAGCATCAACATACTTTGTAATGACAACGTCAGCTTGAAATTTTCCCTCGTAGTATGTTTTATTGTTATATCCATTCACAGGATTTCGATCATACCAGCGAAATCCAGTAGCTCCATAGCCACTAAAGCTTACCTGAGCTGGAAGGTTAAAAGAAGAAGTAAAGAAGATACAAAGGGAAAGGGCTATTCGTTTTGTATTCATAATTTCGAGATATCAAATCTTAAAACCGAAAACTGTCCCGCGGATCGTTCAAGGAGGATTTGTAGCAACTCTTCCGGAGTAGTACTTCCATTTAATTGAATGGTGTAATCAAGAATTGCTTGTTTTGAATCTAATGCATGGACACTGGTAATAGTCCATCCTTCCGTTGTTTCTAATAGAATCCTTTCAATTGCCTGCTTACTATTCAGTAGATCATTGACTTTAACACTAAGGTAACGAACAGAGACTGGATTTTTTTGTTCACCAAATTTTGTTTTCCAGAAAAGAATCAATATCACTGATGCAACAAGCGTAATAACAATTCCAATACTGTACTGATGTAATCCACAAGCAAGGCCAATTGCAATAGAAAGAAACATATATGCAGTATCTTTTGTACTGCTTAAGCGTGTCCGGAATCGAATGATGGATACTGCACCCACTAAGCCAAAAGCGCCAGCAAGATTGTAGCCAACAACTTTAATCACAGCTGTAACAATAACCCCCATCAGCACTAAGGATTGCACAAAATTAGGTTCATATTTTTGCTCTTTATTTTCAAGCATATACACCAATGCTACAATTAGAGACATTCCAAACGCAATGATAATTGCGACAAAAATATCGAGTATACTCGATTCAACAATATGGTTATTTAGATCATTTATGGCATTCAATAGAGTATCATTCATAGCTTACCTCCACTCGATCAAGAGGTTCATCATTTAAGACCGGCACAGCATTATACTTTGGCGTATAGAACAGAGAAACCCCGACTGCATATTTTGAAAATGACTTCTTTCGTATAGAATACCTTCTGAGAAGTTCTAATAACCATTCAGGCTTTTCTTCTTCTATTGTCTTGATTTCCATAATCATAAATTCATTGTTGAATGATACCGAATCCGTAGTTCGATCATTATATTTCTGGAATTGAAGCTTTGAATCGAATGTAATCCGTAAAAAGGGATCTGACTTTTCAAATGAGATACGATCATATTCAACACGAAGGACAGGAGCAAGGTTATCAGATTCTATTTTGTGCTTTATGATTTGATAGGTACGGGGAAAAGATGAGCTCACACTTGCAGCGTTGAGGTCGAGAATTCCATCAATCACGTTCTCATTCGATAAATCTTCTATCCATTCTTCATGAATTCTAAATCTTCGCTTATAAGTGTAAAGTGCATCCTTTTCTTTTATTTCAAGAAAACCCTTTTTAAAAAATCCTTCATGATCTCCATATTGGCGAAAACGAAGCTTATATCTCGGTTCCACCTTGAAAATATGGTTAAGGTAACACATCCATTCAGCATTATCAAAATAAGTAGATGCAATATTGTAATGCTGTCTTGAGGTATATGAAAAATTCTGATGAATTGCATTCAAAATATTTAAGCATAACCCTTGATGAACGAGATATTTATCTTCTCGCCTTTGAAAAATATTTTTATACATTCGAACCTATTAGTTTATCCGTTTTTTACAATTATGCAGATATTTTTCATAAAATTATCGAACTAATCGGTAAAATGCGCTTTATCATCGGTTAATAATAATTTAACGCATTCGAGATATTATGATCATACAATCTCAGTTTTATTAAACGCAATATACCAAATAATGCCAGTAACAACAATCAAGTGAAAATGGCATATTGAGAGTAATTAGAATTACAGAAATGGATGCAGGTGGAGAAATTCATACTCAGGAAAAATTTGGAAATGCAATCATTCCTAAATCAACAATACCTATAATCTGTCTAAACCAAATATAAAAAAGGCTGTCGAAAAGACAGCCTCTCATTTCTTACATAAATGGGTATTCACTTGGATAGAAAACACCTTTGGGATAATTGAAGAATACATCTTCTACACCTAACATTTTACAAGATGCAAAGAGTGTTTTTGCAGTGTGCTTAAATGCGACTGCGGTAT
>Ga0208825_1001456_pt1 | contig 17986 bp, 19 predicted proteins | sample AD_UKC113_MetaG_FD_184450 | JGI IMG/M metagenome (GOLD analysis project Ga0208825, IMG submission 184450) | Active sludge microbial communities of municipal wastewater-treating anaerobic digesters from Hong Kong - AD_UKC113_MetaG (SPAdes)... | ecosystem: Engineered > Bioreactor > Anaerobic >...
ATCGCCACCGCCGGATCCACCCAATGCCAGCCCGTGAGCATCACCAGCCCCAGGCCCAGCACCACACCGGCCGAGGTCCACACGTCGGTGATCAGGTGGCGCGCGTCGCCCTCCAGCGCCATCGAGCGGTGACGGCGCGAGGCGCGCAGCATGATCCAGCCCAAAGCGCCGTTGAGCGCCGCGCTCAGCACCGACAGCGCCAGGCCCAGGCCCAGTTGTTGCAGCGGCTGCGGGTGCCAAAAGCGCGGCAGCGCCGCCCAGACGATGGCCAGCGCCGCCACGATGATGAGAATGCCCTCGAAGCCGGCGGAAAAATACTCGGCCTTGTCGTGGCCGAAGGGATGGTCCTGGTCGGCCGGGCGCGCCGCCACCGTCACCATCCACAGGCCGAAAGTGGCGCCCGCCACGTTGACCAGTGACTCCAGCGCGTCCGACAACAGGCCCACCGAGCCGGTCAGCCACCAAGCCAGGGTCTTGAAGGCCAGCGTCAGCACGGCGACGGCGATCGACATCGCCATCAGCCGATGCGGCGTCAGCCAGGCCCGCGCGGCGTTCATGGACGATGCGTGAGCGGTCAGCTCAACGTGATCCGCGCAAACTTGCGCTTGCCCACCTGCACCACGTAGGTGCCCGCGGCCAGCTTCAGTCCCTTGTCGCTGACCACGCTCGAATCGACACGCACGCCGCCGCCGTCGATCAGGCGGTTGGCCTCGCTCGTCGATGGCGCCAGGCCCGCCTGCTTGAGCACCAGGCCGATGCCCAGTGGCGCGCCCGAAAGGTGCACTTCGGGGATCTCGTCGGGCACGCCGCCCTTGCTGCGGTTGGCGAAGTCCTGCTCGGCCGCATCCGCCGCCTGCGCGCTGTGAAAGCGCGTGGTGATCTCGCGCGCCAGCAGCACCTTGGCGTCCTTGGGGTTGCGCCCCGCCGCCACCTCGGCCTTCAGCGCATCGATCTCGGCCAGGCTCTTGAAGGACAGCAGGGTGTACCAGCGCCACATCAGCGTGTCGCTGATGGAGAGCACCTTGGCAAACATGCTGTTGGCCGGCTCGGTGATGCCGATGGTGTTGCCCTTGCTCTTGGACATCTTCTCGACGCCATCCAGCCCCTCCAGCAGCGGCATGGTCAGTATGCACTGCGGCTCCTGGCCGTATTCCTGCTGCAGGTGGCGGCCCACCAGCAGGTTGAACTTCTGGTCGGTGCCGCCCAGCTCCAGGTCGGCCTTGAGCGCCACCGAATCGTAGCCCTGCATCAGCGGATACAGAAACTCGTGCACGCTGATGGACTGCCCGGCCTTGAAGCGCTTGTCGAAGTCATCGCGCTCCATCATGCGCGCCACGGTGTATTTGGCCGCCAGCTCGATCATGCCGCGCGCGCCCAGCGGGTCGCTCCATTCGCTGTTGTAGCGCACCTCGGTCTTGCTTTCGTCCAGCACCAGCTTGGCCTGGGCAAAGTAGGTCTGGGCATTGGCGCGGATCTGCTCGGCGGTGAGCGGCGGACGCGTGGCGTTGCGCCCCGACGGGTCGCCGATCAGGCTGGTGAAGTCGCCGATCAGGAAGATCACCTGGTGGCCCAGATCCTGCAACTGGCGCATCTTGTTGAGCACCACGGTGTGGCCCACGTGGATGTCGGGCGCCGTCGGGTCCAGCCCCAGCTTGATGCGCAGCGGCCGGCCGGTTTGTTCGGCCCGCTGCAGCTTGGCCAGCCAGTCGGCCTGCGGCAGCAGTTCGTCGGCACCGCGCAGGCTGATGGCCATGGCCTCTTGCACCGCCGTTGAAATCGGCGTTGATGTTACTTTTGTATCAATATTCATCACATTTGGCTTGTAGGCCATGGCCTACATCGATATACTCGCGAACCAGGCCTGATTCTAGAGGCCGGCTCACGTCCCGAGCGTCCCCTTGGCCAGCGCGCAGTTTGCTGGCAGCCCCCTTTTCCCGGAATTTCCTGCGCGTGAAGCAAGAACTGATTTCATCCGGCCTGGCGCTGGCCGACTTTGTCCATCGCCATCCCAAACGCATCGCGGCGGTCATGGCGGCCCTTCTGATGGGCAGTGGCGGCGGGGCTTTCGCCGTCGCCCAGTTCGGCACGACAGCACCCACCGACCCGCTGCGTCTGGTGACCGAATCGATCACCCCCGCCGATGGCGTGGCCGCCCAGCTCGATCAGCTGGAGCACTTTTCCTTCACCCTGTACCGCAGCGAGCCCACGCGCGCCGCCGACACGCCCGAGAGCCTGCTCAAACGCCTGGGCATTGCCGATCCCGCCGCCGCCTCGTTCCTGCGCCGCAACGACACCGCCTGGCGCGCCGTGTTCGGCCGCGGCACGACGGGGCGCCAGGTCACCGCCGAGGCCGACGAGCGCCAGGGCCTCACGCTGCTGCGCACCCACTGGATCGAATCCGACAGCGACACCCAGTTCAAGCGCCTGGTGGTCGAGCGCGGCGGCAATGGCGAATTTTCGGCGCGCATCGAAACTGCACCGCTGGTGGCCACCCAGCGCCTGGCCGGCGGCGTGATCCGCAACACCCTGTTTGCCGCCACCGACGCCGCGCGCGTGCCCGACAGCGTGGTGCACCAGCTGACCGAGGTGTTCGAGTCCAGCGTGGACTTTCGCCGCGGCCTGCGCAAGGGCGACCGCTTTTCGATCGTCTACGAAACCCTGGAAGCCGACGGCGAACCGCTGCGCGCTGGCCGCATCCTGAGCGCCGAGGTGGTAAATCGCGGCAAGGCGCACAACGCCTTGTGGTTCAAGGCGGCCGACGCCCAGACGGGCGGCTACTATGACTTCAACGGCAAAAGCCTGGGCAGCGCCTATCTTGCGACGCCCCTGCAATACACGCGAATCACCAGTGCCTTCGGCGCCCGCAATCATCCGATCTTCGGAGGACACCGGTTCCACACCGGCATCGACTTCGGCGCGCCCACCGGCACCCCCGTGCGCACCGTCGGGGACGGCGTGGTGGAGTTCGCTGGCGTGCAGCGTGGTTACGGCAACGTCATCTACGTCAAGCACCGAAACGGCAAGGACACGACGGTCTACGGCCATTTGTCCCAGATCGGCGTGAAAGAAGGCGACCGGGTGAGCCAGGGCCAGCAAATCGGAGAGGTGGGCTCCACCGGCATTGCCACCGGCCCTCACCTGCATTTCGAGTTTCGCGTCAACGACGATCCGATCGACCCGGCCCAAGCCCTGGCCGAGCAGCGCGGCGGCGCGCCCGTGGCAGGCGCAAACCGCAGCGCGTTTGCCAGCCTCTCGTCCAGCATGAAGGCGCAGCTGGCCGCAACCGCCCGCGTGGAGTCGGACCCGTTCGAATAAGGCCTGCCCCGCAGCCACAAAAAAGCGCTGTTCCGCACAGCGCTTTTTTTCTGGGGCAAGCCTGTACTGCCCAGCCCGTGCGTTACTCCGGCGCGGAAAACGAGGAACCACACCCGCAGGTGCTGGCCGCGTTCGGATTGCGGATCACGAACTGCGCGCCCTGCAGGTCTTCCTTGTAGTCGATCTCGGCGCCGATCAGGTATTGGTAGCTCATCGCGTCGATCAGCAGGGACACACCGTTCTTGCTCATCGTCGTGTCGTCCTCGTTGACGGCCTCATCGAACGTGAAGCCGTACTGAAATCCCGAGCAGCCGCCGCCCTGCACGAACACGCGCAGTTTCAGGTCGGGGTTGCCCTCTTCCGTGATCAGTGCCGCCACCTTGGCGGCGGCGGCGTCGGTGAAGACCAGCGGATCGGGCATGGAAATATCGGCAGAACGAGGGGCGGTCTGGGTTGCGGCGCTCATTGCGGCCTCCAAAAAATCACGGTCAAGTTTACAAAATTACTCGGGTTTGGGTGGGCGAGCGTCCAAAGTCGGCTCGATCGGCAGGGATTCCGCGGCTTGCGGCGCCGACTCGACCGCCAGGGGCGGCGGTGCCGGCGGGGTGAGTTGCGGCTGCAACTGGCCGGCCACCACGGCGCCGGGCTGCATCTCCAGCGTCCTGTAGCGCACATCGCCTTCGATGCGCCCGCTGGCCAGCAGTTCCAGCCGCTCGCGCGCCAGCACCGGGCCCACCACCAGACCGCCCACGATGATGTGGTCGGCGCTGATGGCGCCTTCCACGCGCCCGCCCTCATGGATCACCAGCAGGCTGGGCGCGCCTTCGTCGCCCGCCACGTCGCCCAGCACCGCGCCGTCGATCTGCAGGCCCTCGGCAAACGTGCAATGCCCGGCCACCCGCATGCCAGCGCCAATGGTGCTGCGGACGTTGGGGGTCGGCTTCTTGATGCCCAGCATGGCTCGCTCCTCGAAATGACGACCCATTTTTACCATGCACGGCGCGCCCACAAAAAAACCGCGCCAGCCCACCGGCCGGCGCGGTTGATCGCGAACGCGAAGCGATCAGCGCTTGCTGAACTGCTTGCGGCGGCGGGCGGAGTGCAGGCCGACCTTCTTGCGCTCGACCTCGCGCGCATCGCGCGTGACGAAACCGGCGGCCGACAATTGCGGCTTGAGGCCCACGTCGTAGTCGATCAGCGCGCGGGTGATGCCGTGGCGCACCGCGCCGGCCTGGCCCGATTCGCCGCCGCCGGCCACGTTGACCTGGATGTCGAAGGTCTCGACGTTCTCGGTCAGCACCAGCGGCTGCTTGCAGATCATGATCGAGGTCTGGCGACCGAAGAACTCTTCGATGGCCTTGCCGTTCACGGTGATCTTGCCGCTGCCCTTTTTCAGAAACACGCGGGCGACGCTGGACTTGCGACGGCCGGTGCCATTGTTCCATTCACCAATCATCTCGGCTCCTTAGACTTCCAGCGCCTTGGGCTGCTGGGCGCTGTGCGGATGCTCGGCGCCGCCGTACACCTTCAGCTTCTTGATCATGGCGTAGCCCAGCGGGCCCTTGGGCAGCATGCCCTTGACGGCCTTCTCCAGCGCGCGGCCGGGGTGCTTGGCCTGCATGTCGCGGAAGTTGATCTCGCGGATGCCGCCCGGGTAGCCGGTGTGGCGATAGTATTTCTTGTCGAGCTCCTTGGCGCCGGTGACGCGGAGCTTGGAGGCATTGACGACGACGATGAAGTCGCCGGTATCGACGTGAGGCGTGTAAATGGCCTTGTGCTTGCCGCGCAGACGGAGGGCAACTTCGCTGGCTACCCGTCCGAGGACCTTGTCGGTCGCGTCAATCACAAACCACTCGTGCGTCACGTCAGCGGGTTTTGCGCTGAACGTTTTCATGAGTTTTCCTGATCTGGAAAATGGTTTGGCCGGCCCTTTTCCACGGTCGGTGCTCCTCTTGGTTCGGGAGCCTCTTAGGTGGCTTGTCGTGCTCTCGCACGGCTTTTGCCGCGGGGCCGAAAACGCTGCAAAGCCGAGCATTGTAACCGGATTGCCCGATTCGGACAAGCCAGACTCGAGCAATCCGGTCGGCACGCATCGCCCGGGGGGCCGCTACCATCGCGCCATGTTCAGCTACCGCCACGCCTTTCACGCCGGCAACCACGCCGACGTGCTCAAGCACCTCACCCTGATCGCCACGCTGCGCCACCTGATGCAAAAGAGCGGCGCACTGACCTTGATCGACACGCACGCTGGCGCCGGCATCTACCGACTGGACGACGCGGCCGCGCAGACCTCGGGCGAGGCGCTGGCGGGCATTGCGCGCCTGCAGGCGGCGTGGGCTGCCGATTCCAATAAAAAACAGCCTCCAGCGCCCGCCCAGCAAGCGCAAGCAGCTATCGATATGCAAGCGCCCGTCCTGCTGGACTACCTGCGCCTGATCGCCAGCTTCAACCGCGGCGTGGCCCCGGGCGCCGCCTGGAAGGTCTACCCCGGCTCGCCTTTCATCATGCATGCGCTGATGACCGAGCCCGAACGCGCCGCCGTGCACGACCGGCTGCGCCTGTTCGAGCTGCATCCCAGCGACTGGCTGGCGCTGCAGGCGCACGTGGCGCAGCTCGAGGCGGGGCGACAGGTCAGCATGGCGCGCGAGGACGGCTTTGCCGGCCTGAAGGCTTTGCTGCCCCCACCGGCGGGCGCCGGCGGCTCGCGCCGGGCGCTGGTGCTGATCGATCCCAGCTACGAAATCAAGAGCGACTACGCCAAAGTGGCCGCCGCCGTGCAGGATGGCCTCAAGCGCTTCGTGACCGGGGCCTACCTGGTCTGGTACCCCATCATTGCCCGGCCCGAGGCGCATGCGCTGCCGCGCCGCCTGAAGACGCTGGCGCAGCAGGCCGGGCGCGACTGGCTGCACGCCACGCTGAACATCGGCGTGCCACCGGACGGCGCGCCCGGCCTGAGCGCCAGCGGCATGTTCGTCATCAACCCGCCGCACACGCTGGCGGCCACGCTGCGCGGCGCCCTGCCGGCCGTCGTGCGGCTGCTCGGCCGCGGCCGCGGGCAGGGCTACACGGTGGACGCGGGCTGAGCGGCGACGCTCGGTCCGCCAAAGCGCTGCCCGCTGGCGGCATGAGGCGCCGGCAGCGCCTGCCCGTCGGCAAGCTGCAAGAGCGCGTCCAGATGCCGTTCGGATGGCTCCAGCAGGCGCCGGTACAGATCGCGCGTGAGCTCGCGCGCCGCGCGGCCGGGCCAGAGCGCCGGCAACAGCACATCGGGCAGCTCCGGGTCGCGCAGCAGCAGGCGCCGCCAGTCGTGGATCAGCAGGGTGCGCAGCAGGAAGGCGTCCTCGGGCGCGATGGGCTCGGCCGCGCCGTCGGCCTGCAGTGCCCGCGCGATGGGGCCGTAGCCGGCGTCGAATTGGGCATAGGCCTGGGCCAGCTCATCCAGGTTCCAGGCCCGGCGCACCAGATCGGCGTCGCTGCGGCCCAGGCCGTGGCGCGCATCGACGGCCAGCAGGGGCAGCAGTTGCGCCGGCGCTTCGGCCAGACCCTCGGTGGCCAGGGCCTGCAGCGCCTCGTCCAGATCGGCGCCGGGGTGGACGAAGCAGTCCGCGCCCAACTGGCCAAAGCCTTGCCAGGCCAGCGCCCGGCGCAGCGGCTCGCGCGCCTTGGCGTCCAGCTCGCGCACCAGCAGCAGCAGGCGCCAGCGGCCGTCCCAGGCGCGCGGCCGGGCGGCGTAGATGGTGCGCGATGCTTCCTCGAAACGGCGCTGGCCCGCTTCGGTCAGCAGGTAGTCGGCGCGCCGGCCGTGCGGCTCGATGCGCAGCCAGGCCTGCTTGGCCAGGCGCGATACCGCCGTGCGCACCAGGCGCTCGTCGATGCCCAGCGGCTGCAGCAAACGGATCAGGCTGCCCACCCACAGCCGCCCGCCGCGCGGCGCCACCGCGTCACCAAACACCGAGATGATGAGCGCGCCGGCATGCACGCGGCTTTGCTGGCGGTGCGCGTCGATGCGCGCGCGTGCCAGGGTGCTGGCCGAGGAGCAGCGCTTCATGGGTCGAGGTTTTGTTGTGAAGGTTGCAAGCTGAAAACAGCCGGACGCAGAGGACGCAAAAAAATCGCAAAGGACGCAAAAAAGACAAATTCAAATTGCTTTTAAAACGATAGCATATCGCGCCTTCCGCATGAGGACCAGCAACGCAATTCATTCGGATTTTGATTTCTTTTGCGTCCTTTGCGTGATCTTTGCGTCCTCTGCGTCCGGCTGTTTCACGCATCCACTCAAGGCAGCAGGTGCTCGCGGTCGGCCACGGTGGGTTGCTGCTGCGCAAAGAATCCTTCGGTGTAGATCATGTCGGCGCCGGCGCCCAGGGCCTTGGCCGTCTGCACGCAGGCGGCGGTGAACTCGGGGCTGCCGGCGGCGAACACCGTGTGCTTGCCCAGGTTGGGCAGCAAGGTGGGCAGCACGGCATCGACGCGGCCGTGCAAGAAGCCGTCAGCCTGCTCGCGCGTGAGCGTGATCTTGTAATCGAAGTTGCGGTGCTTGGTGCGCCACCAGGCCAGCAGGCCCTGGGCATAGGCGTCCTCGCGCGTGCGCGCCGACAGCAGCAGCATGACGGGCTTGCGAAAGCCCCGGCGCAGCGCGGCCTCGGTCAGCGCCAGGATGGGCGCCAGGCCCGTGCCGGCGGCCAGGCACAGCACGGGCGTGTCCACCGCCGGGTCGCCGATGAAGGTGCCGTAGGGGCCGCTGATCTTGATGCTCTCGCCCACTTGCAGCTGGTCGTGAACCCACGCGCTGGTGACGCCGCCGTCGGCGCGCGCCACCTGCAGCACCAGCTCGCCATCGGGGCGCGGCGCGTTGCTGATGGAATACGCCCGCGCCGGCACGCCGGCGCGCGGGTCGCCCACCGTCACGTACTGGCCGGGCCAGTAGCGGATGGGCTGACCCACCGGGCGCAGGTGCAGCTCGATGGCGCGCGCGGCCACCGGGCGTTTGTCGGTGACGACGAACAGCGCGTTCTCGCGCGGCGGGAACAGCTTGGGCCGCGCGTCGGCCGTGCCCCACTCGATCACCAGCTCCTCGGTGGTGGGCTTGGCCATGCACATCAGGCCAAAGCCGTCGCGGCGCTCCTCTTGCGACAGCGCCATGTCCAGCACCATGCCCTGGTCGTATTCGCCTGAAAGCACCTTGACCTTGCACTCGCCGCAGGCGCCGGCGCGGCAGTTGTTGGGCAGGGCGTAGCCGGCTTTTTCCAGCGCCATCAGCACGGTGTCGCCCGAAGCGACCTCGACGGTTTTGCCCGAGGGTTGGATGGTGACACGAGACATTCAAACTCCTGAGATGACGGGTCGTCACGGTCAATGACTCGGACGGATGGGTGGCCAATGGCCGCGGAGCAGGCCACGCCAGCGCACGCGCGGACGGGGTCTCCCCGTCCGCTGCGTGGCCCCCTCGCAGGGGGGAGGCGAAGCGGAACGCAGTCCGCGAAGCCTGGGGGTGGGCCTAAAACACCGGGATGATGTCGTCCATGTCGGCGTCGGACACCTCCTGGCCCGTGATGCCGACCTCGGGGATCGCCGGGAAGGGGATGTTGTAACGGTCGAGCACGCCCTTCAGGTTGATGATGGCGTTGCGCCAGTTTTCCTTTTTCATCTCGTAGGTCGGGATGCCGAAGCCCGCGCCGCGCGCCACCTCTTCGGCCTCGCGCTGGTTGTCGATGAAGTCCTGGGGCAGGTCCCAGAACTCCATCGGCGGCTCGAACAGCACGGCCGACAGGAACAGGTAGCCGGCGCGGATCTGCTTGGTGACGATGGCCTTGTGCTCATCCTTGAGGCCGGGGTAGTCGCGCTCCATCACGGCCATGCAGATCGCCATGTGGCGGCCCTCGTCGCGGCCGATGTTCTTGAACGCTTCCTTGAACACCGGCTCGCGCGCGCTCTCGTACATCTGCTTGAAGATGGTGGCCGCCGCGATCTCGCCCATCAGGAAGGAGCTGAACAGCACCGCCAGGTCGTACTTGGGCACGGCCTGCTTGTAGCCCGTCCAGTAGCGCCCGCCGTTGAAGTACAGCCACTTCGCGTTCTTTTGCAGGCGCCGGCCCAGCTCGGTCTTGGGCTCATAGGTCAGCGGGTCGGGGTGGCCCAGCATGCGCGTGATGGCCTGGCCGCACATGATCTCGTGGTTCTGCTCGTCGCGCGTGACCGAGAAGAAGCACTTGCGCACCGGGTCTTCCTCGTGCACCTCGTAGGTCTTGATCAGCGCCTCGGCAAACACCGGCGGCGCCGAGGCGTCGAACACCGACAGCAGCGTCCACCAGTAGGCGATGGATTCGCGCTCTTCCCACGAATAGCTGTCCACGTCCAGCGTGTCCCAGGGCAGTTTCTCGGGCTCCCAGGCTTCGCGCAGCGAGGCTTCCCACACCTCTTGCAATTTCTTGGTCTTGCTGTTCCAGGACAGCGGGTAGATGTTGGGCTGCGGCGTTGCCGGCGGCAGCTCCATCTTGTCGGCAAAGCGTTCCTTGTGGCTGGACATGAAAGAGTCTCCTGGGTGCGGTTGGGGTTCAGGCCATTGCATGACGTTGCAATGCTGAAATGTGACTGTATTCGTCATATTACAAATTTTCAACGTAAAACATATTTTTTGTGGTGTAATTGCCCGTACGCACCTGCCGTGTTGGTCGCCAGCCCGTCGGCGGCATTTCTCGACCGACTGGTCGGTCAATTCATCTACACTTGACGAGCAACGCGACCGCACGCGCCTTATGGAGACCGCGCCATGTACACCCAGTCTTTTTCCGTCCCCGACGACAGCGATGCCAAGGGCGCAGCCAAGGCCCCGGCCCGCGCGCTGAGCGCAGACGAGGCCGAGCACCAGGCGCGCTTTGACGCCCGCATCGACCAGGACGCCCGCATCGAGCCGCGCGACTGGATGCCCGCCGCCTACCGCAAGACCCTGGTGCGCCAGATCAGCCAGCACGCGCACAGCGAGATCGTGGGCATGCTGCCCGAGGGCAACTGGATCAGCCGCGCCCCCAGCCTGAAGCGCAAGGCCATCCTGCTGGCCAAGGTGCAGGACGAAGGCGGCCACGGCCTGTACCTGTACAGCGCCGCCGAAACGCTGGGCACCAGCCGCGCCGAGATGCTGGACGGCCTGCACACGGGCCGCGCCAAGTACAGCAGCATCTTCAACTACCCCACGCTCAGCTGGGCCGACGTGGGCGTGATCGGCTGGCTGGTGGATGGCGCGGCCATCATGAACCAGATCCCGCTGTGCCGCTGCAGCTACGGGCCGTATGCGCGGGCCATGGTGCGCGTGTGCAAGGAAGAATCGTTTCACCAGCGCCAGGGCTACGAGTCGCTGCTGGTGCAAATGCAGGGCACGGCCGCGCAGCGCGAGATGGTGCAGGACGCCGTCAACCGCTACTGGTGGAAGTGCCTGGCCATGTTCGGCCCGCCCGACGCCGACAGCCCCAACAGCCAGCAGGGCATGCGCTGGGGCATCAAGCGCTTTTCCAACGACGATTTGCGGCAAAAATTTGTCGATGCCACCGTGCCGCAGGCCAAGGTGCTGGGCGTCACCCTGCCCGACCCCGACTTGAAATGGAACGAGGCGCGCGGCCACTACGACTACGGCGCCATCGACTGGGACGAGTTCTGGCAGGTGGTGAACGGCCACGGCCCGATGAACAAGGAGCGCTTGGCCTCCCGCGTGAAGGCGCACGAGGACGGCGCCTGGGTGCGCGACGCCGCCGCCGCGCACGCCACCAAGCAAGCACAACGCCAACTGAAGGAAGCCGCATGAGCACCCAACCCGCATTGAAGGACTGGCCGCTTTGGGAAGTCTTCGTTCGATCCAAGCAGGGCCTGGAGCACAAGCACTGCGGCAGCCTGCACGCCAGCGACAGCGAACACGCGCTGCAGATGGCGCGCGACGTGTACACCCGCCGCCAGGAAGGCGTGAGCATCTGGGTCGTGCCCTCGCACCTGATCGCCGCCAGCGACCCCGAGGACAAGGCGTTGATGTTCGACCCCGCCAGCGACAAGATTTACCGCCATCCAACGTTCTACGACATCCCCGACGAAGTGGGGCACATGTGATGGACGCGCGCGTCAAACCCGTGGCGGCATCAACCGACTACCTGCTGCACCTGGCCGACAACGCCCTGGTGCTGGGCCAGCGCAACGCCGAATGGTGCGGCCACGCCCCCATCCTGGAAGAAGACCTGGCCATGGCCAACCAGGCGCTCGATCTGATCGGCCAGGCGCGCCTGCTCTATCAATTGGCCGCCACGCGCCTGAACGCCGAAGGACGCACCCAGCGCCCCAGCGCGTGGCCCGCCGGCCCCGTGACCGAAGACACCCTGGCCTACTTCCGCGACGACCGCGACTTTCGCAACTACACCCTGCAGGAGCTGCCGCACAACCCGGGCCTGGTGCCCGCCGCCGGCGGCACGCGCGACTGGGGCGTGTCCATCGTGCGCAATTTTTTCTACGCCGTGCTGATGGAAATGGTGTGGGAGCGGCTGGCCGCTTCGCCCGATGCCGATCTGGCCGCCATCGCCGCCAAGAGCCTGAAGGAGGTGCGCTACCACGTGCGCCACGCGCGCGACTGGCTGCTGCGCCTGGGCGACGGCACCGACGAGTCGCACCGGCGCGTGCAGGCGGCGGTGGATTACCTGCTGCCCTTCACGGCCGAGTTCTGGGCCGCCAGCGCGCTGGATGCGCAGGCCGCGCAGGCCGGCGTCGATGTGCCCGCGCTGCGCGCCGACTGGGACCGCGCCGTCGATGCCGCGCTGCAGGAGGCCACGCTCGCGCGCCCACCCGCGGTCGACGGCTGGGTGCCGCAGGGCAAGCAGGGCGTGCATTCCGAGCACCTGAGCTATCTGCTGGGTGAGATGCAAAGCCTGGCGCGCGCGCACCCGGGGGCCACGTGGTGAGCCGGCCCGGTATTCACTCCCTCGCCCCTCTGGGGAGAGGGCGCGGGGCCCCCGCGAAGCTCTGCTTCGTGGGGTGCAGGTGGGGGTGAGGGGCGCAGCGCCACCATGCAAACCGCCCTGCCCTCACCCCAACCCTCTCCCGCGGCGCGGGAGAGGGAGCCAGACTTCGCGGCCCTGTGGCACGCGCTCGACGCCTTGACCGACCCCGAGATCCCCGTCGTCACCCTGCGCGAGATGGGCATCCTGCGCGCGCTGCGCCCAGGCGCCGATGGCGAGGTGGAAGTGGTCATCACCCCCACCTACAGCGGCTGTCCGGCGATGGAGCAGATCCACGCCGACATCCTCGCCGTGCTGGCGCGCGAAGGTGTGAAGGGCCGCGTGGTGACGCAACTGGCCCCCGCCTGGACGACGGACTGGATGAGCGAGGCGGCGCGCGAGAAGCTGCGCGCGTACGGCATCGCGCCGCCGCACGCGCCGCGCGCCGATGGCCTGGCGGTCATTCATTTTGCTCCCAAAACAAGAGTTGCCGGCGCTTGTGTACCGGGTGTCAGCGGCCAAATTGACGCCAAACCCGCCGTGCCCTGCCCGCAATGCGGCTCGACCCACACCACCGAAATCTCGCACTTCGGCTCCACCGCATGCAAGGCGCTGTACCGCTGCCTGGACTGCATGGAGCCCTTCGATCATTTCAAAAACATCTGACCATGGCTGCACCGCGCTTTCACGACCTCACCGTTGCCCGCGTCACGCCCGAAGCGGCGGGCGCCGTGGCCCTCACCCTGGCCGTGCCGCCCGAGCTGGCGGACGCCTTCGCCTTCGAGCCCGGCCAGTTCCTCACCCTGCGCACCGAGCTGAATGGCGAGGACGTGCGGCGCAACTATTCGATCTGCTCGACGCGCAGCCACTACCAAAGCGCGCGCGAGCTGCAGGTGGGCATCCGCCCGATGGAGGGCGGCCTGTTCTCCAACTGGGCCGCCAGCCAGCTGAAAGCCGGCGACCGCCTGGCCGTGATGCCGCCCGACGGGCGCTTCACCATCAAAAAGCCGCGCGCGCTGCACCGCGTGGGCTTTGCCGCCGGCTCGGGCATCACGCCCATCCTCAGCCTGGTGGCCAGCACGCTCGAAGACAGCGAGCATGCCAAGTTCACCCTGGTCTACGGCAACCGCCGCATGGGCAGCGTGATGTTCAACGAGGCCTTGCAGGACCTGAAGGACAAGTACAAGGACCGCCTGACGCTGATCCACGTGCTGTCGCGCCAGGCGCAGGAGGTGCCGCTGCTGGAGGGCCGCATCGACGCCGCCAAGGTACGGCAACTGGTCGATACCCTGCTGCCGGCGGCCAGCATGGACGAGGTCTTCATCTGCGGGCCCGAGGCCATGATCGAGGCCACCCAGGCCGCGCTGGTCGAAGCGGGCGTGCCCTTTGATCGCATCCGCACCGAGCGCTTCACCTCGCCGCGCCTGGAGGGCATGAGCCCGGCCGCGCGCCAGGCCGCCATCCAGCACGCCGACCCCGAGGCGCCCGTGGGCCAGGTGCAGCTGACCCTGGTGATGGACGGCAAGAGCCACCAGCTGGCCATGCGCCGCGACCAGAAGGTGCTGGACGTGGCCCTGGCCGTGGGGCTGGACGCGCCCTTCTCGTGCCGCGAGGGCGTGTGCTGCACCTGCCGCGCCAAGGTGCTGGAGGGCCAAGTCAGCATGGACAAGAACTTCAGCCTGGAGCCCGATGAAATGGCCCAGGGCTTCGTGCTGAGCTGCCAGGCGCGGCCCACCACGGACCGGCTGACGGTGAGCTACGACGAGCGCTGAACGCGGCGCGCGTGCCGCTCAGGTGCCGGCGTCGGCCGTCAACTCGCCAGCCCCGACCCGCGGGGTGCCGGCGCCGGGCGCGGCGGTCTGCACGCGATCGACATCACCCGGGCCGAGGGGGCGCAGCACCACGGCGTCGGTGCCGTGCACGCCCACCGCCTGCGCGGCCGCCTTGCTCAGGTCGATCACCCGCCCATGCGCGTAGGGACCGCGGTCGTTGATGCGCACCACCACCTGGCGCCCGTTGCGCGGGTTGTGCACCAGCACCCGGGTGCCAAAGGGCAGGCTCTTGTGGGCGGCGGTGAGCTCGTGCATGTCGTAGCGCTCGCCGCTGGCGGTGCGCCGGCCATGAAAGCCCGGGCCATACCAGGACGCGATGCCGCGCTGCTCGCGCCCGGGCTTGAGGCCCAGGCCGCTGCCTTCCAGGCTCAAGGACTCGTCCGATGCAGCGCGACCCGGCAGGTCGGCCGCCGGGACGCGCCCGCCCAGCCGCGTCTTGAAGCCGGTGTAATTGGGGCAGCGCATGTCGTGCACGGCCTTGGCCGAGCTGCAGGGCTGCGCAAGCGATGGGGTGGAAGCGTTTGGCGACACCGTCTGGGCCGCGAGCGGCCCGCATGCCAACAGCAGAGCGCCGACCCACGACACGCGGCGCAAAATGCTTGAAGGCTGACGGCTTGCACTTCCCGAAACCGGCACGCCGCTGGGGCGGGCGCCGGGAGAGGTGTCCCGTAACATGCGGCGGATTCTATCGGCCGAACCCCGCCCCGGCCAGTCATTTATGTATCAAAACCCGGTTTTTAGATCAAAACATCCAATTACTTCAATGTTTTCAGATACAAATGTTTTAAATGATCAGCGCGCGATGCCCAGGCTTTGGCACAAGCCCAGCGTGGGGGTGGCCTGGTTGAGCGTGTAGAAGTGCAGCGCCGGCGCGCCGCCGTCGATCAGGCGCTGGCACAACCGGGTCATCACCTCGTGACCGAAGGACTTGATGGCCGCCGCGTCGTCGCCCAGGCTTTGCAGGCGCAGGCGAATCCAGCGCGGCACCTCGGCGCCGCAGTTGTCGGCAAAGCGCAGCAGGCCCGAGCTGTTGGTGATCGGCATGATGCCGGGCACGACGGGCACCTGAAGGCCCAGCGCGCGCACCTCGTCCACAAAGTGAAAGTAGGCGTCGGCGTTGAAGAACATCTGCGTGATCGCCACGTCGGCGCCGGCGCGCACCTTGGCCGCCAGCGCCTGCAAGTCGGCCTGGGGCGACCTGGCCTGCGGGTGCATCTCGGGGTAGCAGGCGACGCTGATGTGAAAGTGGGCGCCCGTCTCGGCGCGAATGAATTCGATCAGGTCGCTGGCGTACTGGAACTGCCCGCCCGCGCCATAGCCGCCGCTGGGCAGATCGCCGCGCAGGGCCACCAGGCGCGTCACGCCCATGGCCCTGAGCTCGGCCAGCTGCGCGCGCACCCCGTCGCGCGTGGCGCCGATGCACGAGAAATGGCAGGCCGCTTCCAGGCCCTCGGCCAGCATCTCGCGCACCACCGCAAACGTGCCGGTCTGCGTGGAGCCGCCCGCGCCGTAGGTGACCGAGCAGAACTCGGGCCGCAGCGCCGCCAGCTGCCCGCGCACGCCGCGCAGCTTGCTCACGCCCTCGGGCGTCTTGGGCGGGAAGAATTCGAAACTGATGGGCAGGGTCATGGTTTGAAGACAGGGAAAACAGCCGAACGCAGAGGACGCAAAGAATTCGCAGAGGGCGCAAAAAATACCTTTGAAATACTTTCAAAAAGATAGCTAATCACGCTTATTACGCAAGCGGTTTTAGCGATTTTCATTGAAATTTTTTGATTCTTCTGCGTCCTCTGCGAATCCTTTGCGCCCTCTGCGTTCGGCTGTTAAGGTTTTTGGGGTTGTTGGGATCGATCGCTCGGACAGCACGCATGCATGAAGAATTCGCGGTTGCCGTCGCCGCCGGCAATCGGGCTGGGCAGCCAATGCCGCACCGTCAAATGCAGCTCGGCGCAGGCCGCGCGCAGGCGCTGCTCGACTTGCGTGTACAGCGCTGCGTCGCGCACGATGCCGCCCTTGCCGATGTCGGCCGGTTGCAGCTCGAACTGCGGCTTGACCAGCAGCAGCAAATGTCCGTTTGGCGCCAGCAGCGGCGCCAGCGCGGGCAGCACCAGGGTGAGCGAGATGAAGGACAGATCGCCGACGATCAAGTCAAAATTTGAATCAAATCGGCCTTCAGCGCCCGCTGGGCAAGCGCGGTCAGCTATCAATTGAGAAGCGTCGAGGTGCCGCGCGTTGACGCCCTCCAACACCCGCACGCGCACGTCCGCACGCAGGCGCGGGTGCAGCTGCCCGTGGCCGACATCGACACCCAGCACGCCGGCCGCGCCGTGCTGCAGCAGGCAGTCGGTGAAGCCGCCAGTGGACTGGCCGACGTCCAGGCAGTGCCAGCCGGTCACGTCAAGACCCGTCGCCGCCAGCGCACCTTCGAGCTTGAGGCCGCCGCGCGAGACGTAGCGCGCCTCGGCGGCGTCGAGCAGCTCCACCTGCGCATCGGGCGGCAACGCATCGCTTTTGACCAGCGCGCGCCACGCGCCGCCGGGCACGCGCCAGCGCGCGCCCGCCGCCAGCAGGCGCTGGGCCTGGCTGCGGCTGGCAGCCAGGCCGCGGTCGAGCAGCCATTGGTCGGCACGCATGGGCTCAGGCTTCACCGCTTCAACCTAGAAACGGCAGTTGGATGCGCTTGCCGGTGCCGCTATCGGCGTGCCAGGCAAGACTCGACAACGCAGCGGGCTACTGCCCGCAAGGCGGAGCAACGCCGCATGGCGCGTCGAGAGCGGTGCTTGCAAGTGCATAGCGCGCTCACCCAACAGGTGAACGGGATCGGAGCCCGTGAAGTCAAGCATGGCGCGGCTTCCAAGAAGATGACAAGCGGTCAACTGCCGTTTCCAGGTTCAATCGTCGGCGTCATGGCGCAGCCCCAGCCAACGCTCGGCGAGCGCGATGCTGGCCGTGGCCAGCCCATGCAGCAGAACGGCCGTCAGCATGGCCGCCGCAGAGCCCGGCCCGCGCTTGTCCCAGTGCGCAAGAAAGTTCAGCAGCGCCAAGATCAAACCGCTCATGCAGGTGCAGGCGAAAAAAGCACCCACGGCGCTCCCATCCCAGCGCACGCTCCAGGCACCCATCCCATCGTCCTCCTGCGCACGCCACGCCAGCAGCGGCAGATAAATCAGGGGCATGAGCACCACGCCCATCACGGCGGCCAGCACCACGTCGATGCGATGCGCGAGGATGGCGCGCTCCAGAATGATCAGCCAGAGCACCACCCACGCCCACGCGTGCACGATGCGCACCAAGCCGATGGCGAGCAAGCGCCCCATGTTCAGCTCCCTGAAGGACGGCGCTCAATAACGGTAGCTGTCTGGCTTGTACGGCCCCTGCACCGGCACGCCGATGTAGGCGGCCTGCGCCTTGGTCAGCTGCGTGAGCTGCACGCCCAGCTTGGACAGCTGCAGGCGCGCGACCTTCTCGTCCAGGTGCTTGGGCAGCACGTAAACCTTGCCGGCCTGATAGTCCTTGGGCTTGGTGAACAGCTCGATCTGCGCCAGCGTCTGGTTGGCAAAGCTGGAGCTCATCACATAGCTGGGGTGGCCGGTGGCGCAGCCCAGGTTGACCAGCCGCCCCTTGGCCAGCAGGATGATGCGCTTGGCCGGCTTCTTGCCCTCGCGCGGGAAGATCACGTGGTCCACCTGCGGCTTGATTTCTTCCCAAGTGCAGTTCTTCTCCAGCGCGGCGACGTCGATCTCGTTGTCGAAGTGGCCGATGTTGCAGACGATGGCCTGGTCCTTCATGGCCACCATGTGTTCGTAGCGGATCACGTCGCGGTTGCCGGTGGTGGTGACGAAGATGTCGGCCTTGTCGGCGGCGTATTCCATG
>Ga0208825_1001459_pt1 | contig 17968 bp, 18 predicted proteins | sample AD_UKC113_MetaG_FD_184450 | JGI IMG/M metagenome (GOLD analysis project Ga0208825, IMG submission 184450) | Active sludge microbial communities of municipal wastewater-treating anaerobic digesters from Hong Kong - AD_UKC113_MetaG (SPAdes)... | ecosystem: Engineered > Bioreactor > Anaerobic >...
CCCAGTCCTGGCATGATACTGCAGCATGCTGGAGACCAAATAGATATGAGAAAGAGAGAATACCTGGTGAACTTTTTTGTGGAGAGAATTATAGAATGAGTCAAATTGAAGGAGCGATTGGACTTGTTCAATTAAGAAAACTTGATAGTTACCTGAATTCTTTGAGGAAAAACAAAAAAATACTTTTGGAAGAATTAAATGGAATGAAAGGACTAAGACCATCCCCTATAAATGATGTTGAAGGTGATTGTGCAACAAATCTAATACTTCTTGCAGAAAGCGGAGAAGAAGCAAAAGGAATTTTTGAAAAGATGAGAGATAAGAAAATACCTGCTGGTGGAATATATGATAAAAACATAAGGGATTGGCACATTTATAAATATTGGGAACATATAATTGAGAAGAAAACAGCAACAAAGGAAGGATGCCCTTATACCTGTCCATATTATAAAGGGACACTACCCAATTATAGTACTGAAATGTGTCCAAAAACAATTGATATCTTAAGTAGAGTTATAGCAATTGGAATTTCGCCTAACTGGAGTGAAGAAGAGATAAGGAATTTAGCAAAACAAATTAAAGAAGTTGCTTAGTAGGTTTTGGCAGTACCGAGGTTTAACATAGGAGAAAAAAATGGAATTTTTTGATTTAAAATGCGGGTTGGGTATTTTTTCAAAGAAGACAGGATATACAAACCAAGAACAACTTCTAAAGATAATGGATTCTTATTCAATTGAAAGGGCAATTGTTTACCAGTCATTATCAAGAGAAATAGCACCAATTGAAGGTAATAAAATTTTATTAGGAAGAATAAAAAAATGTGATAGATTGATACCGTCATGGGTTTTACTTCCTAGAAATTCTGGAGATATTGAAGATTTTGGAAAATATATAAATGAAGGTATTGAAAAAGGGGTAAAACTTTTCTGGATTTTTTATAATATTTTTAAAATACCTCTTTCTCATTATGTTCATTCAGGTACCTTAAAGGTACTGGAAGACCATAGAATTCCTATAATAATTGAGCCAACAATGCTTTTTCAATGGCAGGTAGATATAGGTGATTGGGATGCAATAAAATTGATATGTGATAATTATCCAGAATTGCCTGTAATATTTTCAGAATTCAGAACGAGATACCATATAAGAATTGTTCTTCATTATTTAAAAAATTATAAGAATTTTTATTATGATATTGGGAGTTGTTGGAATTACAAGGTAGTTGAAAAACTTGTTGAAACAACTGGTGGGGAAAGAATAATTACAGGAACAAATCTTCCTTTTTCTGACCCAGGGCAATCTCTTGGAATGGTTTTAATGTCTGATATTCCTGAAAATATAAAAAGAAAAATTGCTTATGAAAATCTTGAAAAACTTATATATGGAGAAAAAAATGGATGAAATAAAAGAAAAATTTTTAAGAGGAGAAAAATTAGAAATAGGACTTTATGATATTCATGCTCATCTTGGTGGATATAACAGGGACTATCCTGTTTTTGATGGAGAAACAGAAGAGATTGTTGAAGAGATGGAAAGAATTGGAATTGAAAAAGCATTTGTTCCTCCAATTGAAATATATGGGACAGAATGGAAATACCAGAACGATAAATTAATTTCAGATTGTAAGAAATATTCTGATAAGTTTTATGGATTTTCACTTGTAAATCTTAATTCTTCTGAAGAAGAAATTATTAAAGAAATTGATAGATGCAGAAAAGAAGGAATAGTTGGAATAAAACTAATTGCTATTTATCAAAATTATCCAGAAGATGGAGAGAAAATTGAGGTTGTTTGTGAATATGCCAATCATTATAAAATGCCAATTTTAAATCATTCCTGGGGTTCTGCATTATTTCTTGAAAAAATGGTAAAGAAATATCCTGATGTATTTTATATTTGTGGTCATTTTAGTTTTGGATGGGCAGAAGTTGTTAACAACTATGAAAATATCTGGTTATGTACCTGTGCTCATCTTGGTTATGGAAGTATTGAAAAAATGGTAAAAGAAATAAGAAATGATAGAATTTGCTGGGGCTCAGATTTTTCAGACCTACATTTTGGTTTTACCCTTGGTCCTATTTTACTTTCTGATATACCTGATGAAGTAAAGAAGAAAATTTTAAGAGAAAATACTAAATCACTTATAGAAAACTTTTCAAGTAAAAAGTCCTAAAATTTTACATCTTTAATTCCTGTTTTATAATATCTTTATGAGAAAATTTTTGTTTATCTTTATAATCCTTATAAACTCAATTTTATCTTCAATTTCAGTCTATTTTACTCCGTCAAAACAAGCAGATGAAGAAATTTTAAAGGTAATTAAAGGGGCAAAAAATTCAATTTTTATTGCAAGTTATAATTTTAATTATAAAGAAATAATAGAAATTCTTAAGAATAAAAAATTAGATGAATTAAAAATATTTATTGGGAAAGAAAGTAATTTGCCATTTTCACAAAGTTGTATTCAGGTCTATAAAGGGAGTAATCTCTTTCATTCAAAATTTATAATTATTGATAATGAGATAACAATTATTGGTTCTGGAAATTTCACTAAAAATGATTTTCATCTTTTTCATAATAATTTTCTTATAATCAAAGATAAAAATATCTCTGAGTATTTTAAAGAAAACTTTTTTTCATTATGGAATAATAAAGAAAATAATAAAAGTCCTTTTTTAAGTGAAACATTGGAAATTTATTTTTCTCCTGAAGAAAATTTAGAAGAAAAAATAATTGAAGAAATTGAAAAAGCGAAAAGTTCTATTTATTTTTCACATTTTTATTTCTCATCAGAAAATATTGCAAGGCATCTTATAGACAAAAAAAAGAAAGGTGTAGATATAAATGGGATTTTTGAAAGATATAATACATCAAATTACTCCACATTTTATATATTAAATGATTATGGAATAAATGTCAGAAAAAATAATATGGCTGGTTTTCTTCATGATAAGTTTTTTGTAATAGATGAAAAAGTAGTAATAACTGGCTCTTATAATCCAACAGTATCAGCAAGGAAAAATTATGAGACAATTTTAATATTAAGAAATAAAGAAATTGCTGGTAAATACTTAAAAGAATGGATAAAATTGTGGAGATGGGAATCCCTTCCTTAAAAAGAATATTTTTCTGGATATGTCTGATTTTAGTTTTATTTCTTACAAGGGCATTTTTAATTCAGCCATTTAAGACATTTGGTCCAAGTATGAAGCCAACGATTTCAGATAACAAAATCATTTTTGTTAATAAAATTATTTATAAATTCAGAGAACCAGAAAGAGGAGAAATTGTTGTTTTCAGAACATCAGATAGACCATATGTTTATTTTATAAAAAGAGTTATTGGAAAAGAAGGCGAAAGAGTTGAAATAATAAATGGGGATGTTATTATAAACGGGAAAAAGTTAGTAGAGCCTTATGTGATAAATAAAAATGATAACTGGAATATGCCCGAAATAAAAATTAAAAAGGGATATATTTTTGTAATTGGAGATAACAGAGATATGGATATTTCACAACACTTGTTAGTTGATGTCTCTATTAAAAATATTATAGGAAAAGTAATATGGGTAAAATAAAAAAATTTTTTGTATATTTTTTAATTTTAATTTGTATTTTTCTTTTATTAAAAAAATTTATTTTTATATCAGAAGAAGATAGAATAAAACAGACAATTAAAATAGCAGAAAAAGCAATAGAAAATAATAACTATACTGAGTTTATGAAACATTTTTCTTTTGAATATAGAGATGAATATGGAAATACCTGGGGAACATTATTTTTTTTAGTCAAAAATATTCTCAAAAATTATCAAAAAGTGGATATTTCTATTAGAAATTTGAATATAGAAATTTTTGATAAAACTGCGGTTGTTAAAATATTTGGCGAAGGAAAAGCAATAAGTCCTTCTGGTGAAATTATAAAAGAAGCAGGGAGATTTTTAATTAAGTTTAAGCAAGAAGGGAAAAAGTGGAAGATTGTCTGGGTTGAAGAGGATAAATATAGATTTGATTAATAGGCATTATTATAAATTTCAATTATATCTTCTTTTTTTATTGCAACAGGGTTGTTCATTATAGGAACTGAGACCTTTAAGGCATCTTCTGCAAGTTTTGAGAAATTTTCTTTATCAATATTAAAATCCCTTAATTTGGGCATTTTGAATAATTTAAGGAAATTTTTTATTTCATCAACTAAAAACTTTGCTTTTTCTTTTTCATCTCCTTTGAAGTCACTTCTAACAATATCAACAATTGAAGATAATTTCCTTTCAACAGTATAAGAAATATCTTTTTTAATATCAAATTCTAAAACATAAGGGAGAAGAAGTCCATTTCCAACTCCATGTGGAACTCTATAGACACCTCCCAAGGGATAAGATATAGAATGTACAGCAGTTACCCCTGCATTTACAAGTCCAAGGCCTGCAAGAAAACTGCCATAAAGCATTTTCTCTCTTGCCTTTAAGTCCTCATCTTTTGAATAAACAATTGGTAAATTTTCCCAGATATATTTTATAGCACAAAGAGAGATAGATTCTGAAAGGAAATTTGAATTTTTTGAAATATAACTTTCTATTGCATGACAAAGAGCATCAAGCCCGGTTGAGGATGTTATATTTGTTGGTAAAGAAACTGTCAGGACAGGGTCAAGTATTGCATATTCAGGATAAAGATATGGACTATTTATTCCACCTTTTTCTTTTGTATCCTCTCTAATAAATACAGCAGTAAATGTAACTTCGCTCCCTGTCCCGGCAGTTGTTGGTATCATTATTTTAGGCAGTCCCGGTCCAGGGACTTTATTTAATCCCTGATAATCTTTTACACATCCGCCATTTGTAATTATAACAGATGATGCTTTTGCAACATCCAAACTACTCCCTCCGCCAATTCCACAAACAATATCACATTTATTTTCTTTCCCGAATTCTGCACATTCATCTCCAATATCAGTTGTTGGCTCACCAGAAATTTTATCAAAAACAACGAAATCAATTTTTTCACCAGAAAGTTTTTTTTCTATATCCCTGAAAAAACTTGTTTTTGAGAAGTTTGAATCTACAACAACAAGTAATTTTTTTCTTTTTGTTTCTTTAACAATTGATGGAAGTAAAGAAACAGAATTATTCCCATAAAAAACTTGTGGTTCACATATAAATTTAAATTTTTTTATCATATTAAAATTAAACCACAATTTAGAATTTTGTCAAAATTTTTAACAAATGCTATTATATTTTTAGAACCTCCATAGAACAGTTGGAATAGGTATAAAAGTACAGAGAAGGGGCAATAAAAAATGAATAATATCTCTCACCTAAATCCTCTCCTCTTTGCGGGAAGAAAAAGGGCATAGTAGAAATATTAAAAGTTTTACGACCTGCTATAGCACAATTTTACTGAACGCATATGTTGTTTTCGAGAAATAGTAGAAGTTCGACATTTTTAGATAATTAAATTTAATAAATAAAAACAAAAATAGCCCGAATATAAAGTGGATAGATTTGATTTTTAAACAGAGGAGAATATTATGAGAATTTGCATAATCGGAGGTACTGGCCATATAGGAATAAACCTTGTTAAATTTCTTTTACGAGAGAATTATGAGATATTTGTAGTTGCGAGGGGAATTAAACAAACTCCAGAAAATTTTAGAATAAAATTTGTAAAAAAAAATTATGATAACAACAAAATTGAATGGGAAAATCTTTTCAGAGAAATAAAGCCAAAAATAGTAGTTGATATTCTTGGTTCTTATGCGCCATTAGTTTATGAAACATCTAAAATTTACTGTAAACATTTCATATTATGTGGTTCTGTCTGGATGTTTGGGGAGTCCAAAATTGTCCCAACTCCTGAACAAACACAATCACCCTGTATTTTCTCCAACTATGCAAAAAGGTATGCAGAGATGCTTGAATTAAAAAATACTGCTAAAAAAGAAGGAATTATTTTTACTGCTATTATGCCACCGAATATCTGTGGTCCTGGAAAAATTCCCCTAGACTGTTATGGAGATAGAAACATTGAAAATCATCAAAACCATAAAAAAGGATATCCTGTCCCTTTACCTGAGCCAGGTCAAACATTAATTGGTCCCTGTGATGCTGAAGATGTAGCAAAAGCATTTTTCCTTGCTGTTTTAAAATCACAAAAAGCAGCTGATGAAATTTTTAATGTCGGTTCTGCATACGCTATTACATCTCTAAATTTTGTTCAAACATACGAAAAAATCTATGGTGTGAAAATTCCTATACAATGGTATAGTTGGCAAGAATACTGCACAAAAATAAATCCTGACCCAGGAGCAAATTTTCATTTTAAGGCTCATATGTGCCCTGACATTAGAAAAATATCACAAAAACTTGGTTATAAACCAAGTTATACCCCAGAAGAAACAATGGAGCGGGCAGTTTTATGGATGAAACAGCAAGTATTAATTTAATTCCTGTATGATTGTTTTGTTCTTCCTCGAGTACAAAAATTATATAATCCTGAATTTCCATATTTTCATGCACTATGATATTAATTGTCTCTGCAATTTCTTTTTATTGTTCAGAAATTATTGAAATTTGATAAAAGAAGTTGAAGTTTTTTACCTTTTAAGTTAAAATAAAAAAAAGGAGGGAAAATGCCAAATAAATTTGATAGTCCTGTTGTGATTGATAATTTTATTGAAAAATGGGCAGGAAAAATTAAGCCATCATTAGAATTTAAGGGGAAAACAAAAGAAGATGTTTTTATATGGAAAGAAAAATTAATAAAAAAAATAAAAAAATTATTAGGTGAATTTCCAACCCCATCTGACTTAAATCCAGAACTCTTATCAGTTGAGGAAAAAGAAAAATTTATAAGAGAAAAATGGATAATACAATCAGAAAAAGATTGTTTTGTCCCTTTATATCTTTTAATTCCGAAAGGAAACAAGAAGAAATACCCTGCAATTTTATGCTGCCATGGGCATGGCTCTTATGGAAAAGACCCTGTTGCTGGTGTTCATAATAATAATCCAGATATTATAAATAATATAAAAATGCATAACTATAATTATGGACAGCAAATGGCTGAAAATGGATTTATAACTATATGTCCTGACTGGCGTGGTTTCGGAGAGAGAGGGGGATATCAGGACACTTTTTTTCCTGGAAGAGATAAATGTAATGTATATTTTCTTCAACATCTCATACTTGGAAGGACTTTACTTGGAGCAAATATTTTTGATGGTATGAGGGTTATTGATTTTTTACTTACAAGAGAAGAGGTGGACAAAGAAAGAATAGGTTGTATGGGACTTTCCTTTGGTGGGACAATGGCAACTTATTTAACTCTTCTTGATGAAAGAATAAAGACAGGTGATATAATATGTTATGCAACAACGACTTTACACTATGCAATAAGCAGACCAAACTTCTGTGGAAGTCAGATTGTTCCTTTTCTTTATAAATATGCAGATGTTGGAGATGTAATAGGATGTATATGTCCAAAACCACTTTTAATTGAATCAGGAGTTAATGATACATGTTTCTGGATTGATTCAGCTAAAAAGGCACATGAAAAAATAAAAAATGTTTATAAAGTTGCAGGAGTTGAAAATAACTTATGGATTGAAATTTTTCCAGGAGAACATTCTTTTTCAGGTAGAAAAGCATTTGAATTTTTTGGAAAATATTTAAAATGAAAAAAAGAAAAAAAATTGTTATATCAATAGTTGTTTTCTTGGTATTTTTCGTTTTTATCTCTTTAAAAATTGCTGAAAGAATTATAAATAAAAAATTATCTTCTTTATCTAACATCCCATTAAAAATTGAAAATATAGACCTCTCTTTTTCCGGGGCAAAAATAAAGAATTTATCATATAAACAAAATGCTTTTTTTATTTTATTAAATGAACTTAAAATCAAACCTACTTTTACAAAAGTGTCTTTTGCAGGACCAGGAGAGGTAGGAAATCAACAACAGGAGCGAAATATTACAATAAATGGGACTATATCAGGAAATATAAAAAGTGGAAATGTGAATATAGAAAATACAAATATAAAAATTGAAGAAATTGGTGATATACAGGTACAGGGAAATTTGAAAAACTGGGGAAAAACAGACCAGGATGTAATAGTAAAATGTAATAAAATTGATATAAAACAGGTATGTAGTTTTTTTAATTTGAAAGTTAATTTAGAAGGTAATGTTTCAGGAAATATAATGTTATATAAAAAAGATGAGAAACAAAGAATTGATTTTGATATTAAAGTTGAAGAATTAAAAGTTGAAAAAGGTGAAGGGATAATTGTTCTTTTAAAAGGGTGTTTCTATCCAACAGAAAAAAAAGGAGAAATTGAAAGAGGAGTTGCTTTTATAGATAGTAATGAATTAAGGTTTTGGGGAGAAATAGATAATGAAAATTTCAATCTCTCTTTTACTGGAGAGAAAATACAAATAGAAAAATTGCTAAGAATTTTGCCAGAGGATATAAGAGAAAAATATAAAATTGATATATCTGGTGGAACTGCAAATTTCAATCATTTCTCTTTAAGCAAAGTAAAAAAAAATTTCAAACAACTGGTAACTTAAACCTGTTTGTTTCTTCTTTTGACTTTAATAATTACCATATTCAAAATTTAGAAATTTCTTTTCCTGGCACACTTACCTGTGAGAATTTATCCTATGACAATTTGAAAATTGAAAACATAAATGGAAATTTGAATTCAGTAAATGATGGTTATATTACCTTTTTATTTTATGATGGAAAAGGAAAAGTAAATTATGAAATTGGTGAAAAATTAAATTTTGATTTTTCAATAAAAGAAATGAATCTTGAAAAACTTATTTTATCCCTTACAAAAGAAATCCATATATCTGGAATAGTAAATGTAGATGGCAATTTTGAAAAAGAAGATGAAAATTATATTATTGAAAGTGAAATATTGTCAGTAAGAAAAAAAGGAATAAAACAAATTATGAATTTTGGTGCAGTAAATTTCTTTGCAACTCTTGCAGGAGGAAATCCTATAAAAACAATTGGAAGTTCTAATTTCTATTATGGACAAATGGGTATGAAAATAACACTTAAAAATAATTTTTTAACACTTGAAGGGCTTCTTGGTGAAAAGGAGAATAAACAGTATTTAATAAAAGGAGTACATTTAAGAAATTCAATAAATTTAACAATTGATAAAAACACAAATACAATTGAAATCTCCGATTTAAAAGAAAGAATTCAAACAGCAATCGAAAGAACAAAATCAGGCAGTAATATTACTTCTAATTTCTATTAATACTTAATTTCATCAGGTATTTTTGCCATTAAAGGTGGTTTTCTTTTAAACTCGTATTTTTTTACTCTCTCAATAATTTTCAAAAAAGTCCTTTCATCAATTTTAATTTCTTTCATAATATCCTGTTGTTTCATATTTTTTTCAAAAGAATAAAAAAGAACTTTATCTGCAACTTCATAGGAAAATCCCAATTCTTCCTCATCTGTTTGTCCTTCCCATAATTCTGCACTTGGTTTTTTTATTCTTATTTCTTCTGGTATTTTTAAATATTCAGATAATTGATAAATTTGTGTCTTGTAAAGGTCAGCAACAGGATTTATATCATAAGCAGTATCTCCATGTAATGTTCCATATCCTAAATATATTTCGCTTTTATTACTTGTCCCAACAACAAGTGATTTAAAATGAGAAGATAGATCATAAAGTATACTCATTCTTTCTCTTGCCATTTTGTTTCCCTTTCTTAATTTAGTTGCCTGTGGGAAATTTTTATAATAATAATCAATTTGAGGAGTGATATTAAATCTCAAATGTCTTATTCCCAAAGTTCTACCAATAAGATAAGCATGGTCAACTGACTCTTTTGGTGTATCTTTATATGGAAGTATTATCCCATAAGTATTATTTCTTCCAAAAGCCATTTTACATAAAAAGGCAACAAGAGAAGAATCAAGTCCACCTGATAACCCAAAAATAACAGAATTAAAACCAATTTTACTTACTTCTTCTTTTAAAAATGAAACAAGATAATCACATACTTTTTCACAATTAATTTTCAATATATCCATAGGTTATCTTTTCTGAATAAATTTTTTTTAACAATTTACAATTTTTTCTTTATTAAAACTCTCATAAATTTTATCTGAAAGTAAGGCAACTTTTTCTATAACAGAAATGTCTGTTTCTGGTTCTTTATTTTCTCTTATACATTTTATTAAGTCATCAACAGGAGAAATAATTGTTGGTTTTGAGACTGAAATTTTTTTTGGTTCTTTTTCTCCATTGTAATGAATATATGAGTTTTCTCCAAATAAACTCAACTTTATTAATCCCTTTTCTCCCCATATCATTAGTGCTTCTCTATAAGACGGGTCAATACCAAGAATACTGAAACTGCCAAGTGCTCCTTCTTTAAATTTAACTGTAAATGAAGAATTAATATCAACTTTTTTATCAAAAAATTCAATAAAAGCACCAACTTTTTCAGGAGTAAGAGATGTTATCCAAAACAGCATACTTATAAAATGACTTCCAGAATCAGTAAGTTGCCCTTTCCCTGAAAATTTAGGGTCAAATCTCCATATTCTTCCACTTTTTGTAATTCCTTCTATCCAGTTTTGAGAAAGGAATCCACTTAAAAATAAAATTTTTCCAATTTTCCCTTCTTGAATAATTTTTTTAACTGATAGAGGTAATTCCATATAATGCTTTTGATAACCAACTACAACTTTTCTACCTGTTTTTTCAATCAATTTTCTTAATTTAATTGCTTCTTCATAATTAACAACTGCTGGTTTTTCAACAAGAACATCAACTCCATTTTCCAGTGCAGTTTTTATTTGAGGAAAATGTGATGTATGAGGAGAACATATAATTACTGCATCTACATTTTTAATAAGTTCTTCTTCACTAGTGAAAATTTTACCTTCCCCTGCTTCGGATAAAAATTTATTAACATTTTCTTTTTTAGGGTCAAAAACACCGGTTATTTCAACATCCTCAATTTTTTTTATTTGATATAAATGTCCATAAGAGATAGAACCACATCCAATAAAACCTATTTTTAATTTCCCCATTTTTTCTCCGTAAATGTTAAATCAAATAGAAAAATTTAAAATAATTTGTTTTTGAAAAGTTGGCACTTTTAAAAAACTTGTTTTTGGCAGTCCATTTGTTTCAGTGAAAAGATAAAGAAGTTGTTCAACTTTATTTTCACCTTTTAGAACAATAGAAATTTTATTTGTTATTTCTATTTTATCTATTGTGTAATTTGCTCTGCTTTCTGCATATTGTGAAATAAAATCATAACTTTTGAAAATTACAGACATTTTATTTATTTCATTAGAAATAGATGAAATTATGTTTTCAAATTGTAAAATTGGAACATTAGAAATTCTCTGTTCATGAGTTGAAAGAGAACCAAAAAAACCATTTTCAAGTCCTCTTTGTATCTTGAAAATACCTCTTTTTGCTGCTTTTTCCACTTCTACTTTTTTATTTTCATTCCAGAAAGTAGTACAGCCATAAAGAAAATCAAAATCAGGACTTTCTGAATCAAGGGCAGAAGCACTAATGTCAATTTTGGGTGGTGATGCTTCTACATTAAAGAAATACTCATCTTCTGGAATATAACCTAATGAAAAAAACGGCTTATTATAAGGTTTAATTTCCCAGATTTTAGATAAAGGGTCATCCCATCTTTTCCCAACTCTTATTGAATTCATAAAATATTTAACACCTCTTTCTTTCAAAAAAGGAAATGTTTTTAATCCCACTTCTCCAAAATGTGCATTTAGTGTTTTTGAAATGTTTATTCCAATTTTCCCAAATTTAATATCCACTTTTTCAAAATTTTCTTTTAATTCACTATCAGAAAATTCTTCCCCACTATGTTTAAGATAAATTGGAAATTCATTTTTATTTTCAGGGTCAGAAAAGGCATGTGGAGAAAATTCTGCTAATCCATCATAATGTTTTTCTCTTATTTTTTTATCATCTTCTTCTTTTAAATCATCTATGAAAAGACCAATATTTGGTATAAATTTGTATTTATTCAAGATATCTAAATATTTTAAACCATTAACTGTCTCAGGATATTTACTTACTGGACTTCCTGAGCCAGAAGCATCATCAATTCTCCCCGTAACAAATGGAGGCATTGTTTTTGTTATAAATGGTTTTTTAGAGGTCCATATAATAGACCGAAAGAAAACACCATCAAGTCCTTCTGTATGTCCTAAATACTCATCTAAAAAAATTGAAGGTAATGTTGTCCAGAAGATAATTTTTCCCTTCCCATATTTTCTAAAAAATCCACAGCCATTACCCTGTTCATTTTTCATAAAAATATCCCAATCACTTTTCACAGATGGGCAGTAGTGAAGAGTATCTCTTTTTAAATAAACAACATCTGGTGATATTTCTGTTATCCAGTTTTTTTCAAGAGAAACGGTTTGTGTTTTTTTTGAGGAAAAATTTTCTATTCCAATTGTTTTTAAAAACTTTTCTGAATATTTATTTAAATAACCATCAAAAATCACCAGTCCAGTTCCATTTTCAACACTTTTTAAAATTAAAGAGAAATCTGTATCTGAAATTGAACTGCTAATTCCTTCCTGCCCTAAAATTATAACAGAAACATTATTATGAATTTCTTCATAAGAAATTCCTGCCCAATTCAAATCAATTATTTCATACCATATCCCAAAATGTTCTAAGCAATTTAAAATTGTTTTTCCAACTCTTTTGTATTGTACAACTTTTGAACTATCAACCAATACAATTGTTTTCAAAATTATATTTCCTCTCCTTCAACTTCTCCTACTTTAATATTAATGTTTTCTCTATCTTCAACTCTTTCAATTATTCCATCTCTTAACCATATAACCCTATCTGAAACATCTAACATCTTTAAATCATGAGTTGCAGTAATAATACTGACCTGTTTTTCTCTGTTCATTTCTCTTAATAAATTTATAATTTCCTTTCCAGTTTTCAAGTCAAGATTTCCAGTTGGCTCATCTGCGAGAACTATAGCAGGGTCATTTGCAAGTGCTCTTGCAACTGCTACTCTCTGTTGTTGACCTCCTGAAAGTTCAAATGGTTTATGATGTAATCTATCTCCAAGTCCAACAGTTTCAAGTAAATTCTTTGCTTTTTCTCTTGCATCATCAGTTGTCATCCCTGCAAAAATCATTGGCAAAAGGACATTTTCTAAAGCACTCATCACAGGTATTAAATTAAATGTCTGGAAAATATATCCAATTTTTCTGCATCTTAACCAGGCAAGTTCATAAGCATCTAATTGAGCAACATCAACTTCATCAATATAAACTTTCCCTTCTGTTGGTTTATCAAGTCCACCAATCATATTAAAAAGAGTTGTTTTACCACTTCCAGATGGTCCCATAATTGAGATATATTCACCTTTTAAAATTTCAATGTCTATCCCTTTTAAGACCTCAAGTTTTACCCTTCCTAACATATAATTTTTCTTCAACCCGATTGTTCTAACTATTGTTTCTTTTGGCATTTTCTCTCCTCCTTTAAACTTCTCTTCTCATTGCTTCTGCTGGTTCCATTTTTGCAGAGACATATGCAGGATATAAAGCACCAATAACTGCAAGAAATGTTCCCAAAATGACAGAAAACAAGAGATATTTACCTATTACTGCAAATGGAAATAATTTTAAAATCAGTCCTTTATATTGTATAAGATAAACAAGTGTCATTACAACTATCCCAACTATACTACCGAGTAAAGACCCAAGTATTCCGTGAATTGATGACTCTAAAAGAAAAAGTTCCATAACAAATCTATCAAGTGCTCCTAAACATTTCATTGTTCCAATTTCTTTTGACCTTTCTGTAACTGACATAAGCATTGAATTTATAATTCCAACCACACAGACAAGAAGTGAAAGAGATACAAGCCATACTTGCCTTATTTTAACTTCTTCAATATTTTTTTGCAAAAGAATTCTTATTTCTTCAGGTCCATTTTGAATTAAAGACATTGTTAAAGCATTGCCTGTTAAAATAGACATCAAAAAAGCAATTCCTAAAAGTATAGACATAGTAATAATTATTGCTCTTCCAAATCTTATTTTTATATTTCTTATACTCATTCCAAAAGCATGTTTAAATGGTAAAGATAATTGTTTTTCAATCTTTTTTTCCATTTCTCTCCTTTTCTCACTATTTGTTTCTCTACTTCTCTAATTGAATATTATACTAATTATTTTACATTAAAAATACAAGATAGTAAAATTTTTATAAAAGGAGCAATTCTATGAAAGAAAAGATTAAAAGAAAATTTATAGAAATTTTTGGGGATGGTGATATTTTTAATATAAAATCACCAGGAAGAGTAAATTTAATAGGAGAACATACTGACTATCAGGGTGGTTATGTACTACCAATTGCAATAAATAAATACATATATTTTTGTGGAAGGAAAAGAAAAGATAAAAAAATTAAAATTTATTCTTTTAATTATGATGATTATTTAGAAGTTGATATTCTAGATATAAAATTTAATAAAGAAAAAAAATGGGCTAATTACATTTTTGGAGTAATAAAGGAATTTGAAAAAAGTAAAATTGACATTTCAGGTTTTGAAGTTGCTTATGGGGGTAATATTCCTGTTGGTAGTGGTTTGAGTTCTTCTGCTTCTGTTGAGATTGGAACAATTTCTATTTTGATGAAAACTTTCAATATAAAAATTCCCGATATTCAAGTTATAAACATTGCACGGTGTGCTGAAAATAATTTTGTTGGAGTGAATTGTGGAATTATGGACCAGTTTATTATTTACTTAGGGAAAAAAGATAATGCAATATTTCTTAATTGCAATAACTTAAATTATTCTTATGTTCCATTTAAAACAGGTGATTATCAATTACTTCTTGTTGATACAAAAAAAGAAAGAACACTTTCAAATTCTGTTTATAACGAAAGAGTAAAAGAAGTTGGAGAGGTTGTGAATATTATAAAAAAATTTGTAGATATTGATAATTTAGGTCAAGTTGATTTTAAAATACTTGAAAAATATAAAAGTTTAATTGGACAAACAGAATACAGGAGAGGTAAACATATTGTTGAAGAAAATGAAAGAGTTAAAAAAAGTGTTGAACTTTTGAAAAATGGAGAAATTGAGAAATTTGGTGAACTTCTTTATTCTTCTCATAAAAGTTTAAAAGAACTCTATAATGTAAGTTGCAATGAACTTGATTTTATAGTTGATTTTTCAAAAAATTTTGAAGGTGTTGCAGGAAGTAGATTAACAGGAGCAGGATTAGGAGGATGCTGTATTGTTTTGATTAAAAAAATAATTATAGAAGAATTCAAAGAAAAACTTGAAAGTGCCTATTTTGAGAAATTCAAGATAAAACCTGCTTTTTATGATGTTTTAGCAGTTGATGGTGCAAAGTCCTCAATTTAGATAGAGAACTGTTGTTTTTCAATATCAAGGAGGGTTTTATCCTTTTCTTCGCATCCTTAATTTTTCTTGACCCCCTTATGAAAAAATTTTTACCCGTATGTCTAACTCATACAAACAAAAAGGTCTATTTGAATCAGAAAAAATTAAAAAAACTGCACAGCACAGTATATAATATATATAGTAAAAACATTTACCCTTCACTTCTCATCTCTCGGGCATAGTTCATAATTCGTAGTTAAAAATGAGGGCCCTCTACGGGTGGGCCAGTGGAAATGTCATATTTTTATTTGGTAAAAACTGTCACATAATCACATGGTAATAACATTCCTCTTGACAAAAATAAATAAAGTGATAAATTAAAAACAAAAGGAAAGGATAAAAGAGAATTTTCAATTTTTTTTGATGTTTTAATATAGTTCAAAAGGGGGGAAATTTATGATTAAATGGTTTTCTCACTTATCGGTGGTTTGGCAATGGATAATCGGGTGGACTATAATTAATTTTGTCGTTTCTCTTTTGCAGAAATTTGGAGAAGAATTTGGGAAATTAGACCCTGTATCTAAAATTACTGAAACCTTAATTGGTGAAGGGAAAAAACCATGGTTTATTACAGCTCCATTCCTTATTATTTATCACATTTTTAAAAGTATATATTATATTGCCTGGTTGGTTATCCTTTTCCTCCTTCTTTTGATTTCTCCATTTGTAATAATAATATGGGAGTGTATTCGTTATTTTTTTGCTCTTCTACTTTTTATTGGCCGTGTATTACGAGAATATCTTTTTAGACCAGAAGTTCTAATTCAAATTGCCGGTATAATCATCAATTTTGTTGTTGTCTACTGGGCTGTTTCTGGTATGCAGGGCGGCGGAACAAATTCAATTATAAGGTCAACAGGAATTGTTCTTACAGAAAATATTGGATTTATTGTATTCCTTATGGTTTTAAGTAATAATTTGCTTGATAATATTCTTAAACTGCGAATTCCAGACCAAAACAAAACAATTTCTCCCGATGAAAAAAGAGCATCCTTAAAAAATTTAATTTTAGGTTTAATATTGGTTCCTATTATCAGTTATGGTTTATTCAAAATTTTCTTAGTAGACTATAATTATAATGTTGAAGCAGTAAAAGTTGAAAGAGAACTATTAGTAAGAGGACTATTTGGGCCTGCTTCAAAAACATTTTCTTTAGAATCACTCACTTCTAATATCCCTCCTGAAGCAATGGGATGGGTTACAGTTGTTATTCCTGTCATTTGTGGAATTTTTAGTTTTCAATTTTATAAAAAACCATTTGTTATGCCGGAATGGAAAGTTCCTTTACCATATGGGAGAACACTTTGCGGTACGATGTTAAAATGGTTTTCTCCTGTCGGTAAATACCTTCTTAAAAGCATAAAAATGATTTTATTTTATATAATAGTTATAGCTTGCTGGTGTTATTTTCTTATAGACCCTATTTTTCAATTTTATAAAAACAGGAAAGAGAAAAACATCGTCTATGAAAACAATAAAATTATAGATGTAGAGATTGTTGAGAAAAAAGATGAAAATAAAAAAATATAAATTTCTTATTTTTTTTTCGTTAATAGGGTTAAATATTTTCTCTACCTGTCCGCCAGCATATTCTTCAGAAATTGTTTTTGTCTGGATTGATGTGACCAATAGTTATATTGGATATGATAATCTGGGTAAACTTATAAATTATAAAGAGTGGGCAGTAAAAGACCTATCTTCTGGAATAGCACGAATTATAAGTGGGAAAAATTTTCGTCTTTATTGGAAAAATTATTATTTTGTTATTGGAAAGATAACTGGAAGACAGAAAGGGTATGATAAACTTTATGAATTCCCTTTAAAAGGTAATAAATGGAGTGAAATAATGCAGATATTAAACAATTTAGAAAATATACCGATAGAAAAATATAGTGAAAATATGACGGATATATATGGAACATATGAATATATGGCTCGGTATTTAAGCAAGTTTAAAAAACCCCCATCTGTAAGGGCTATATATTATTCGGATATGATACATGAACTAAACCGTCCTAAACCTAATCCAGAGAGTTTAAATGTTTTAAAAGGAGCAAAAATCACTGCTATTTTTTGTCAAGGAGAAGAATATAATGAAAAACTTATTGCAGAAAATTTCAATAGGTTTCAGGAGCAAGTAAATTTTTTAAAAGATATTGGTGTTGATTTTTTCTATTATGAACCGCCTGGGGTAAGTTATCAAATATATGGAGAAACATACCTGGAGAAAGCGTTGAAAAGATAAAAATTGTCTTAATGCTTTACTACGGGAGATAAAAGTGATTGTTTTGATAATTGGAACAAATCCTTTACCTAATTATGTTGTAGCGGACTATTTAAAAGACAAAGATAGGCAGTTCTGTTTAGTTTATTCTGAGGAAAGATGTGAAATAAACCAATCTGGAACTTATAAATTCGCAGAATCTATTAAAGAACAATTGATAAAAAATGGATGCAGAGAAGAACAATTTCAATTTCTTCCCCTTTCTAATGTCT
>Ga0208825_1001461_pt1 | contig 17951 bp, 20 predicted proteins | sample AD_UKC113_MetaG_FD_184450 | JGI IMG/M metagenome (GOLD analysis project Ga0208825, IMG submission 184450) | Active sludge microbial communities of municipal wastewater-treating anaerobic digesters from Hong Kong - AD_UKC113_MetaG (SPAdes)... | ecosystem: Engineered > Bioreactor > Anaerobic >...
GTTCATGATGATGGAAATAAGTCCTTCTATTTGCATTTAAAATAGCCCCCTTTGATAAATATATAAATTTCTGCTAAACTTATTAAACTTAACTATAAGCCAAATTAATTTAATCTAAATATATAAATGGCAAAGATAAAAATTAAGAAAGCTGCTCCTGTAAAGAAAACAGAAAAAAAGGTATCAAAAGCAGTTAAAGTACCATCTGTAAAGATAAAGAAACCAAATGTTAAAATCCAAAAACCAGATATTAAAAAAATATCATCCTCAAAAGGATTTAAAACATTTCTAACAGTACTTGGTGTAATAGTAGTCTTTATTTTAATAGACTTATTTGTTCAATACTTAAATAATGGATATAGTGCAGCTGTTGTAGAAGGAAAAAGAATTCCAAGAAGTGAATATATTAAAGAATTAGAAACAGCATATGGAGCAACAGTTATTGATCAGTTAATAGATGAAGAGATTATTAAAATAGAGGCAGCAAAAGCAGGAGTAGAAGCAACAGAGGAGGAAGTGAACAAACAATTAGATCAAATAATAGAAAGTGTAGGAGGAAAAGAGGTATATGATACAGTACTACAACAGAACAATATAGATGAAGAGGAGTTAAAAAATCAAATTACATTAAGTATACTAGCAAATAAAGTATTAGGACCTACTGTTGAATATACTGAAGATGATCTAAAATCATTTTTTAATCAGTACAGTGCACAACTCTTCCCTGCAGAAACAGAGGCTTTAGAAGAGGGGGAGAAACTTGATTATGAACAATACAAAGATCAAGTAAAGCAAAGATATATCGAACAAAAGGTTTATGAAAATGAAGGTACATGGTTAGAAGGTCTAAGAAGTCAGTACAAAATACAAAATAATGTAACAAATAAACCTAAGTATGGTGTATTAAGTGCTACAATAAATATCGTAAAAAACCTCTTTAATGAAGTAAATAATAATCAAATAGAGGATACACAGCCAACTGAAAGTGAATAATCACTCAGCTTATTAAATATAAATAAAGATATTAAAAGGGAAGTAAATCTTCCCTTTTTTTCTTAAATCTCAGAATCAGGAGGCTCTACAAGTCCATACCCCCCTCTCTTTCTTCTATATATCATAGATATTTTACCTGTCTTTTTATTCTTAAATAGAAATTGATCATATCCTAAAAGCTCCATTCTTTCTATTGCTTCAGCCTCTTCTAAGGGGCTCATACTATCTAATTTCTTTCTTACAGTAATAGTTGGTACATACCCTATATATTGATCCCCTACTTCAGGGAGATTCTCATCTATATTCTCTGATTCAAGCATCTTCCATGGACTCTTGCCTTCCCAATAGGCTTTTTTATCATAATATCTATTTAATCTTCTTGCTAAAATATCTGATGCTTCATTAATAATGGCATACATATTCTTTCCTTCTACTTCTACTCTTACAGTACTATTAGGAACTGATACATTCATATTTACTCTAAAATCATTATCAACTCCTCTCTGACTAATATACTGCTTTAATGTAACACTCATACTTGTAGCCTCTTGTAAAAGATGATCATATTTCCCTATTTTATCTAATACATATTTCTTTAGTGACTCTGTTGGTTCCATTTCTATAAACTTGATTTGTATTTCATTTATTTTCATTTATGAATACCTTATTAATTTATATATATTCCATTTTACACTATACTTCTTAAAATATCTTTACAATATTGTATAGAATTAAAGATTAAATTCTGGTTGCATATATTAAATAAAGAGATATATAATACATAGCGTATTCCGCGATAGCTCAATAGGTAGAGCGAGCGACTGTTAATCGCTTGGTTCCAGGTTCGAGTCCTGGTCGCGGAGCTTATTCAATTACCTTGTTTCCTCTTTTTTATAACAACTACTTAATCTACTTATTGATATAAAATATCAACTAAGGTACACTGTTAAACAATGAAATCTGTTAAATCTAAGAGACTGTCTTTTGTAATAATTCTGTTAATTATTTTATCCTTTTTTTCTGTTGATTCTGTATTTGCTGATGTTTTCATCCCCTCACCTCCAGATGATTGCAAAGACAATGAGATTTATTTTAAAGAAGGTAATATTAATCCCAATGATTATATAAAAATTAGAAGTGTTGTTTTCTCTAATTATGCATTTACGGAGAATGGGCTTATTGAAAGAAAGAGCCAAGAAGGTTTTTGTGTTGATAGAGAAGAATATTGTTCAAAAAATAATTGTGATTTAAAAAATACAGCAGAAATTTTTCTCCAGCAGCAAATCTTCTCTCCTTTGTTCCATATAAAGAGTATCCTGCTGAATTTAGTTCTTAATAGTATCATAATATTGGTTATCTATTTTATTAGTAAAACTAATCTAAAAGGATTTTATACAGTCAGTTCTTTAATAAAAATATTTATTATTACAATTTTAGGTTATTTTTATGATTATTTAGCTATCTTCTTAGATTCTATTGTTAGTAAATTAATCTTCCCAATGTATTATAAATACAGTTCAGCAGAACTTATAACAGAAGCAATTCCCTTGGGTTTACTGGTAATAGTCGTTTTTATTCTCGTTTCATTAACCTTTTATTTTTTATATTCAAAAATCATTACAGCTGATAAGAAAAAGAGATTGATTTATTCTTGTATATTCGGAATCCTAAGTAATCCACTTTGGTATATTTTGTATAAGATTTTATTTAGTCCTAGTCTTTAGTTATAGTAAAAAGCAAAAAAGGGAGATATACGATTTTAACAAAGAAAAAACAGTCCTAGATGGGAAAGTAAAGAAGTTAAGAAATTTATAAATTGATGCATTTTTAAAATCTGAAATATAATCTATACATGAAGAAAAGATTACAAATCTTAATTTTAATAATTGTAGTTCTAATTGTTTTTCTACTTTTATTTTTACTTAGCTCTAAGAAAGAAAATCCTGCTGATTTATGGAGGACTTGCAATCCTCAGACAAATAACTGTAAAAACGGTTTAGTATGCAAACGTCTTGGTGTAACTGATATATATAGATGTGTCCAATACCTAGAAGAAGGTGATGAATGTGGTATAAGTGAAGCAAAAATTTGTGGTGAAGGTTTAACTTGTGTTAAAACCAGTGATACAAGAACAAGGTGTGGAACTTTTTCAATAAATGGTGGCCAAGAGTGCTTCACTGAGCCTGTTGAGATTTGTAAGCCTTTATAAATATCTCTAATATTTACATAGCTAAATATAAACTTAATATAATAAAGCTTCAAGTCTCCAAAATACAAAACATCTGTTGAATTCGTTTATATCATTCTGTTAATTTATCGGATTCTTATACTTGTTTTCCCATTTCAGTCTAAATCTTCTACATATCATATTAATAATGTATAATCGTTAAACCATATAAATTAAGAATCATAACAATGTCAGAAATAAAACTCTTCAGTATCTCGCCAACAAACAAATGTACTCAAATAAAAGCCAAGAGCCTAAGATTAGAAAGACAAATTCAAGATATCATAGAGAAAAATTTAGAAGATTTATTTGGTATTAAACTTTTAGCCTCAGAGTACATTATTGGTAATGGAAGAGTAGATACATTAGGACTAGATGAAAACAATTGTCCTGTAATCATTGAGTACAAATTAGATTCAAATTCTAATGTAATTAACCAAGGTCTCTTCTATCTAGACTGGTTCATGGAACATAAGGCAGAGTTTGATTTGTTATGCAGAGAGAAACTAGGAACAAAGGTTAGTATTGATTGGAACAACCCTAGACTTCTTTGTGTAGCGACAGACTTCAACAAATATGATGATAATGCCATAAAACAAATTAATAGAAACATTGAGCTAATTAGATACACTCTCTTTGAGAACAATTTCTTAATGGTACAACTAGCATCATCAGTAAATGAAAGACCAAAAAGCTCGCATATCTCTGGAGATAAATATCCTTATGACAGAATTAAATATAGATTGAAAACTGCAAATAAGAGCATCGTTAGATACCTAGAAGAATTAGACGAATTTATTCTCAACCTGGGTGATGACATACAAAAGAAAGAGCTTAGGAATTACTGGGCTTACAAAACCATAAAAAACTTTGCTTGTACAGTAATAAACAAAGACAAACTAAGTGTTTACTTATCTATAGATTACAAAGACATAGAGGATCCAAAATCAAATGTGGAAGATGTAAGGAATAAGGGACATTGGGGTACTGGAAATACAGTTGTATTTGTTACCAATGATAAGGAATTAGAATATGCTAAAGAATTAATTAAGAAAGTTTACAATGGAGAAATAGGCATCTAATATCACATAGATTAACTTTAGATATTATCTATTTTCAGCCCTTAGACAATTTCAACTTCCCAAAAGGTGACTTAGCTGTTAATACTTTATCTGTATTAAATAATTTAACAGATAAATACATCATAAAAGCAGCAAAAACAGCTAAATATACTATCCCTGCAATTACTATTGAATAATTATCAAATATTAATACCTTAGAAGCAATAAAAGGATGAGAAAAAGGATTAAGATACAAAAATATTTTTAAACCAATAGACATAGTCCCCAAATCCTGAAACATTAAAATAAAATAAGGAATCATTATTAGTAATATTATTGGGAACTGCATACTCTGTGCACTTTTAACATCCTGAGCAAACATACCTAAAATCATACAAACAGATAAAGCAACAAGAATCGTCAAAAACAATGAAATACCCAAAAGAATATAATCAAAAAATGTCATAGTTAACCCTAAAGTTTGCATTATATTCTCTCCATCTACAACAGAGGCACTAAAAGAAGACATATAATAATTAAACCCAATAATATAAACAACAGCCATTAAAAGAGCAACAACTGCAGCACCAGCCATCTTCCCAAGAATAATTGATATCCTTTTCACTGGTAATGTTAGTAAAGTCTCTAATGTCTTATTCTCTTTTTCCAACCCCATTGAAGTAATAATCATTGTTCCCGCATACATAATTGACATCATAAGAAGAATTGGAATAATCATTGAATTTGCCATACTTAAAGCCTTAAGAGTTGCTAAATTACCTGGAGCAACTTTATTATTAACTACAACAAACTCTTTTGTTTTTATTGGATTTATTATATTTTCAGGATTCTGCCCACCAAAAGCATTTTCAATGTAGGTGTTACTAATTTCTTGATTAATAAGGTTAACAACAGCAGAAATATGAGAAAAAGATGTATTTTCGTTTGCATCAAAACCCTTAACCATAGAATACATCTCTACTTCTGTTCCATGCATACCCTTAATACTCTCTTCAAAGTTCTCAGGAAGAACTAAGAGAAACATTAAGCCTTCCTTTTGAGTCTTTTTTACTGCATCCTCTAAACTCTCTTCCTCAATTTCTACTATTTCTATCTTATTCTCTTCTAATTTATTCAAAACCTCTTTTGAGTATGCAGAATTATCTAAATTTAATACAGCCAAAGATGTCGTTTCTAAAAGCTGTTCCTGAGTTCGCTCTTTAGCATCATTTATAAAAGAACCCATTAGCCCAAAAAGCATAACCATAAAAACAAGACTGAATATCATCTCCTTAGTCAGTAGTTCTTTTATTTCCTTTTTAAAAATATTTAAAAAATTCTTCATTCTATTGCTTTAATAAATACTTCTTCAATATTTTTAGCATTATATTCTCTTTCTAATTGGGTAGGAGTACCAATTTCTACAATTTCACCATTATTAATTAAGGCAATCCTATCACACAGAAATTCCACCTCCAGCATATTATGAGAAGATAGCAGTACAGTAACCCCATGTTGAGCAAAATCTTTAATTATCTTTCGTATTTCTTGAGACATTATTACATCTAACCCTGAAGTAGGCTCATCCAGAATAGCTAACTTAGGTTCAATCATTAATGCTCTAGCTAAAAGCAATCTTCTTGTCATTCCTTTACTATAAGTTGACACCTTATCCGTTACTTTTTCCCCTAATTTAGCTAACTCTAAACCCTTATTTAATATCTTTTCCATCTTACTTTTATCTTCTGCATAAAACTGTGCTATAAATTCCAAATACTCTCTACCAGACAAGTTTTTATAAGCCCCAGCTTCTTCTGGAAGATAACTAATCATTTCTCTAACTTTCTCTGATTCTTTTATAACATCATGATTGAAAACCTTCACTTCACCGCTAGTTAATTGAAGAAGTGTTGCAATAATTCTTAATGTAGTAGTCTTTCCAGCAGCATTAGGCCCTATTAAACCAAATATTTCACCCTCTCTAACCTCAAAAGAAATCCCTTTTAAAGCCCTAAAATTATCATAATCTTTTAGTAAGTTTTTAATTTCTATTGCTTTTGTCATATCACTTATTTATTGTATCACAAAATCAAAAATTAAAGTTCTATACTTTAACACATGATATAGTACATAGTATTAAAAATATTTATATTTCCTTTTATAAAAACCCTTTCCCTTATTACCTTTTTATATATCTATTGATATTTTAAATACAACCCTATACACTATCCTATATGCCTAAAACAAATGAACAAGATTCACTCTTTGACATAGAACCATTACAAAAAGAAAGTAAAGAAACAATAACAGGAAATAGATTATCCCCCTCTAAATTAGAAAAACTCTCCCTAATACATGAAATGTATGAGGAATCAGACGATGAGTTATCATTCTTATCAGAAATAATAAAACCCGAGAAACAGCCAAGTAAAGAAGAAATACTTAAAAACGCAAAATGGTCTATATATGGAACACAAGTACACAACCTAATGTACTTTGCTCAAATATTTGAAAGAGCAAAAGCTTTAGGTAGAAAACCAAAAGAAGAGGATATTAGAAATACATTTGTATATAGAGATAGACAATTTTACAGAACAATGAGAGAACTTCTTCTGTTAACAGACTATGACAGCTCTAACCCATCACAATCTTTTTGGAATGAATGGAGAATGAAAGGACAAGATTTTAATCCAGAAGATAACTCCACATATATTATTAAACCAGATGAAGTACAAAAAATATGGGAAGACAGTCCTGTACCACTTGAAGATATACACCAATTATATGAAAGCATGAAGAAGGAGGATGAAAGGAAATTCAATCCCCATGAGACACTACTTATTAACGAAGTAACAACTATTACAAACATATACTTTTCAGACTCAAACTTACAAGTACCATCAGTAATTGATGAAATAGTAATACCCAAAAATTTTCCAAAAGAACCTATACATATTGTTGATTACAAAACAGGAAAACAGTTTAAAGAGCCTGGTGTTGTAGAGAAAAAACAAGCATTTTTAATGATAACAGCAGTATATGCAAATATACTTAGTAAAGCAGGAAGTGCTAAATTCGGGCCTAGTGACTGGGAAGTAGGACATAACATATATGAATTCCCTGCATTTAAAAAAAGAAGCTTAAGAGTTTTACCTGTTGGCTCTATATATGCAGAAGATTTGATTAAAGATATAGAGACTATTAACAACTGTATAACATTTTCATATGTTGATCCACTTACTCAAAGACATATAGACTTTACAACCAAAGAAAGTGGTACAGAAACACAAGAAGAAATGGCAGAAACTCTTTACTACCTTAACTCTTTAAACAATTTTTACAGTAAGTATAAAGAGGTACTAGGAGCAAGGCTTAAGAGCAATGACTCCCTTTATCACCTCCCTACTCTGTCAAAAGATTTAATTTGGCATAGCCCTTCTACATACCAACCATATTTAATTTAACTATGTTTATACATATGTCAGAAAAAGAAATGATTTCATACATAGATCCAAGAGAACAAAAACTCCCAGATTCTGACGATTCCTCTTTGGAAGAAGATCTCTGGGACGAAGAAGACTACGATGATGATGACCAATACGATGATTTATACGACGAAGTAGAAGAAATTATAAATGAGAAAACTTTAGATGATTAAAAAGACACAAAAGCAATAATAGAGAGAATAGCAAGAATCCCAAACACAGTACTCATCCTTTGATATATTACACTCTTATCCTCTTTCTTTTTTCTAATAGAAAAATATATTAAAAGAAGTAAATAAAATAAAAGGTAATATACACAGCCATAAACCGCATAAGTAATAAAATCATTTAATGAGGTTACAAACCTAAATATACCATCCATAAAAGAACCCCTATACCCTATTTCATAACTAAGATTAAATGAAATATAAAAGAGAAGTGAGGATATAAATATCTTAAAATACTTGTTTCTATCTTCCTTTTTATTCTTTATTAAATACTGCAGCAGATATACTAAAGATTCAAGACAAACTGCACAAATTAATGGAATTAAAACATTATTTAATACCTTTATTATCCAATCCATTTTAATTAAGTTAAAAATATATTGTATTTACATGAGTTATAACATAATATAAGCAATATGAAAATTCCATATATAACTGCATCTGTAATACAAGTTACACTTGATGTACTTTTAATAGTAGCAATATTATTTACTTTTTACTTAGTAATATCCTTAATAATAAAGGTAAGAAGTGGTAAGAAGGTAGATAAAATGAAAAATATTAAAAGGATTGTAATATATACTCTAGTTATTGAACTACTATTATTATCTATAAACATACTTTTTAAATATGATCCTTTAGGGATAATAGAAGAACCAAAAGGAGATACATATATTATTAAAGAAGAATAAACTTACTTCAACTCTATAAAGGTTACTTCATCAAAAAATTCTTCTTTTAATTCATTTCCTACTTTTCTAAACTTTACAAGACGCTCTTTTGAACCTCTTTTAATCGGCATTAGTAAAACTCCTCCATCAGCAAGTTGCTCTATTAATTCTAAAGGAGGATACTTACCACTTGCTTCAATAATAATTCTGTCATATGGTCCCCCCTCTTTATACCCTTCCTTTCCATCCCCTTGAATAACTTTAACATTTTCATATCCGAGTCCCGAGAGTCTTTCTTTTGCACTTTGAGCAAGCTCTGGAATACATTCAACAGTAACGACCTCTTTTGATAAACGACTAAGTACTGCTGCATGATATCCACTTCCTGTTCCAACTTCCAGCACCTTTTCTTCACCATTAAGGTCAAGTAGCTGACACATACGAGCAACTACCCAAGGCTGTGATATTGTTGAAATATATGAATCCCATTCTCCCAATGGCATTGCTATCTCCATATATGCATATTTTTTTAATCTTTCAGGTACAAACTCTTCTCTTGGGACTTCTGCCATAGCATTAATAATCCTTTCATCAAAGCCCTCTCTTCTATAGCTTTCAAGCATTTCCTGCTTTAATGTATTTGTATCTGGTATCTCAATACTCATATGTAATTATATCCCCATTATAGGATATGATTCAACACTCAATATCTTGATGAAATTTCACTAGGCTGATATATTCATACTATATAAATTTAATATAAACATTAATGCTTAACGAATTTCCCCAATTAACTACAATAGATATTTTCTTCCTAATGGCATTGTCCATATTAGACATTTCCATATACTTCCTTGTTGAATCGTTGATTATTAAATTAATAAATAAACTGAAAAAGGTAAATAATAAAAAGAATGAAAAAAGACTAAAAATTTCTCTCTATACTTTTCTAACTTCTCTTGCAATATCACTACTTCTATTTTCAGTACAGAAAAATGCTAGTGCAACCTTTATCAATGCATTCATAACTCTGCTCAATTGGGTACAGGGATTAATAATGTTATACAACTTTTATTTAATAATAAAAGTTATTTACTTAGCTATTAGAAAAAAGGGCGATATTAAGAAATCTCTGCTAAGGATAATAATTTTTGGTATCATAAACTTTATATTAATAATAGTCATTAACTCCTGTTTTCATTTTACCCATTTTGAGAATTATTATTAGCCTCTTATTAACCTCTTCTCCTTTGGTTATTTATTCTCCTTGTGATAGAATACTCATTTGCTATGAAATATATACCAATTAAAAAAGAAAATATAAGAAATGTGGCAATTATTGCACATGTAGATCATGGTAAAACTACACTTGTAGATGCCTTTATGAAACAAACACATCTCTTTCGTGAAAATCAAGAAGAAATGACACAAACACAAATACTTGATAGCGGAGATTTAGAAAGAGAAAAAGGTATCACAATTAAAGCTAAAAATATATCTGTAAGATATAAAGAATATAAGATAAATATAATTGATACACCAGGACACTCTGACTTTGGAGGAGAAGTAGAAAGAACATTGAACATGGCAGACTCATGCCTTCTTTTGGTTGATGCACAAGAAGGAGTAATGCCTCAAACGAGGTTTGTATTAAAAAAAGCTCTTGAGATGGGCCTTAAACCAATAGTTGTGATTAATAAAATTGATAAGAAACTTGCTAATGTAAATAAAACAGTTAATAAAATACAAGATCTTTTTCTTTCATTAGCATCAGATACATCACAATTGGATTTCCCTGTATTCTATGCAATAGCAAGAGAAGGAAAAGTATGGAAAGAGCTACCTCAAGGAGATTTAGGCAATATACAAGGAAATATATTTCCTCTTTTAGATGAAATTATTGAATACTGTCCAGCACCACAAGGAGATGAAACACAGCCTTTTCAAATGCAGATTACATCACTGGAATATGACCCTCATTTAGGAAGATATTTAATTGGGAAAATAAATAGAGGAACAGTTAAAACAAATGACCCAGTAGTACTAATAGATAAAGAGAAGAAAACACAAGGAAGAGTAAGAGAGCTGTTTGTTAAAGAAGGTTTAGAATGGGTGTCTGTTGATAGTGCATCTGCAGGAGAAATCATTGCAGTTGCAGGAATAGATTCTACTGCCATAGGAGCAACATTGTGTGATTTAAGCACACCACAGCCCCTTGAGGATATACATATTACACCACCTGCTGTAAGAATAAAGATTGAAACTAACAGCTCCCCTCTTGCAGGAAAAGAAGGTAAATTTGTAACACCTAAACAGTTAGAACAACGACTTGAACAAGAAAAAGAATTAAATATAGGACTCGTAATAGAAAAGATATCAGGATCGAGCTACTCCGTTGCAGGAAGAGGAGAGCTACAGCTTGCAATACTTGCTGAACAATTAAGAAGAGAGGGGTTTGAGTTTCAAATGGGAAAGCCAGAAGTGGTTTTAATTGAAAAAGATGGTAAGAAATATGAACCTGTTGAAGAGTTAATCATTGATTCTCCAGCGGAGTATCTAAGTGTAATAACTGAAGAGGTTAGCAGAAGAAACGGAGAAATGGTTAATATGGAAAGTGAAAACAATCAAACGAGATTTACATACAAAATACTTACAAGGAATTTAATAGGTTTGCACAGAGTATTAATGAATGCTACAAAAGGGACAGTAGTAATTAACAGCTTTATATCAGATTATATAGAATATAAACCGTCTAAACCATTATTCAGAAAAGGTGTAATTATCTCTCAGGATAGTGGTACTACACTTGGTTTTGCTTTAACAACAATACAGGATAGAGGACAGCTTTTTGTTGGCCCATCTGAAGCAGTATATGAGGGTATGATTATAGGAATAAATAACCATGAACAGGACTTAGTAGTAAACCCTTGTAAAGCAAGACATAAAAGTAATGTAAGAATATTAAGAAGTCAGCTTACAGAAATAAACCTAAAACAAACAATCCCACTTACAATTGAATTCGCTCTCTCTTTTATCAATGATGATGAGTTAATAGAAATAACACCTAAAAGTATAAGGCTAAGAAAAAAACTTCTTACTGAAACAGAAAGAACATGGGCAAAAAGAAAGAATTTAACTGCATATGCTAAACAAAAAATGGGTGTACAAGATTAATTTTCACATCTTCTAAGAAGTCTAAGTACTCCTTCAAGACTTTTAATATATTGAATACCTGCCCTGCTATAATCAAAATTAGCATCTAATATCTCTCCTTTCCAAAAAGATCTCTTTAATCTATCTAGTATTTTGTAATTTGAAGAAATAATGTTAGTAAAATATTCTTCTGTATTAATAGTCCCTGTTCTTAAATATCTTTCGGCATAACTCCTTTTATACCCATTGTTATTTTCATTTTCCTTCCATGGTAGAAAAAGAGATGGAAATCTTCCCTCTCTTACTTTCTTCTTAAATCCTCTTTCAGAGAAATTAACAGTTACATCAAAAAATCTCGTCTCTTTTCCATATGTGATTCTAAAATCAGCACCCATTACATCTTCTTGTCCAAGACAAGGGAAACATTCTCTTTGTGTTAATCTGCTTGCTTGCAAGAATAGTGTCTCAGCAACAATACCTTTTGGCAATCTATTTATATCTGATGGGTAATGTGGAGTGAACTCTTCTATCTCAAGTTTGTTATACATATACTGTTCCTGATACCACTTAGCATTACTACTTGAGAGTCTATAATCTATAAGGGACAAAAGTTCTTCTTTAAAATATTGCCAATTCTCGATTATTTCCTCTGCCTTCTCATATTTAGGCAGATAACTGCTTTCCGCAAATATTTCAGACAAGTCAATTAACAAGACAAGTTATTAAATATGATATTAAAAATTTTTGTTTACTGCAATTTTTGGGTATGATACTATATATACAGTAATTTGTTTTATTTAACAAAATGGCAAAGAAAGGAAAAATTTACAAGTGTGAAATATGTGGAAATATAGTTGAAGTGTTAGAGGAAGGAGCAGGAACATTGGTATGTTGTGGTCAAAATATGACAGAGCTTAGTGAAAAGACAGAAGATCAGGGACAAGAGAAACATGTACCAATAATTGAAATAAATGGAAATAAGGCCAAGGTAAAGGTTGGAAGTATACCTCATCCTATGGAGGAAGCACACTATATTCAATTTATACAATTATTAATTGACGAGAATATATACACTAAATACTTAAAACCAGGACAGCTTCCTGAAGCAGAGTTTGAAATTCCAACAAACTATAAAGAAATATCAGCAAGAGAGTATTGTAATATCCATGGACTTTGGAAATCAAAGTAATCTCTTTTATGCAAAAAACACCTTATATGCAAAGTATCCTACTGCTATAAGGAGTGCAACTATTACAATTATTAAAATAATTACTATAGTATTTCCGCTTTCCTTCTCTTTCTTTTCATTTCCTAATGTATTAACTATTTCTGTCTCATTAAATGCAGGGATGGATGGTGTTTCTGCAACAGGTTCAGAGGGAGTGTTAGAAGAGAAATTAGATTGAGATACTGAAGTAGAAGCAACTGGCTGAGACAAAGGTGTAGACATATCAAAAGAAGATTCTGCAGGCTGCTCCAAGGTTGGAGATTGCATTGATGTCTCTGTTGCTACTGGTTGTTCAGGCACAGGAGATGATGTAACTGGCTCTCCCATAACAGGAATACTCCCAAAAGAAGGCATTCCAGTAGACTCAGGAGATACCGTATTACTAGACTCTTGCTGAGGAAACTGCTCAACAGGTGCATTACTTTCTACAACAGGAGCTGTAGCTACAAGGTTTTCTGCTAAATTAGAGGTTGTATCTGCTGTTCCTACACTACTGTCGGAAGCTAAAACTGTGTTTGATACCGTATTGCTAAACTCTTGCTGAGGAAAATGTTCTACTGGTGCATTACTTTCTACAACAGGAGGTGTACCTGCGAGATTCTCTACTAAATTAGAACTTGTATCTACTGTTCCTACACTACCATCAGAAGTCGGAGTCGCATTTGATAATGTATCGCTAGGCTCTTGTTGAGGAAAGTGTTCTACTGGTGCATTACTTTCTACAACAGGAGGTGTACCTGCAAGATTCTCAATTAAACTAGGATTCGTACTTTCTGTTTTTACATTAGTATCAGAAGCTGGAGTTGAATTTACATTACTAAAATTATTGTCCATCAATGGAGAAGAAGGTTGCATTGAGTTGTATGTATTTACAGAATTTGTATTTACATCGTTCTGGCTGTTACCTGCCATATTATTGTTATTATTTATATTATCCACCTTTAAATTAGAAAAAATTTATCTTCACTTCTAATATATCAGAAAGTTCTAGCACTCTTCAACAAATTTAGCAACAATTTACTATCAGCCTTATCAGCAACATGAGGAATTAGTGTAGAATCAACAATTATTGGAGTAATCTTAACCTGTACTAGGTCATTATCTTTCACATAAAGAGAGAGAATTAACCCCTGCCTAGTACCTATCCATTCATCTTGATCAAAGTACAAGTTCCCTAAACCATAAAAGATTAGACCATCACCATACACCTCATAAGTTTGAGGCTGATGAGCCTGTGTACCAATTACAATATCTGCTCCTAAATCAATTGCTTGTCTAAATACTTTTTTTTGATCAGGATTACTAAGTGGCTTATAACATATAGGATATATGACATCCGAAGGAGGATATGAGTAGCACTCCTGAAACTGAAATGTAACAATAGCTAGTGCACCTTTATCCTTTGCTTCTCTAATATCTTTTGTTAGCTTCTCTACAGAGTAAGAATTTGCTCCAGCAGAAGAGCTACCTGCAATAGCATTTGTAGAATAAAAAGTGTTATACCAGTTATACCCCATAAATGCTAATAGGTTCCCCTTCACCTCTTTATAAAGAACCTTACTTGCATCCTCACTATTTAATCCTCCTCCAAAGTAATCCCATCCAAGCTCTATATATTTCTCGATACTACTTTTATTATTCTTTGCTCCATAATCATTGTTATGATTCCCAGTTAGTTCAATAATATCAACACCACTTGCCTTAAGTGTTTCAATATATTCAGGCTTAGAACAAAAAACCATTCCTGTATATCCAGTACACCCTTTTACAAAAGAAACTTCATTTGATACATGCGTTAAATCTGCATCCGCTAAAAAGCTCCCTAACTTTCTTGCAGGATATGCAAAATCTCCAGAGCTATCAATCTTTTGTGCTAAACCACGAGACATTGCAACAACACCACTCATATTAATCTTCGCAATACCATTTTTATCTACACTCATACTTTTTCCATACTCTATTTCCATATTTCTACCAATAATACTACCTACAAAATCGCTATTCTTTCTATCTTCCAATTTATACCCTATATATAAACAACCACTACTATCCTCTAAACAATATTTATTATCCAACTGTAATACTTTCATCCATTTATTTAAATCCTCAATTGGTACAATACCAACATACTCCTCACTCTTTATTAAATCAGAAGCTAAATCATCAGAGCTAACAATCTGCACATTATCTCCTAACAGCTGAGTTAAAAATATTCTATGTATTTTGTCTCCATCAGAAGGTATATATATTTTCTTGCTCTCTTTTATCTCACTTAGTGTAATATCACCCTTTATCCAATATATATGCCCTACTACTGCATACTGTTTAAAATACATTGCACTATCTAAACCATCTGTATATATCACCCTATACCCCCCATTCTCTACAAATTCAAATCTAGGAGTTCCATTAAATTGCAAATTCTGTACAGATGACTTAATAGCATTTACTACAGCTTGCGGGATACTTTCATCAAAAGAAAGCTTAAAAGTCTCATACTTTACTTTAGGTGGAGTGTAAAAGAATAGATCTGGAATATTCTTTACTGAAAGTCCAGAATTAACAAGGATATAGATAAAAAATGACAAAAATGGTATAATAATAAAGAGAAGTAAAGGAAATCTTTTCTTCTTACTTCTCATTTTCCTTTCCTCAGTTACATTTATTCTCAACATTTATATCAATATATCTTATTCATTTAATTTTTACAAAGTTGGGGAAAGTAGAGAAAGAAAAAATATGAAAAAGAATATGACATATAACGCTAAAAATGCATTCGTTACTATAACAATATTTCTTGTTATAGGAGGAGTACTGAATATAATATATGAAAAACCACTTAATATTCAAAACAGTGGTAAAAATCATATACTAACAGCTGAATATATACAGCCTGCATATGCACAAGAAGCTGTTTCAAATACAGAGATAGATATTAAACCAGAAAGTATTAAGGATTCACAAAGAGTTAAAAATATTGAGACATTCTTAAGAAAAAGAAACTCTCCATTAGCAGATTATGCTCAAGAGTTTGTACTTGCTGCTGACTACTGGAATATTGATTATAGATTAGTAGCAGCAATATCTGTTGTAGAATCGGGAGGAGGTGTAAAAACATTTAGAAAATACAATGCTTGGGGATGGGGTAAAAGCGGATTTAAAAGCTGGGAAGATGGTATATGGACAGTTACTGAAGGTATTTCAAATGGATATTACTCTAAAGGTTTAGATACTCCTAAAGAAATATCAAAATATTACTGTCCTCCATCTTCTGATTCATGGGCTAGAAAAGTATCTAGTTTAATGAAAGAAATTGGTGATTAAAGTATACTAACCTATATGAATTTAACAAAGCTTGGTAGATTTAATGTTATTTACCACAATAAACAGGAGTATCATACTATAAAAAGGGAGGTATGGGGACAAGATATATATTATTTTAAAAGTAATAATCCCTCTCCTTTTATTATTGATATAGGGGCACATATTGGAATCTCTGTTCTTTACTTTAAACAACTTTATGAAAACTCTACTATTCTTGCTTTTGAACCTAACCCAATATCATTTGAAACATTAAAGCAAAACATACAAATAAATCAATTAGAAGGTATTTCTCTAATTAACAAAGCAGTTTCATCCCAAGAAGGAATATCTTCTTTTTACATTGATGACAGTAAAGAAAACTGGCAGTCTAATTCAAGTTTGCTTGAACACAGCTGGACAGGAAAGGAAAAAACGAAGGCTATACAAATACAATGTACAAGGTTAGATAGCTATGTAAAAAATATGCCAATAATAGATATGCTAAAAATAGATACAGAAGGAAGTGAAGAAACAATATTAAAAAGTCATAAAGAAATGTTAAATAAAGTAAAGAATATTTCAGTAGAATATCACCCAATAGCTAAAGGAAAACTAAAAAGAATATTACAGATATTAAAGTCATATTTTAATATACAAATATCACTTGAAGGGAAAGCTATAAAGAACATTCCTAATGATAAACTTTTAACGATACATGGACAGAAAAGAGAATAGTTTTGATTTCCATCCTTTTCTAAAAATTTTATAAAGTTCATTTGCTACTTTATCAGGATCATGTCTTACTAAACTTCTATCAAGAGTATCCCCTTTATCTTTCTTTATAACAGAGTTTGCAACAAGATCTGCCCTTATAACCTCTCTCCCATTCTTTTTAATGTCATCTTTAAAGATATGCTCCCCTTGCTTAATATACCTCTGATATGCTTTTTCTGGTATCCTCCCATTATTTACAAGTACATAATCAAACTTTCTCCCTATATACCCCTCAACTAATGACAACATGCTTTCAAGCGTTAGACCTCTTGTCTGTCCTTTTTTTGACATAAGATTGGAAATGAAAATAAGTTTTGCTTTTGTTTCTTGTAATGCTTGAGGAATACCTTCTACAATAATATTAGCAAGTGTAGTTGTATATAAATCACCTGGTCCAATAATTACATAATCTGAAGACATTATTGTATCAATTGCTCCCTGATAAGCTTGTGCCTTTTTATCGAAGTAAAACTTTACTATCTTTTTATCATCTTCTGGCTCATCAATTAAATGCTCACCTACAACCTTTGAACCATCATCATACTCCGCAACAAGACGCACCTTATCAAGAGTAACTGGAATAATATTCCCTGTTACAGAGAAAAAATATTTAAACATCTCTATTGCTTCTACTTCAGAACCCGTTATTTCTGTCATAGCTATCATTAAAAGATTCCCTAATGTATGACCTTTAAGCCCATTCCCTTGAGAAAATCTGTATGTAAAAAGATTCCTAAGCATCTGATTCTCATTTTCTTGTGATAATGCAATTATGGACTTTCTTAAATCACTAAGAGGCAGTAATCCGAATTCATCTCTTACAACAGCA
>Ga0208825_1001467_pt1 | contig 17909 bp, 16 predicted proteins | sample AD_UKC113_MetaG_FD_184450 | JGI IMG/M metagenome (GOLD analysis project Ga0208825, IMG submission 184450) | Active sludge microbial communities of municipal wastewater-treating anaerobic digesters from Hong Kong - AD_UKC113_MetaG (SPAdes)... | ecosystem: Engineered > Bioreactor > Anaerobic >...
GGGGTGAAGGGCACGGCCACCACCGCCTTGGGGTAGTAGCTCAGGCCGTGCTCGGCATAGGCACTGGCCCAGGCCCAGTCAAAGACGTATTCGCCGTACGAGTGCGCCTTGACATACAGCGGGCAGGCGGCGGCCAGCTCGTCGCCGTCCCACAGCAGCACGAAGCGCGGCGTCCATCCGGTCTCGGGCACCGCGCTGCCGCTGGCATGCAGCGCCGCCAGGTATTCGTGCCGCATGAAGGGCGTGGGCGCGCGCTGGCGCGCCAGCAGGGCGTTCCAGGCCGCGGCGTCGATGGCGCGGGGGTTGGTGGCGATCTGCTGGCGAAGGGGGGCGGTGGCTTGGAGCAAGGCGGTGTGGCGAAGCGGTGTCGATCGATTATTGGGGAGATCATGGCTTGGTGTCTGTTCGCTACCATTCGTCCCTGACGCTCATCTTTCCGCATCGACATGACCCTCTCCATCTGCGTGGCTCAACTCAACTTCGTCGTGGGCGACATGGGGGGCAATGCGCAAAAAATCATCGACGCGGCGCGTGCCGCGCATGCCCAGGGCGCGCGTCTCCTGCTGACGCCCGAGCTGGCGATTTGCGGCTACATCGCCGAGGATCTGCTGCTGCGCCCGGCCTTCATGGCGGCCTGCGACGATGCGGTGCAGGCCATCGCGCGCGCGACGGCCGACTTGCAGGACCTGGTGATCGTCGTGGGCCACCCGGTGGGCCACGACGAGCGCGGCCCCAGCGTGACCGTCAGCGAACGCCACAACGCCGCCAGCGTGATCTGCAACGGCCGCATCGTGGCCACCTACGCCAAGCAGCGCCTGCCCAACTACCAGGTGTTCGACGAGCGGCGCTACTTCACGCCGGGGCAGGGCGCCTGCGTGTTCGACGCCGGCGGCGTGCGCGTGGGCCTGCTGATCTGCGAGGACGCCTGGTTCGACGAGCCGGCGCGCCAGGCCAAGGCGGCGGGCGCCGAGCTGCTGGCCGTCATCAACGCCTCGCCCTTTCACGGCGGCAAGGGCGCCGAGCGCGAGACCGTGATGCAGGCGCGCGCGCGGGACGTGGGCCTGCCGCTGGTGTGGGCGCACTGGGTGGGTGGGCAGGACGAGGTGGTGTTCGATGGGCAATCGTTTGCCGTGGGCGCCGATGGTCAGGTGGCGGGTCGGGCCCCCGCTTTTGAAGAAAAAATGTGGTTTGCGCAGGTGCAGCAAGCGCGAGCAGCTATCGAAATAAAAGCAGACATCGCCCCGCCGCCTACGCCCGAGCGCGAGCTGTGGGACGCGCTGGTGCTGGGCCTGCGCGACTACGTGGGCAAGAACGGCTTCAGGTCGGTGGCGCTGGGCCTGTCCGGCGGCATCGACTCGGCGCTGGTGCTGGCGCTGGCCGTGGACGCGCTGGGCGCCGATCGCGTGCACACGCTGATGATGCCCAGCCCCTACACCGCCGGCATCAGCGTGCAGGACGCGCACGAGATGGCGCGGCGCCTGGGCGTGCGCCATGACGACCTGTCGATCGTGCCGGCCTTCGAGGCCATCAAGGCCACGCTGGCGCCGCTGTTTGCCGGCCGCGCCGAGGACACCACCGAGGAGAACATCCAGGCGCGCATTCGCGGCGTGCTGCTGATGGCGCTGTCCAACAAGCTGGGCCACCTGATCCTGACCACCGGCAACAAGAGCGAATACGCCGTGGGCTACTGCACGCTGTACGGCGACATGTGCGGCGGCTTTGCGCCGATCAAGGACGTGGTCAAGACGCGGGTGTTCGCACTGGCGCGCTGGCGCAACGCGCACGACCCGTATGGCACGGGCGTGAGTCCGATCCCCGAGCGCATCATCACCCGCCCGCCCAGCGCCGAACTGCGCGCGGACCAGACCGACCAGGACAGCCTGCCGCCCTACGAGGTGCTGGACGCCATCATCGCGCGCTACGTGGAAAATGACGCCTCCATCGCCCAGTTGCTGGCCGAAGGTTTTGCTCCCGCCGACGTGGACCAGGTCACGCGCCTGATCCGGCAAAGCGAATACAAGCGCCAGCAGGCGCCGGTGGGCACGCGGGTGACGCCGCGCGGCTTCGGCAAGGACTGGCGTTATCCTATGACCAACAAGTTCCGGGCCTGAGCCCTGGTGGAGAACATCACATGAAGCAGATCACGGCGATCATCAAGCCCTTCAAGCTGGAGGAGGCCCGCGAGGCGCTGGGCGAGGTTGGCGTCACCGGCCTGACGGTCACCGAGGTCAAGGGCTTCGGCCGCCAGAAGGGCCACACCGAGCTGTACCGCGGTGCCGAATACGTGGTCGACTTCTTGCCCAAGGTGATGATCGAGGTGGTGGTGCCCGACGAGGCCGTCGAGCGCTGCGTGGACGCCATCGTCAAGGCCGCGCGCACCGGCAAGATCGGTGACGGCAAGATCTTCGTCACCGCTGTCGAGCGCGTGGTGCGCATCCGCACCGGCGAAGAGGGTGACGAGGCGGTGTGACGGCTCACCCCCAGGCTGCACTCGCTGCGCGATGTTCCGCCTCCCCCCTTCAAGGGGGCATCACCAGTGGCCGGGGAGACCCCGGCCACTGGTGATCGCTGGCATGGCCTGCTCCGCGGCCTCTTGGCTCCTTGGGTTTGACGCGCCGCCGTCGCCTGGACAGCTTCTGACGGCTGACCACTGGCCGCTTGCTGCAAACGGCAAGCGCTGTCGCTGCCGAGACAAACCCGCCCCTGTCGCATGCGTGCGCTTGGTCTAGCATTGACGCCAGAATTTCTGGAGACATCGATGCAAGCGCATTACAAGTTCTGGCCCAAACGCCTGCCCCACGCCATCACGCCGCCCGCCACCTCGCTGTGGCACAACCTGGCCATCAGCGCGCTGCGCTATCCGGACAAGCCGGCCACGGTGTTTTTTGGCTCGGTGCTGACCTGGTCGCAGCTGAAGGCCGCGGCCGAGCGGCTGGCGGCGCGCCTGCAGGCGCTGGGCGTGGCCAAGGGCGACCGGGTGCTGCTGAACCTGCAGAACACCCCGCAGCTCATCGTGGCGCACTTCGCCATCCTGCGCGCCGATGCGGTGGTGGTGCCTGTCAACCCGATGAACCGCGCCGAGGAGCTCAAGCACTACATCACTGACCCCGACGCCAGGGTCGCCATCACCAGCGCCGACCTGGCCGGCGAGCTGGCGGCGGCCTCCGACGCGCTGCCCGAGGGCGATCGCCTGGCGCACCTGATCGTCACGCAGTACACCGATGCGTTCGACGCTGCCGTGCAGGGCGATGACGCGCCGTCCGAGGCCTGGCGCGACTGGCTGCTGACGCGCCGCCCGCTGCCCACGCTGGCCGGCGGCCAGGTGCATGCCTGGACCGACGCCTTGGCCTTTGACGGCCCGCTGGCGGCCACCACCGCCGGCCCGCAGGATTTGAGCGTGCTGCCCTACACCAGCGGCACCACCGGCCTGCCCAAGGGCTGCATGCACACCCACGCCAGCGTGATGCACAACGCCGTGGCCTGCACGCTGTGGGGCAACGGCACGGCCGAGACGGTGACGCTGGTGGTGGTGCCCATGTTCCACATCACCGGCATGGTGGCGGTGATGCAGGCGGCGGTGTATGCCGGCGCCACCATGGTGCTGATGCCGCGCTGGGATCGCGAGCTGGCCGGGCGCCTGATCTCGCGCTGGAAGGTCACCGCCTGGGCCAACATCCCCACCATGGTGATCGACCTGCTGGCCAGCCCCAATTTCGCCCGCTTCGACCTGTCCAGCCTCAGGACCATCAGCGGCGGCGGCGCGGCCATGCCGCAGGCCGTGGCGCAGCGCCTGGAGGATGTCTACGGCCTGAAGTACGCCGAGGGCTACGGCCTGACCGAAACGGCAGCGCCTTCGCACCAGAATCCGGTGGACGCGCCCAAGCAGCAGTGCCTGGGCATTCCCTTCATGAGCACCGATGCGCGCGTGGTCGACCCGGAAACCCTGAAGGAGGTGCCCCAAGGCGAGACCGGCGAGATCGTGGTGCACGGCCCCGAGGTGTTTTCCGGCTACTGGAAGTGCCCCGAGGCCACGGCGGCGGCCTTCTTCGAGCTGGACGGCAAGCGTTTTTTCCGCACCGGCGATCTGGGGCGGGTGGACGAAGACGGCTATTTCTTCATCACCGACCGTCTGAAGCGCATGATCAACGCCAGCGGCTTCAAGGTGTGGCCGGCCGAGGTCGAGGCGCTGATGTTCAAGCACCCCGCCATTCAGGAGGCCTGCGTCATCGGCACCCGGGACGCCTATCGCGGCGAATCCGTCAAGGCCGTGGTGGTGCTGCGCGCCGAGCACAAGGGCAAGGTGAGCGAGCAGGAGGTGATCGACTGGTGCCGCGAGCACATGGCCGCCTACAAGATGCCGCGCGCGGTGCAGTTCGTCGACGCGCTGCCCAAGAGCGGCAGTGGCAAGGTCATGTGGCGCCTGCTGCAAGAAGCCGAGATGGCTTGACGCGCAGAGAAATGCTATTGAAAAAAGAGCGCCTTGCGCTTGTCCGCAAGGCGCTGACCGCTGATTTCAGTCTTCGGCCCGGGGCGTCTCGGAGGCCTTGCGAATGAAGAAGCGCACAAACCAGATCGCCATGCCGATCATGAAGGCGATGCCAGCGATGCTCATGCGGCCGTAGTCGGTGCCAAACAGGTCTTGCCAGAGTTTCATGGTCCACCCTTTCGTGTTTGCGTGAATGCTCAAACAAGTATCCATGCTTGCGGCAAGGCCAATGTTGATGCACCGCAAGCTTGTCGTGCGGCGCTTCACTTGGGCGCGTGCAGATACAGCCGGTCCGACCAGGTTGCCAGCCACTGCGGGCGAAAGGCCACGCACACGGCGGTGACCATGCCGGTCATGATGGCGTCGCCCCAGGCGATCAGCCAGCGCGCGACCAGGGCCAGCTCGGGATCGACGGCAATGTTGAGCGCATGGCCCGTCCACTGCGCCAGCGCCCCGTTGGCAAACAGGCACGCCGCCGTACCCAGGAAGGCGCGCCCCAGGATGTAGACGAACAGGTTGTGCGGCAGCGTCCGGCGCAGCACCCAGCCCAGGCCCAGCGCCAGCGTGGCGGGCACCACGCCCAGCCACAAGGCCATGTCCAGTTGCTCGGCCGGCGTGACGGGCGCGATCCACCCGGTGGCCAGCGCCACCACGCCGAACACCAGCATCGCCAGCGGCCAGCCCAGCGCCAGCAGGACCAGGCAGGCGCCCGACAACTGCAGCTGAATCGGCATGTGATGCAGCCAGGGCAGGGCCCACAGCCACGGCGTGATGACCAGCGCTGCCAGCAGGGGCGAGAGCAGGGCGCCGCCCGCCAGTTGCCGCCAGGGCCGAAAGGCCAGGGCCGCGAGCAGGGCGGCCGACACGAGCGACAGGTTCAGCAGGGTCATGGCAAAGGCGGCGCCGATGCAGGCGCGGCGGCGATTATCCTTGGCGCATCAACGATCGACGAGCCATCATGTTTTCGCCTCCGTTCACCACCGCCGATCACTGCCTGGCCGCATTGCGCGAGAGCGGCTTTGCCGTGCTGGACGCCGCCAGCGTGCGTGCGCTGACGGGAGCACCCGCCGCCGCGCTGCAGGAGCTGGCGGGTGTCTGGGACGACCTGGCGCCCGACGAATACCTGAAGGATGGCGGGCGCTATCGCCGTCGTCGCCACGCGTCCTTCATCGCCCAGGACGGCACGCTGCGCAAGGTGCCGCATCGCCCGCATTGGCAGCCGCTGGCCTACAACGCGCTGCACGGCGGCATGCAGCGCTGGTTTGCGCCGATCGATGCGGCCACGCTGGCGCGCCCGGACTGGGGCGCGCTGCTGGCCTGGCTGGCGCGCGTGGCCGACGCGCTGTGGGGCGTGCAGCCCTGGTACGGCGAGGCCCACGCGTTTCGCATCGACACCGAAGGCGGCATCGGCCGCCCCACACCCGAAGGGGCGCACCGCGATGGCGTGGACCTGGTGGCGGTGTTTCTGGTGGCGCGTGCCGACATCAAGGGCGGCGAAACCCGGGTGTTCGAGATCGACGGCCCGCGCGGCCAGCGCTTCACGCTGGACGAGCCCTGGGCGGTGCTGCTGCTGGACGACCACAAGGTGATCCACGAGACCACGCCAGTCCAGCCGCTGGTTGCCGGCGCGCCGGGCCACCGCGACACCCTGGTCATCACCCTGCGCGCGCAGGACTTTCTGGCCCCGGCGACTTGATCTGAATCATGACGCGAGGCCTGGATTGCGCCCATACTGAACCCATCCACGATTGACACGAAAGGGGTGATCCATGTTCAAGCACATTCTGGCTCCGGTTGACGGCTCCGAAACCTCGATGGCCGCGGTCGACAAGGCGGCGGAACTGGCCAAGGCCTTCGGCGCTGCGGTCACCGCGGTGTACGTGATCGACCCGTACCCCTTCACCGGCGTGGGGGGCGAGTTCGCCTACGGACAGGACCAGTACCTCAACGCCGCCCGCGCCGAAGCCCGCACCGCCATGGAAGGCGCCACCAAGCGCCTGCAGGCCGCCGGCGTGCAGGCCGAGACACGCGTGATCGAATCGCACACGGCCTGGCGCGGCATCATCGACGCCGTCGAAGCCTGTGGCGCCGACCTGGTGGTGATGGGCTCGCACGGCCGCCGCGGCCTGGAGCGCCTGGTGCTGGGCAGCGTGACGCAAAGCGTGCTCTCGCACAGCAAGGTCAGCACGCTGGTGGTGCGTGTGCCCGGCGCCGCCTGACGCGCTATTTTTTGCGGCTCGCCGCCGCCTTGCGCGCTGGGGCCGTGAAGGCCGCGCGCGCCACCGCTGCCGCATCAAAGCGCCGCGCGATGCTGCCGCACACCAGGGTGCACAACTCGTGCACGGCCGGATCGGCGATGCGGTAGTACACGCTGGTGCCGTGGTGCTCGCGCGCCACCAGCCCCTGGCGCGCCAGTTGCGCCAGATGACGCGAGACATTGGCGTCGCTTGAATCGACCTGCTGGGCGATTTCGCCCACGCTCAGTTCGCCCGTGCCCAGTGCGTTGAGGATGCGCAGGCGCGTGGGCTCGGACAGCGTGCGAAAGTACTGCGCCACGTGGTCCAGCGCGGCGGGTGGCAGGTCGGTCAGGGCGTTCATCGGCAGGCACGTGGGGTGCGGCGGGTCGATGCGCAGTCTAACGCGTGCCGACACAAATTGTTGAATTACGCTATTGCGTATTTGCATGATTGCGCAAATAATAGACGAATGATTCATCCAAATCAAGTCATCGCGCGGCTGGGACGGCGATCGTTCGGCGCGGCAGGGCGTGGGGTGCGCACGGCGGGGCTGGCATGTGCGCTGGCCCTGCTGTGCGCACAGGGTGTGGTGGCGGCGCCGGCCGCGCCCTTGCCGGTGGCGCCGGTGCAGGCCGAAGCGCTGGCGCCAACCCGTACCGAGGACGGCCAGGTCGAGGCCCTGCGCCAGGCCACCGTGGCGGCGCAGGTGGCGGGCACGGTGCTGGAGTTGAACGTGCGCGCCGGCGATGCCGTGCGCGCCGGGCAGGTGCTGCTGCGCATCGACGCCCGTGCGGCCGAGCAAGGCGCCGCGGCCAGCACGGCGCAGGTGGCGGCCGCACAGGCCGCGCTGGATGCGGCCACCAGCGAGCTGGCGCGCAAGCGGCAGCTGGCCGACAAGAAGTACATCAGCCAGGGCGCGCTGGAGCAGGCCGAGAGCCAATACCGCAGCGCGCAGGCGCAGGTCAGGGCGCTGGCGGCGCAGGCGGGCGCGGCGCGCACGCAAACCGGGCTGCACGTGCTGCGGGCGCCGTTCGACGGCGTGGTGGCGCAACTGGGTGTCGAGCGCGGCGACATGGCCATGCCCGGCCGCCCGCTGCTGACGGTGTATGACCCCGCGGCCCTGCGCGTGACCGCCAACGTGCCGGCCAGCGCGCTCCCGGGCGTGGCGCTGCAGCCGGGTGCGGTGCGGGTGTTGCTGGCGGGCGCCGCGGTGGCGCCGGTGCGCGTGCAGGTGCTGCCCACCGTCGATCCGCAGACACTGACGCAAACCGTGCGCGCGGACTTGCCGGCCGCGACCCGGGCCGTGCCCGGCCAGTTTGCGCGACTGCAATGGGTGGGCACGGGCGGCGCCGGTGTGGCGCCGCGCATCTACATCCCGGCCGGCGCGGTGGTGCGCCGCGCCGACGTGACGGCCGTCTACGTGATGGGCGAGGGGCAGCAGCCGCAACTGCGCCAGGTGCGCCTGGGCCCGGTGCACGGCGAGCGCGTCGAGGTGCTGGCCGGGCTCGATGCCGGCGAGCCGCTGATCACCGACCCGCAGGCTGCCACCCGGGCCGTGGCCGGCCAGCCAGCGGAGGCCAGCCGGTGAGGCCAGTGCACCCGCTCGATGCCGCGCCGCGCCTGGGCGTGTCCGGGCGCCTGGCGGCGTATTTCCAGGGCGCGCAGATCACGCCCCTGCTGGCGCTGGTGGCCTTCTTGCTAGGGGTGTTCGCGGTGATCGTGACGCCGCGCGAGGAGGAGCCCCAGATCGATGTGACCATGGCCAACGTCATCGTGCCCTGGCCCGGCGCGGGCGTGCGCGACGTCGAGTCCATGATCGCCACCCCCGCCGAGCAGGTGCTGGCGCAGATGAACGGGGTAGAGCACGTGATGAGTGTCTCACGCCCGGGCGTGGCGCTGCTGACGGTGCAGTTCAAGGTGGGCGTGCCGCGCCAGACAGCGGTGGTGCGTCTGTATGAAACCGTCGGCGCCAACGCCGACTGGTTGCCGCGCGGCTTGGGCGTGGGCGCGCCCATCATCAAGCCCAAGGGCGTGGATGACGTGCCCATCGTCGCGCTGACGCTGCACGGCGAGCGCAGCGGCGCCGAGGCGCTGGAGCGCGTGGCGCACAGCATCGAGGCCGAGCTCAAGCGCGTGCCCGGCACGCGCGAAGTCAAGACCATCGGCGGGCCGGGCCGGGCCGTGCTGGTCGAGGTGGATCCCGAGCGCCTGGCGGCCGTGCGCCTGACGCTGCACGAGCTGCAGGCCGCCCTGCAATCGGCTAACATGGGCCTGCCCCTGGGCGACGTGCTGAGCGGCAACCAGGCCATTGCGCTGGAGACCGGGCCGTTCCTGCAAAGCGCCGACGACGTGGCCGCGCTGGTGCTGGCCGTGCGCGATGGCAAGCCCGTGCATTTGCGCGAGGTGGCGCGCGTGCACGAGGGCGCCCCGCCGACCGAACGCCTGGCCTGGCACGGCCAGGTGGTGCGCGAGGGCGGCGTGGCCAGCGGCATCGAGCGCGCCGCGGTGACGCTGGCCATCACCAAGAAGCCGGGCGAGAACGCCATCGACGTGGCCGATGCGGTGATGCGCCGCGTGCATGAACTGAAGAACGTCGTGATCCCGGCCGACGTGCAGGTCAGCGAGACGCGCAACTACGGCGCCACCGCCAACGACAAGGCGAGCACCCTCATCAAGAAGCTGCTGTTTGCCACGCTGTCGGTGGTGGCGCTGGTGTTCATCGCGCTGGGACGGCGCGAGGCGGCCATCGTCGGCACGGCGGTGATCCTGACGCTGACGGTGACGCTGTTCGCGTCCTGGGCCTGGGGCTTCACGCTCAATCGCGTGTCGCTGTTCGCGCTGATCTTTTCCATCGGCATCCTGGTGGACGACGCCATCGTGGTGGTCGAGAACATCCACCGCCATCAGGGCCTGCATGCCGGCCAGAGCCTGCGCGAGATCATTCCCGGCGCGGTGGACGAGGTGGGCGGACCGACCATCCTGGCCACCTTCACCGTCATCGCCGCCCTGCTGCCGATGGCCTTTGTCAGCGGGCTGATGGGCCCGTACATGAGCCCCATCCCCATCAACGCCAGCATGGGCATGCTGCTGTCGCTGGCCATCGCGTTCACCGTCACGCCCTGGCTGGCGCGCTTGTGGATGAAGGCCACGCACCAGGCCGACAGCGGCAAGGCGGCCGGACACGGCCTGGCGCGCTGGATCGCGCCGCTGTTCGAGCGCATCTTTCGCCCGCTGCTCGACGAGCGCCGTGGGCGGCGCAACCGCGGCCTGCTGGGCCTGGCGGTGGTGGGGCTGATCGCGGTGTCGGTCGCGCTGCCGGTGCTGGGCGCGGTGGTGCTGAAGATGCTGCCCTTCGACAACAAGAGCGAGTTCCAGGTGGTGGTGGACATGCCCGCCGGCACGCCGGTGCAAAAGACGGCCGCTGTGCTGCGCGCGCTGGGCGCCCATCTGGCCACCGTGCCCGAGGTGGATAACTACCAGGCCTATGCCGGCACGGCCGCGCCGATCAACTTCAACGGCCTGGTGCGCCAGTACGACCTGCGCGCCGGCGGCGAGGTGGGCGACCTGCAGGTCAACCTGGTGGACAAGGCACAGCGCAAGGAGCAGAGCCATCGGATCGCCATGCGTGTGCGCCCGGCCTTGCAAGCCATCGGTGCGCGCTTTGGCGCCAACGTGAAGGTGGTGGAGGTGCCGCCCGGCCCGCCGGTGCTGGCCCCCATCGTGGCCGAAGTCTACGGCCCCGATGCTGCCGGCCGGCTGGCCGTGGCCAAGGCGGTGCGCGGCGTGTTCGAGTCCACGCCGGGCGTGGTCGATGTCGATGACTCGAGCATCGCCGCCGCGCCCAGAACGCTGCTGCTGGTCGACCGCGCCAAGGCCGCGCGCCAGGGCGTGACGCAGGCGGCCATTGCCGCCACGCTGCGCATGGGGTTGGCGGGCGAGGCGGCCACGTACCTGCACGACGCCAGCCGCCACGCGGTGCCGGCGCTGATCCAGCTGCCGCCCGAGCTGCATGGCAGCCTGGAGCCCTTGTTGCAGCTGACGGTGCGCGCGACGGGCGGCGCGACGATTCCGATCCGCGAGCTGGTCACGGTGAGCGATACGGTGCGCGAGCAGCCGATCCATCACAAGGATTTGCTGCCAGTGACCTACGTGATCGGCGACGTCGCCGGCGCAAGCAGCGCCACGCCGGACAGCCCGCTCTACGGCATGTTCCAGATGCGCCCCCGGCTGGCCGATCTGAAGATGCCCGATGGCGGCCCGCTCGCCGAATACTTCATTCGCCAACCCGCCAACCCCTATGCCGGCTACGCCATCAAGTGGGACGGCGAGTGGCAGATCACCTACGAGACCTTCCGCGACATGGGCGCGGCCTACGCCGTGGGCTTGATCCTGATCTACCTGCTGGTGGTGGCGCACTTCGGCTCGTACCTGACGCCGCTGATCATCATGGCGCCGATTCCGCTGACCATCATTGGCGTGATGCCCGGTCACGCCCTGTTGCATGCCCAGTTCACCGCCACCAGCATGATCGGCATGATCGCGCTGGCCGGCATCATCGTGCGCAACTCGATCCTGCTGGTGGACTTCATCAAGCTGCAGCTGGCCGAGGGAGCGAACGATTCGGCGCCGGGCCGCTCCCAAGCCGAATCAGCCCCCTCGGGGGGCAGCGCACCACGCGAAGCGGGGGAGCGTGGGGGGACAAGATTCCGGCGTGCCATAGTCCAAAGCGCCATCACGCGCGCACAACCCATCGTGCTCACCGGCCTGGCGGCCATGATCGGCGCGCTGTTCATCCTGGACGATCCGATCTTCAACGGCCTGGCGATCTCGCTCATCTTCGGCATTCTGGTGTCCACGGTGCTGACGCTGGTCGTGATTCCGCTGCTCTATTTCGTGGCCTATCGCAAGCGCCAGCCCGGCCTGGACGCCGGCAGCGCGCCCCAACCCGTTCACTCAACCAACCTCTGAAGAGGAGACATCGGCATGGCACACATCGTCATCATGGGCGCAGGGCTGGGCGGCATGCCCGCGGCCTACGAAATCCGCGCCGCCGTGGGCAAGGAGCACCGCGTCACCGTGGTCAACGCGGTGGACTATTTCCAGTTCGTGCCATCCAACCCCTGGCTTGCGGTGGGCTGGCGCGAGCGCCAGGAGATCGTGGTGCCGATCGCCGAGCCGCTGCGCAAGAAGGGCATCGACTTCGTCGGCCGCCCGGTCGCCGCCATCGACGCGCCGGGCAACAAGCTGGTGCTGGACGGCGGCGACGAGCTGGCCTACGACTACCTGGTCATCACCACCGGCGCCAAGCTGGCCTTTGGCGAGGTTCCCGGGTCCGGGCCGATCGACGGGCACACGCATTCGGTGTGCACGGTGGACCACGCCGAAAAGTGGCACGCCGAGTACGAGGAATTCCTGAAGAACCCGGGCCCGATCGTGATCGGCGCCATGCCGGGCGCCAGCTGCTTCGGCCCGGCCTACGAGTTTGCCTTCATCGTGTCGTCCGACCTGCGCCGGCGCAAGCTGCGCCACAAGGTGCCGATGACCTTCGTCACCAGCGAGCCCTACATCGGCCACCTGGGCCTGGCCGGTGTGGGCGACAGCAAGAGCGTGCTGGAAAGCGAGCTGCGCGACCGCGACATCAAGTGGGTCACCAATGCCAGGACCACGCATGTCGAAGCCGGCAAGCTGTTTGCCACCGAGCTCAACGACAAGGGCGAGCCGCACAAGGAGCACGAAGTCCCGTTCAAGCTGGCCATGATGCTGCCGGCCTTCCGGGGCGTGGATGCGGTGGCTGCCGTGCCCGATCTGTGCAATCCGCGCGGCTTCGTGCTGATCGACGCGCACCAGCGCAGCAAGAAGTACGCCAACATCTTTGCCGCCGGCGTGTGCGTGGCGATTCCGCCGGTGGAGGTCACGCCCGTGCCCACCGGCGCGCCCAAGACGGGCTACATGATCGAGAGCATGGTGAGCGCCATCGCGCACAACATCGCGGCCGAGCTGGCCGGCCAGCCGGCGACGGCCAAGGGCACCTGGAACGCCATCTGCCTGGCCGACATGGGCGACACCGGCGCGGCGTTTGTCGCCTTGCCGCAGATTCCGCCGCGCAACGTCAACTGGTTCAAGAAGGGCAAGTGGGTGCACCTGGCCAAGGTGGCCTTCGAGAAGTACTTCATCCGCAAGATGAAGACCGGCAACAGCGAGCCCGTGTACGAGAAGTACGTTCTCAAGGCCTTGGGCATCGTGCGCCTGGAGCGCCACGACGCTCCTTGATTCATAGCAAGACACCCAATGTTTTTGCCGGCAACAATCATTTTTGAAGGAGAAACGACATGACATCCTGGCAAATCACCCGCACGGTCGGCGGCACGTTCATCCTGCTGTCACTCGCGCTGGGCGCACCGGGCAGCCCGATCTTCCACAGCGTCAACTGGCTGTGGTTCACTGCCTTCGTGGGCGCCAACTTCCTGCAAAGCGGCTTCAGCAAGTGGTGCCTGATGGAAGTCATCATGCGCAAGCTGGGCGCGCGCCCCGGCGAATGCCAGACCCAACCCTGAAAGGACACCCCATGGTTGAAAACTACAAGGACCTGATCGCCGCAATCTCGGCCAGGACCGCGCAGATGCGCCAGGACATTCCGGACGTGATGCAGGGCTTCAACGCCATGGCGCAGGCCGCGGGCAAGTCCGGCGCGCTGGACGCCAAGACCAAGGAGCTGATCGCCATGGCGCTGTCGGTGGGTTCGCGCTGCGACCCCTGCATCGGCTTTCATGGCAAGGCCTTGGTGAAGCTGGGTGCCACCCGCGCCGAGGTGCAGGAGATGCTGGGCATGTGCGTGTACATGGGCGGCGGGCCTTCGCTGATGTATGCGGCGGCGGCGCTGGCCGCGTACGAGGAATTCGGCGGAGAAAAGGCGGCGTGATGAGACTGCGGTTCCTGGCCTTGTCTTGTGCGCTGGCAGCCGCGCTGCCGGCCGGCGCGTGGGCGCAGGACTTGCTGACGGTCTGGCGGGCCGCGGCCGGGCACGACCGCCAGCTGGCCGTGGCGCGCGCCGAGCACGGCGCCACCCAGACCTTGCGCGAGCAGGCCGACGCGCTGTGGCGGCCGGGCGTGTCGCTGGCGCTGGGCGCGGGCCTGGGCGCGCAGGACACCGCCATGCGCGGCGCGCGCTTCTCGGCGCCGGGCATGGGGCAGATGGACGAGGCGCGCTTTGCCACCTCGGTCGACGCCGGCTTGGCCACGCGCGTGGCCATCATCGCGCAGCAGCCCCTGGTCAATGCCGGGCGCGATGCCCAGCGCGCGCAGTTGCGGCTGGGCGCCGACATGGGCGACACCGCCTGGCGCAGCGCGCAGGCCGACCTGATGCTGCGCACCGCCGAGCGCTACCTGGCGCTGGCGCTGGCCGAGGAGCGCGTGCGCGTGCTCGGCCAGCAAGTGCGTGCGCTCGAACGTGCGCGCGACGAGGCGCACGACCGCTACCGCCTGGGTTCGTCACCCATCACGGACACCCACGAGGCCGACGCCGCCCTGGCCGGTGCGCGTGCGCAGCAGTCGGCCGCAGTGCTGGAGGCCAGCACCCGCCGCCGGGCCCTGGCCGACAGCACAGGGCTTGCCAGGCCCACGGCGCGGCTGCCGGCGCAGCCGCTGGCGCCGGTGGCCGGCTGGCCCGGCTGGGAGCAGGCCGCGCAGGCCGACAATCCGCGCCTGCGCCTGTTGACCCAGGCGGTTGCCGTGGCCGAGCAGAAGCTGCGCCAGCAAGGCGCCGCAGGCCGCGCCACCGTCGATCTGGTGGCGCAGGCCAGCCACGACCGCATCGCCGGCCACGGTGACTTTGGCAGCGCGCGCAACCGCAACCTCAACGCCATGGTGGGCGTGCAGATCAACATCCCGATCGACGCGGGCGGCATGATCCGGGCGCAGGAGCGCGAGGCCGCCGAGCGCCTGGCCAAGGCGCGCGCCGAACTGGAGCTGGCGCGCGAGGAGGTCGGGCAGCAGGCGCGCAGCGCCTGGCAGGGACTGGAGACTGGCGTGGTGCGCATCGCCGCCCTGCAGGATGCGCAGACCGCGAGCAGCGCCCGGCTGGACGCCACGCGCCTGGGCCGCGAGGTGGGCGACCGCACTCTGCTGGACGTGCTGGGTGCCGAGAACGACCATGCGCAGACCGTGCTGGCGCTGGCGCAGGCGCGCAGCGACCAGGTGCTCACGCGCCTGAGGCTGGCGGCGCTGGCCGATCGACTGGATGAAGACCTGCTGGCACAGGTGAGCGCCACACTGAACACCGAAGTCGCGCAGGAGCCCAAGCCATGAGTGCCGAGCCCCGCGTCGAGCGCGACGAGTTGATCGTCCTGAATCGGTTGGTGCTGCTGGCGGCGCAGGACATCATCGAGCTGGGTTGCGGCGCCGCCCGCCTGGCGCGCGAACTGCTGGTGCGCTACCCGGCAACGCGGGTCACGGGCCTGGAGGTCGATGCCATCCAGCATGCCAGGAACCTGGCCGCGCCTGCCGAGCGGCTGCGCTTCATCGCTGCCGGCGCCCAAGCCATTCCGCTGCCGGATGCGCAATTCGATCTGGCGCTGATGCTCAAGTCCTTGCACCACGTGCCGCAGCTCATCATGGATCAGGCGCTGGCCGAGGTGCATCGCGTGCTGCGCCCCGGCGGCCATCTGTACGTGTCCGAGCCGGTGTTTGCCGGCGCGCTCAACGAGATCACGCGCCTGTTCAACGACGAGCAGGCAGTGCGCGCCGCCGCGCAGGCCGCGCTGGACCGGGCGCTTGCCACGGGAGCCTGGGCGCAGGTGGCCGAGCGCCGCTTCGACATGCCCGCGCACTTTGCCGACTTTGCCGCGTTCGAGCGCCGCATGCTGGATGTGACGTTTGCCGAGCGCCACCTGGACGGCGAGCTGCGCGAGCGCGTGCGCGCGCGCTTTGAGCCGCACATGGGGCCCGGCGGAGCCCACTTCCAGCGCCCCATGCACGTGCGCCTGCTGCGCAAGTCCGGCTGATGCCCGGCACGGCGCGTATCCGGGTCCGAAATCCATTACCCCGTTTTTCAACGTCAACAAGGAGTTTTGTCATGAACCACAACGTCGGCGGCATCGACCGCATTCTTCGCATCGTCGTCGGCCTGGTGCTGATCGCACTGGCCGCCACCGGCACCGTGGGCTGGTGGGGCTGGATCGGCGTGGTGCCGCTGCTCACCGGCCTGGCGGGCACCTGCCCCGCGTACAAGCTGCTGGGCATGAGCACCTGTCCCATGAAGTCGCCCAAGTAAGCGCGGCCGGCCGTTTCAACGGCGGGCATGGCCGCGCTGGACGACGCCGGCCCGTGGGCGCGACGACGGCCGTTTCTTGATCTGATGCAATCTTAACGAGAATGATTCTTATTAAGATCGACTCAACTCCAAGAGGTCGATCTTCATGCGTTTCATTGCATCGCCAGCTGCTGCCAACACTCGTCCACGGGCTCGTTTTGCACCGCGCGCAGCGGTCAGCCTGCCGGTGCTCGGGCTCACGCTGTTTGCGACCTTGCAGACGGTTCATGCGCAGGTGCAAACGGGTGATGCCGATGGCGCGGGCCAGACCGGCGCGCTGGCCGAGGTCAGCGTGACTGCCAAGGGCTACGCCGCGTCCGACGTCGAGACACCGATCGCAACCACGGTGCTCACCGCCGATGACCTGGCGCGCAAGCAGGCGCAGAACCTGGGCGAGGCCTTGCGCGGCGAAGCGGGGCTGTCCGTCAGCCTGGACGGCGCGCAGGGCCAGAACCCGGTCATCCGCGGCCTGCAGAAAGACAGCATCGTGCTGATGATCGATGGCGTGCGCCTCAATGCGGCGCAGCCGGCTGGTGCCATCGCATCCTTCATGTCGCTCGGGCTGGCCGAGCGGGTCGAGGTGGTCAAGGGTCCGGCTTCGGTGCTTTACGGCACTGGCGCCTTGGGCGGCGCCATCAACGTGCGCTTGCCGCAGGCGCGCTTCGAGACGGGCGCGCACCTGCGCGCGCAGCTGGGCTACGACTCGGCCAGCCGCGGGCCGAGCGGCGCTGCGGTCGCCAACTTCAGTGGCGGCGACCACGCGCTGATGCTGGGCGCGTCGCTGGCGCGTCCGCGCGACTACGACGCTCCGGGCGGCCGCGTCGCGCGCACCGGTTACGACTCCGATGCGCTCATCGGGCAGTACCGCTATCGTCTCGATGCCGACCAGCAGCTGCGCCTGTCCTTTCAGCGCCAGCAGGACTCCGACGTGTGGTATCCCGGCTCGACGCGGCCGCACCCGGTGCCGGCGGTCGGTAGCCTCACGATTCATTCGCCCAAGCAGGCGCGCACCCTGTACGAGCTGGGCTACAACCGGCGCGGCAGCGGCGCGCAGCCTGTGACGCTGGACGTGCGGGTATACCGCCAGACCCTGCAACGCCAGGTCAACGGCTGGGCCAACGGCCTGGGGCGCGACATCTCGCTGACGGACGTCGGTTTTGCCACCGATGGGCTGGACGCCAGGGCCGAATGGCTGGTGCATCCGCGGCACCTGCTGTCGCTGGGCCTGAACGCTTGGCAAATGAAGGCCAACCCCGACAGCCTGGCCGCGGCGCCGCCGCAGTTCAACAGCTTGCAGCCCAACCAACCGTTTACCGATGGCCGCCTGCGCGCGCTGGGCTTTTACGTCCAGGACGACATGCAGTTCGGTGCCTGGAAGGTGTTGGCCGGCCTGCGCCATGACACGGTGGCCGGACGCGCCGCGGCGATGAACAACGGCAGCGTCACCTCGGGCATCGACCGCGGCGATGGCGCGGTCTCGGGCAGCGTGGGCGTGCTGTACGAGGCGTCGCCGCTGCTGCGTCCCTATGTCAACGTGGCGCGCGGCTTTCGCGCCGCCGACCTGCGCGAGCGCTACCAGAACGGCCCGCGCCAGGACGGTTTCTACTGGGCCGGCAGCCCGCAGATTCAGCCCGAAAAGGCCACCCAGGTCGAGCTGGGCCTGAAGGGCGAGTCGGGCACGCTCGAATACGGCCTGGCGCTGTGGCGCAACCGCATCAGCCACTACATCACCGGCATGCAACTGGCGGGTCCTGCCGCCGTGGCGGCCTGCGGCGCGGCGCAGGCGAGCGCCTGCAAGCAAACGGTGAACCTGGGCCATGCCACGCTGAGCGGCATCGACGCCAGCCTGCGCTGGCGCGTTCACCCCGACCACTGGATC